>Ga0335072_10006278_pt1 | contig 17399 bp, 9 predicted proteins | sample Lox_Sample_21_FD_206725 | JGI IMG/M metagenome (GOLD analysis project Ga0335072, IMG submission 206725) | Soil microbial communities from Loxahatchee National Wildlife Refuge, Florida, United States - Lox_Sample_2.1 | ecosystem: Environmental > Terrestrial > Soil > Wetlands | place: USA: Florida...
AGATGGATTAGCCAGCGCGCCCTGTCCGCTGACAACCAAGTCGCTGCCGGACGGGAGATTTTTCGCGTCGAATGCGAAAGTTGCCACACTGTGGATTCCTATCGCGGACTGAAACGATACCTGGCTCTCCGCCAATGGGACCAAAACAGGATTCAAGCCATGCTGGTGAGCTTGGACCTGATGCACAACGGAGTGATGCCTCCTTTCGCCGGTACCGACCCCGAACGGCAAGCTCTCGCGGCGTTCCTCAGTTCTATCCACCCCGTTCCGGACAGCGCTGCCGTAGCTATCGCCGATGGCAAGACCGTATATGAACGGAATTGTGGGATGTGTCACCAGTCGCGCCCGGACGATCCGCTCTTTACGTCGCTCCCCGGCGATCCGGTCGCGGCCAGTGAAGCGCTGAAAGACCTGCCAAATCTTTTTCCGCGGATGCCGGACCTGAAACTGTCCGAAGGCGAGCGAGCCGCTCTCGTGCAGTGGGTGAACACGCGACGCAAAGGAAGTGGAACGAACGTTGCCAGTAAGGAGGTCAACTGACGCCATGGGACCGATTCTGATTCCCAATCTCGATCCAAACCCACTTCCCGCGCCCTTCTGGGTTTTTAAGCTGCTCCTGCTGGTCACCTTTGTTTTGCACATCCTTGCCATGAATTTCATGCTGGGCGGTGCGGTGTTGGCCCTGGTAGCCAAGTGGAGACCGGGAAACGGCGAATACAACAATCGCATGTTCGCGGATCTGTCGAAAAAGCTTCCGATCTTCCTCCCGGCAACCATCACGCTCGGTATCGCGCCGCTGCTCTTCGTCCAGGTGCTGTACGGTCAGTTCTTCTACACGTCTTCGACCATCGTGGCTTGGCCGTGGTTCCTCGTCCTGGTCTTTCTGACCGTCGCTTACTATGGGTTCTACTACGTTTCCTTTCAAAGTAATGGTCAGCCAGGAAAAGGCCGTTCGATCCTGTTGCTGAGCGTTCTGCTGATCCTCGCGATTGGTTTCATCTACAGCAACAACTTCACCCTCAGCCAGACACCCTCGCGGTGGCCCTCCAAATATTTTGCGGATACCAGCGGATGGAATTTGAATCTCACGGAACCTACGTTGATTCCGCGCTTCTTGCACTTTTTCACTGCGGCTATGGCCGTCGGTGGATTGCTGCTGGTGTTCTTGGCATTGGCCACGCTGAAAAAAGACGAGCGCTACGCCAAGCAGCTATTCCAGTTTGGCGGCCATGCGTTCCTGTACGCCACCATGACTCAGTTTGTCATCGGACTCTGGTTCCTGCTCAGCCTTCCGCGAGAATTGCGGATGCTTTTTCTGGGCGACGACACCCTGGCCACGCTTCTCCTCGGCGTCGGGATTGCCGGGGGACTCGGCAGCATTTTCCTCATGTCCAACGCACTCCACAAGGAAGACATTCGCACCGCTGCTTATTCCGTGAGTGCTCTGACCGCCGTGGTCATTGCGTGCATGTCCATAATGCGTGACAGGCTGCGTGACGCTTACCTCAAATCCTATTTTCATCCGGAGCAATTCGTAGTGAAAACCCAGTGGTCCGTGCTTCCCCTATTCCTCGTGCTGTTCCTCGCGGGTGTGGCTTTGTGGCTGGTAATGCTCAAGCGCTACGGCTTGTTCGCCGCACCCAAACAAGCAAGCCCGCGCCCCAATGATCCGCTGTAGGGGAAATGGTAGGCCCGTGGGGACTCGAACCCCAGACCTCTACCGTGTCAAGGTAGCGCTCTAACCAACTGAGCTACGGGCCTAGTGCCGCAAAATCATTCAGTTAGGCAATGTCGATTGTAGCGCACGTCCAGGTTGGTGCACAAATTGGTACACACCTGTCTGAATTTCTTGTGTAGCGACTCCTGCCAATGCTTCCCACCAGACTTACAGCAAGCTCTACTACCAACCAGCACTCTGTTAGTGATGACATTGATACTATCCCCGGCCTGTTTCATCTTCTGCAAGATTTTGGCTGCTTTCCGCCAGTGGAATTTTTGGCTTATGCATCGAAACATTCACGAATGAATATTGCAGTTTTCCAGCGCGTAGAACGCCATAGTGACACGGACTCAAACTAGAGCTGATCCCGGTATTGCTCCAGCGCCACTCGAACCAATTGGCTGCGCGTTCTGACGCCCGTTTTCGCAAACAGTTTCTGCAATGAGGCCTTCACGGCGGTTTCGGAGATCTGCAAGCGGTCAGCAATTTGCTTGTTGGCCAAGCCTTCGAAGACATACGAAAGCACTTGGCGTTCGCGCTCGGTCAGGTTGATACGAGCCTGAGCCGCACCGGGCGCATCGTTTTGCTGCAAAATCCGTCGAAGCGTCTCTTGATCAAACAGGGCTTTTCCTTCGATTGTGTCGCGAATTCCCTGGATTAAGGATGCAGGTGAACCATGTTTCAAGAAAACTCCGCTGATCCCCTTGCGGATCAAGCTGCCGATTTCATTGTCGTTTACGCCGGCGGTCACCAGGAGCACCTTGCCTTCAAAACTTGCTTTTCGCAACGAGTCCAGAAAGTCCCCACCTTTTTCTTGTCCCAGGTCCATATCCAGAAGCAAAACGTCAATATCTCCCGATGAGTTTATGATGCGCAGCGCTTCCGCGCTCGTTCCGCAATTGGCAACTACTTGGAAACCCGGCTCCGCCTGCAACAGGCGCGCGACACTCTCGCGAAACAATGCATGATCATCCAGGATTAGTAAACGGATGGTCTTTTGTGCGTCTTTAGCCATGAGACGTTTCCACAGTAGTGGGTACTCTGGCCAAGCTTACGGCGAAGCAACAACCTTGCGAGCACGGCTCAAACGTCAGATCGCCACCGCAACTGCGGAGAATGGCTCGAGAGACATACAGTCCCAAGCCCGTTGCATCGGCTCCCGGCTGAAAAGCCTTGAACAATGCCTCCGGCGAGGCGACGCCCACACCAGTATCTTCAAAACGGATGACCACGAAATCTGCATTCACGGAATTGCTGACCGTCAACTGTTTCCTGGGTGTCGTGGCCATGGCGCGCAAGCTGTTCAAGGAAAGATTCAGAAAAACCTGAGCCAGCCCGTAGCGGTCCGCGAAAACGAGTGGCAAATTCTCGTCTAGCTGCCACACGATCTCCACTTTCGCCTCTTTGTAGGCTGGTTCCAGCAGAATGCGTAGCTCATCGAGGATGCTGGATAGTTCAATAATGTTCAGGTGCTGGTCTACCGCGGGCCGCAGTTCCATCGCTGAAAGTTTCGCAAGCCCTTCGATCAAAGTGCCAAGTGCGCGGAAATCTTCGTTGTTTTGCAAGTCCGGTAGGCGAGACAGATTCTTGTGCACCATCAGTACTGCCCCGGAAATGTTGCGTATCTCGTGCGTGACCGCGCTCATCAGGATGGTGGTGTTCTTAAGCAGGTGATCCAGGCTAAGGTCCTCGCGATCCCTGAGTTCCTCGGAAAGATCGACGATAATGGCCGCCAGTCGCAGTCCTCGCGCCGTCGTGTAAGTCGAGAACCACACGGCCGCCAGGAACACCTCGCCGTTTTCGCGTTTGGCACGGCACCGCAGTTCGGTACGAAACTGCCGCGAGCGTTGCGTTTGTACCGCGGCGTGCAAAGCTGGCAGAAATTCACCGATGGGCTGCCCGACAATGGAGGTAGTGCCCGGCGCGAGCAGATTCTGGCTGGCTTCATTGGCCAGAAGAATCGTACCGCTGGAGTCGATAGTGACAATCGCAACCGGGCTGCTCTCGACCAGAACTTGCAACTGTTCCTCGATCTCCTTGCGCAATTCCACTTGCTTTTCCACTTCCGACAAATGGTCCAGCGCCATCTGGCGGTTCCGGATAATCTCCGAGACGAAGAGCCCAGTGCCGGAAAATCCCGCGAAAGCCATGAACAGCCGGTAGATGGCCTCGCTCGATGGGAGTTCGCTGAACAATTCCTGAAGCACCGAGCAGATCAGCGCCACGCAAATGATTTCCCAGCGCGGCAAGAAGCCGGCAACCAAAAGAATTGGAAACAAATAGAGAAATCCGATGGAAATGAACGGTTTCGTCTGCCAATCGATGACCGCGATCGCCACCACGAGAATCGCGGCAGTGATCAAGAACCGTCGGCGGTTCTCCTCTGAATAGATCGACGAGAATTCCATAGAGTAAGTGTGGATTCCCTGGAACAACTGCAACTTCAAGTGTAACGGATACGAACGAATGATAGGTCAGGGCCGACCAAAAGATAGCTTGCGGGTGACGGAAGATAGGCTGCTTGCAACCGGAAGACAGGCCTCTCAAAACCCAGTCTCTCCTTTATAAAGGTTGCATAGGTCAATCAATGAAGCGGCGTGGGATGGAGTACGCTTGGGAGCATTTTGATCATGGAGCGTCGTTTGTCGGGTAAGAAGGCGGCGAGTATGGCGGGTGCCCTGCTGGCATTAGTGCTCGGCGCGGTCCTCTTGAAATCCGAATCTCATTCGCATGCGAATGAGAGCAAACCACAGCCTTCGAATCCGGCGACTGCAACAGAGCAACCCAGTACGACCGTGGAGCTAACGCCAAGCCAACTCGGCACGATCAAAATCGCTCCAGTCGGAACCTACGACTTTCCCCTTAATAAGGAAACCGTCGGGAATATCAGTTTCGCCGACGATCATTCCGTTCAGGTTTTTCCTTCCTATCAAGGCAAGATCATTCGTTGTTTTGCAGAACTTGGCGACCAGGTCAAGAAGGGACAGCCACTCTACACGATTGAGTCCCCCGACCTGATCCAGGCGGAGTCCAACCTGATTGGCGCCGCGGCCGCCCTCGACCTTACCAGTAAAGAACTCGATCGAGCCAAGGAACTCGATGGCAACAGTGGCGTTTCGCAGCGCGAGTACGAACAGGCTGTTTCCGATCAACAAACTGCCGAGGGCGCCCTCAGGGCTGCGCGAGACGCCGTCCTCGTGTTCGGCAAAAGCGACACGGAGATGGATCAGATGATTGCATCCCGCAAAATCGATCCAGCCCTTGTGGTGCTCAGTCCAATTTCAGGTGAAGTAACCGGTTTCGACGGACCTGCTGGCCTCCTGGTACAGCCTGGAAATCCACCCGCACCGTTTACGGTGACCAACGTCTCGATTAAGTGGATGCTGGCCGGTGTCATCGAAAGCGAGATTCCGCTTTTTCATCTCGAGCAGCCTGTGGAAGTGAAAGTCATGGCCTACCCAGACCGCATATTCCACGGGACGGTTTCGAAAATCTACGCGAGCGTCGATCCTGACACGCATCGAGCCACGCTCCGTTCGGAGATCAATGATCCCCACAATGAGCTGCGTCCCGGCATGCTGGCAAACTTTATTATTCACGTGCGCAAGCCTGTCGAGGCCACGGCCATGCCAGCCAATGGAGTGGTGCGCGAGGCGGATGGCACCATGACCGCTTGGGTGACCACTGACCGTCGTCACTTCTCACAACGCGTCGTGAAAATCGGGCTGCGCTTCAACGACCATGTAGAAATTCTCGACGGCTTACAGCCGGGTGAACTTGTCGTTACTGATGGCGCTGTGTTCCTGAGCAACATGCTGGAAGCACCGCCCAGCGACTAATCCATTATCTAATGTCATTCAACGCAGACCATCGAATATGTTCAAGTCTCTAATCGCATTCTGCCTAAGCCGCCGCCCCATTGTCGTGGTTGCTCTTATTTTGTTTGCTGGCGCGGGGTTGGTTGCGTTCAAAATGCTCAATATCGAGGCGTACCCGAATCCCACGCCGGTCATCCTGGAAATTACCGCGCAGGCGCCGGGTCTCTCCGCCGAGGAGATGGAACGCTACTACACAATTCCCACAGAGATCGGACTTTATACCACGCCCGGTATTGACGTCATCCGCTCCACTTCGTTTTATGGCCTGTCCTTTGTCCGCGTCACCTTCAAGTATGGGGTGGACTACAACTTCGCTTACGCCCAGGCATCCGTGGCCATGCAGCAGAACGTCAACCTGCCCGGCGGCCAGGTTCCCAACATCCAAGCGAACAGCTCAACGGGGGAGATCTACCGTTATCAGGTAGTCGGCCCACGGCACTTCGGAATCACGAATCTGCGCACCGTTCAGGATTGGATTGTGGCTCGCCGCTTGTTAACCATTCCCGGCATCGCGGCGGTAAACAGTTGGGGCGGCCCCACCAAGGAATTCCAGGTGGAGGTGGATCCCCACAAGCTGGAAGCGTACAGCGTCACGGTGCCGCAAATCCTGACCGCGCTGGGCAACGCCAATATCAACGTGGGCGGACGCGAGATTCGCGTCGGCCAACAATCCATCAATATTCGCGGTGTCGGCCTGATTGATGATGGCGGCAACGATGATTTGGCTCAGGGTTACAAGGTTGGCGATATTGAGAATGTCGTGCTCACTCAAGAGAATGGCGTGCCGGTGTTGATGAAGGATATAGGGAAGGTTTCCGTCGGCTATCGCCCGAGGCTCGGCATTCTGGGCCGCGACCAACAAGATGATGTGGTGGGCGCAATCGTGGTGCAGCGACGAACTGAAAAAACCGCCGACATGATTCCCAAGGTCGAGAACGCCATCGAGAAACTGAATCACGATGGCAGCCTGCCACCGGGAGTCAAAGTTGTTCCCTTTTACGACCGCTCTTCCCTGATTGCTCTGACCACACACACGGTTTTGCACAACTTGATCTTCGGATGCCTGTTGGTCTTTTTGATTCAGTGGATTTTCCTGGGCAATTTGCGCAGCGCGGTCATCGTTGGCTTGAACATCCCGTTTGCGTTGTTCTTCGCCACCATCCTGTTGGTCATTTGGGGAGAAAGCGCAAACCTGCTGTCTGTGGGCGCCGTGGACTTTGGCATCATTGTGGATTCGGCGGTCATCCTGGTCGAGAACATTTTTCGAAATTTCCAGCGCAGCCCGGAAGAACGACAAGGGCTGCTGCAACGTCTGGCGAAAGGTCACTGGGGGTCCGACCCGACACAACCCACGGAACAGGTCACGTCTGCTCATGGATGGACGGACCGTCTGCGGCTGATTCTGATCAGCGCGATTCAGGTGGACAAGGCCGTTCTGTTCTCTGCGCTGATCCTCGTAGCCGGTTTCGTGCCGCTGTTTACGATGCAGGGCGTGGAAGGCCAAATTTTTGGTCCTATGGCACGCACCTATGGCTACGCGTTAGCTGGGGCCTTGCTGGCCACGTTCACCATTACCCCGGTGATCGCTTCGATGCTGCTTCCCCAGCGCGTGAAGGAAGCGGAAACGATCGTGGTCCGCGCATTGCACCGTCTCTACACTCCTGCGTTGCGTTTTGCGCTGCGCCGCCGCGCACTGGTGGTAGGAATCGAACTGGCCTTCACGATCGGAACCCTGCTGTTCATCGCGCCGCGTCTCGGCAGCGAGTTTCTTCCCCATTTGGAAGAAGGCAATTTTTGGATCCGCGCCTCTATGCCGACGACGCTGTCGCTAGAAGACGGCGAGGCTGCTTCGCGAAAAATGCGTGAGATTCTCCTGCGGCACCCGGAAGTTATCACCGTTGTTTCTCAACATGGCCGGCCCGACGACGGCAGCGATGCTTCACCGTTCTCGAATGTCGAACTGTTTGCTCCGCTGAAGCCGTTTGACGAGTGGCCGCGCGGGTTGACCAAGGACAAACTAACCGACCAGGTACAAACGGAATTTAACAACGAGCTGCCCGGGGTGGTCTTCAATTTCTCTCAATACATTGAGGACAACATCGAAGAAGGAATCTCCGGTGTCAAAGGCGTGAATTCCGTCAAGATCGTCGGCCCCAATCTGGAAGTTTTGACCCAGCTCGCCGAGCAGGTCCGCGACCAGATGAATCAGGTTCGCGGCATCGCTGACCTTGGCATTTTTCCCGTTCTTGGTCAGCCCAACCTGAACATTAAAGTGGATCGCGGCAAGGCTGCGCGCTATGGCCTGAATTCCGGCGACGTGAACTCGGTCATACAGGCAGCCATGGGCGGCGCGATAGCAACGTCCGTCTTGGAGGGCGACCGGCAGTTCGATCTGGTAGTCCGTTACAGGCCCGAATATCGCGACAGCATCGATAAGATTCGCAACATCAAAGTGGGCTATCAAAATAGTGACGGCACCACTGCCTATATTCCGTTGAGCGAACTGGCCACGATTACCTTGGATACGGGAGCAGCCTGGATTTATCACGAGAGCGTACAGCGTTTCATTCCAGTGAAGTTCAGCGTGCGTGGCCGCGACCTTGGCGGCACCGTCGAGGAAGCACAGCAAAGAATCGCGAAGAACGTAAAACTTCCGCCAGGCTACCGGTTGATTTGGGCGGGTGAGTTCGGGGACCTCCAAGAAGCCAAGAAACGCCTGGAGATTATTGTGCCCATCAGCCTCGTGCTGATCATTGGGCTTCTCTACAGCTTGTTCAACAACCTGCGCGATTGTCTTCTGGCCCTTGCGGGCATCCCCGACGCGATTGTCGGCGGAATTCTTGCCCTGTATCTCTCGGGCCTCAACTTCAGCATCTCGGCGGCGATCGGCTTCGTTTCCCTGTTCGGCATCTCGGTGATGGACGGCATCCTGATGATCACGTTTTACAACCAGGAGCGGTTGCACGGTTTTGCGCCAGAGGAGGCGATGTTTCGCGCCGCGTCCACGCGTATGCGTCCGCTGCTGATGACCGCGCTTTCCGCCTGCATTGGGCTTTTGCCTGCAGCTATTTCCACCGGAATCGGCAGCCAGGTGCAACGTCCGCTGGCCACCGTGATCGTCGGCGGCATGCTGGTGGGCCCGTTCATGCTGCTGGTCGCGGTTCCGGCGTTGCGAATGATTTTCATCGGCAACGACACGCACCACGTAGCGCAGGATTTGCTATGAAGACCGCGCGTGCATTTCTGTTCATCACGATCGCCTCTGCATTTGTGTGCGCGAAAAACTGCGCGACCCAGACAGATACCGCGACGGTTCAGCACAATACGAACTCATTCGGTCGCGAGCCCCAGCATGGGGCGGTTGCCGCAAAAAGGATCGCGCCACGCAAAGCGATCCTTCCGCAGCCCCTCCGGTCCACTCGGAAGCGCCCAGAACCTGCAAACGCCGCCGGCGCTCATCCTTCGATCTCGGCCCGGGCCCAGGGTTCCAGGAACGGCGCAGCACATGAAATCCCGCCGGGACAGTCTGCGAGACCGGCCCACCCGGCGGTTTCTCGACCGGCGATCTCGTCGCCCAACAGTGTCCGGCACCACGGCCCAAATCCCGCGAAGATCGGCGGATCCCCAAGCATGAACGCCGCAAACACCGCTGGCCTGAACGGAACGCGCATGAGCCACAGGCCCTGAGGAATCGACGCACATGATTGTCGCACGCAAATTCGACTCAACCTTATTCGTCGCGGCCGCGGCTGTGCTGCTTGCGGGCTGCGCGGTTGGTCCCGACTTCAAGAAGCCCGTCGCGCCGGCCAACGCGGGCTATAGCGCGGCTCCACTTTCGACAACCAGCAGTACACCGGGTGTAACCGGTGGCGAAGCACAACAATTTATCGACGGGGGGGACATCCCCGGTGAGTGGTGGACCTTATTTCATTCACAGCCGCTCACTGATTTGATCGAGCGCTCGCTCAAAGCCAATCCGGACATCAAGGCCGCGCAGGCCGCGCTGTTGGTTGCGAGGGAAAACACCCAGGCCCAGCGAGGCTTTTACTATCCGAGCGTCAGCGCAGGCTTTGCGGCCACGCACGCCAAGTCCTCGAGCAACCTTTCACCGGTTACCAACACCACTGCGCTGAATTACAGCCTCTATACCCCGGAGGTCAGCGTGTCGTTTGTGCCCGACGTTTTCGGGCTCAACCGCAGAACGGTGGAATCGCTGAAGGCCCAGCAGGAACAGACACGTTTTGCCCTAGCGGCGACGCACATCACCCTGAGTTCCAACGTGGCCGCCGCTGCCATTCAAGAGGCTTCTCTGCGAGGACAGATTCAGGCGACCAAAGACCTCATCCAGATCAACACCGACATGTTAGAGATTTTGCGTCGGCAATTCGAGAAAGGATATGTGAGTCGTCTCGACGTAGCCGCCCAGGAGGCCCAACTCGCACAAGTAGTCGCGACGCTGCCTCCGCTCCTTAAGCAATTAGCGCAGCAACGGGATCTGCTTGCTGTCCTCTCTGGTGCATTCCCCAACCAAGATTTGCCGGAAAAGTTTGAGCTGGCGAATCTGCAATTGCCGCAGGAATTACCGTTAAGCCTTCCTTCGCAACTCGTGGAACAGCGGCCGGATGTTCGCCAGGCTGAGGAAAACTTACACTCCGCGAGCGCTCTGATTGGCGTGGCCGTAGCAAACCGACTCCCGAACTTTACATTGACAGCCGATGCCGGGAGCATGGCAACGATCTTCACGAAAATGTTCACGGCCGGAACCGGATTTTGGGACGTCGGGGCAGGCGTAACGCAGCCTATCTTTGAGGGCGGCACGCTCCTGCACCGCGAGCGAGCAGCCAGAGCCGCCTACACCGAGGCTGCCGAACAATATCGCAGCACGGTTTTAACCGCGTTTCAGAACGTTGCTGACACCTTGAATGCTCTGCAACAGGACGCGGACGCTCTGAAAACTGCGGCTACCGCCAAGGACGCTGCTGCGGTGACCCTCGAATTGACCAAGAAACAGTATCAGACCGGCTATGTCAACTATCTTGGACTGCTGAGTGCCGAGCAGTCTTACCAGCAGGCGCTAATCAATCTGGTGCAAGCTCAAGCCAATCGTTATGCGGACACCGCTGCGCTTTTTCAGGCTCTGGGGGGTGGTTGGTGGAACCGCACCGACATTCCCAAGAATTAGGTATGGCGCCGAAACTACTTTCACTCGTATTCGTTGGACTCCCGACTGCAAATATTTTCGTGAGCAGTGTCACAATCGCGCTCGGGGCATTTGTCGTGACCTCACTGGACAAAGCGGCCAGATCTGGGGATCGCAACGATTCAACGACCTAGCTCCCGACCACAGAGGAAACACAGATTCCCAGCGCACAGCCTAAATCACACGATTCTGTGCGTGGACATTTCTAGCGTCGGAATACCTGTAGGAAATCATCAGCGATAATGGTGAAACAAAAGCGTTGCCCTCGACTCGGTTTGGGAGTTGGTCTAACGCAGAAACAATACTTCCTTCGGTTGGGGCAAACCACGAATCACTTCGCACAATAGAAGATTTGTTGAGAGAACGGTGTTGCCGTTTTGACCATCACCTAGGAGCGGATGGTCCCTGGGTACCAATATTCGACTTCTCCGGTAACCCCGTTCGCTAGTGGACCGAGATTCCTTCATAACTCACTCTTCGTATTATCTGTCACTTTTGACAGTGCCATCGCACAACAAAGTGCGAGCACTATCCCTTGGCTCTGATCCGGTTCCCTGGACCCCTTTGGAGAAAAGATGAAATTGGTAAACTGGACTCGATTCTTCTGCCTTGGCGGGCTGTTGCTCGCGGGCATGCATGCAAAGGCTGCCTTCTGCGCGGAGCACCTTAGCGGGCGGGTGCTAGGCGCGGGCGTACCAATTGCCTCGTCTACAGTTGTTTTGTGGGAAGCGGGTTCCAATGCGCCCAAGAAATTGGCCGAAGCAAAAACGAACGACCAGGGCCAATTTGAGATTCGCAGCATTGCCACGCGAGGAACGGACTCCTTCCTGTATCTTGTGGCGACTGGGGGAGTTCCGAAGGCTCAAAAGGGCAGCGCAGATAACCCGGCGATTGCGCTTCTCACCGTGCTCGGGAATAAGCTACCCGATAAGGTAGTCATCAACGAGTTCACGACGATAGCGTCGGTATGGACCAACACTCAGTTTCTCGACGGACCAAAGCTCCAGGGAAACGTCTTGGGTCTGCGCATTGCGGCAGGCAATGTTTCCAATTTTGTGGATTTGCAAACCGGTGGCTGGGGCGGCGCGATTCAAGACCCGCTAAACGGTGGGCAGACACCGACGATGGCCAACTTCGCGACACTGGCTGATGTACTTGCGGGCTGTGTGGCCCTGATCCGGTCGGACGCTTGCAGCAGTTTGTTCTATGCAGCGACGTCGCCAAGGGGCGAGTATCCGAAAGACACGCTTGCGGCGGCGGAAAATATCGCGCGCTATCCTTGGTACCAGCCTGAAAAGCTTTTTGGATTGCTAAATTACCTCTATCCAGCCCCACAAGACCACAATCTGCGCTCAGTACCCTTCATGCCTTACCTCAACTTCACTCCGAGCGCTTGGGTTCTTCCGCTCAAGTTTGATGGCGGAGGATTACGCGCTGGCGGCAAAGGCATGTTCGACAGCGAGGGCAACTTTTGGGTGGCCGACAACTTCACCGTTGGCTGGCAAGGACAGGACTCCTTGTGGGAGGGCCACGCGACCAAGTTCGCGCCAAACGGCCGCGCACTCTCGCCGATCACCACAGGTTTTACGGGCGGCGGAATGGAGGGCGGCTCGTTCGGCTTGGCCGTCGATGCCAAGGACAACGCTTGGTTCTCCAACTACGGCAGCAAGTCCATAGCTGTATTCGACAAGAACGGCAAGCCGCTGTCGCCTCCGGAAGGCATCACGTTCAATGGGCGGCTCGGTCTGATGCAGGGCATCATCGCCACTCCCAGTGGGGATGTATGGGCACTGTGCATCTCGAAGAGCCAGCTTGTGCACTTTCCAAAGGGTGATATCAACCAGGGGCGGATCGTTTGCGAGGGCGACAATGCGGAACCCTGCAAGTCATTCAAGGCACCCTTTCACCTTGGCATCGACCAACAGGATCGGATCTGGGTGGCCAATAGCGCCATCGACCATATCACCCGCTTCCCTGCCGCTGATCCAAGCAAGGCCGAGAACTTCAAGACCGGCGGTTTCAATGCCAGCGGGCTTGCCATCGACAGCCAAGGCAACGTCTGGCTCACCAACCGATTTGGTAGCGGCCTTCTGGGCATGGCCCATCTCGTGGACATGGGGGTACGCTTCAAGCTCTATGGTGTTACGAAGGCCTCCGACTACCTGACGAAGGTTATGTCCCAACAAAAAGGTGGCAAAGAAGGCGGAAGCGTGGTTTTGCTGAGACCGGACGGCAGCCAATTTCCGGGTAGTCCGTTTACTGGCAGTAGTCTCCCAGGTCCGTGGGCTGTGGCCGTAGACGGCGACGACAATGTTTGGATCTCAAATTTTGCCGGTGCCTCAGGACAGCTCGCGCACCTGTGTGGCGTACGAACTGAGAACTGCCCTCCTGGAATGAAGACTGGCGATCCAATTTCGCCTCCTCTCGGCTACGTCGGCGGAGGCTTGCAGATGGAGGTGGATGTCGACGTCGACCCTGCAGGCAACGTATGGGTCACCAACAACTGGCAGGACATCGACAGCTGCGTAGGTACACCCATCGAAGGGCTTTCAACCCGATGCGCGGGTCAGGGCGTCGTGGTCTTCTATGGTATGGCTAAGCCCGTACACGTGCCGCTGATTGGTCCAGTACACCAGCCGTAGAGAAGTTACTGGATTTGCGGCGGAGGGGCTTTGATACAAAGTTGGCGCACGCTAGATGATCTGATTCGGACGAGGACCAGACGAGACATCGAGCGAGTGAAGTAGCCGTACCAAGTCCCAAATATAAATAGAGAGAAGAAGGAAGAATGAGTGAGATATGAATCTATTGATGAGACTTCGCCTGATTCTTGGAGCGCTGGTAGTATTCTTCCCGTTCACTTTGTCGCTGGTGGCACAAGAGGCCCCTGTTGGCCCGGAGGGAGCTCAGTTGGCCACACAGCAAACCCCAGCGGCCGCGACGAACGCTGAAGAATTGAGAAAAGAATCTCAGAATCCGGTGGCCAACCTCATCAGTGTTCCGTTACAGGATAACTTCAACTTCGACATCGGGCCAGCCAACCGCACTCAAAATGTTCTGAACATCCAACCTGTAATTCCGTTCGCCGTGGGCAAAAACTGGAACCTCATCACCCGCTGGATTACGCCGATCATCTACCAACCACTTCCCGTGGCGCAGCCACCAGGTCCCCCGGTGCAAGGGACCGGAGTCTACGGATTGGGAGACCTGAACCCCTCCTTCTTTCTCTCACCAAAGAAGAGCAAGATAATTTGGGGCGTCGGACCAACCTTTGTGTTGCCTACCGCAACCAATACGGCGTATCTCGGACAGGGCAAATTCAGCATGGGGCCCTCCGTGGTCGTGTTGGTGCAGCCCCCACATTGGACGATCGGGTTTTTAGCTAACAACGTCTGGTCTGTAGCCGGTCATGCCGATTTCAATCCAGACGGCACGGTGAATAAGCCTCCCGTGAACCAATTCCTCCTCCAGTATTTCGTGAACTACAATATGAAGAAGGGCTGGTATCTCACCACACAACCCATCCTCACCGCCAACTGGAGGGCAGCCGACAGCAACGTGTGGACGGTGCCATTCGGTGGCGGCGTCGGGAGAATCATGAAACTCGGATTTCAGCCAGTGAACATCTCGGCGCAGTTCTATGGCAACCCCGTCCGTCCGGCGGGAACTTCGCCTTGGGGATTCCGGTTTCAGTTTGTGTTGCTGTTTCCCAAGCTAAGCAAAGAGCAGGAGAAGATGTTATTGGAGCAAAAACTGAAACAGATGGATCAGTCACCACCGCAGAAGTAGCACGTGACGTTTGAACAACAAATCACGCTGAGTTCCGGTTAATCGCGTTGTCGGAGATGTTCTTACTAGAACTGGCCGGATCGATGAACCCCGACTACTCTGAAATGACTCGATCAGCCCACTCAATTAGAGAAACGAAAACGGCGGGATTACCGAACTTAGCGCCCCAGTTGGCGAAAACATTCTCCGAAACCCCACGGGCTCGGGAGCAGGCTCCTCAGGAAAACACAGGGATGTGCTTGGCGATGATCTTCTCGCGCAATTCGCTGGGCGCCCAACCCATGGGAATCGCCGCAACCGACGTCGCCTTGCGCATCAGGTAGGTGGCGTCAGCGGTCAGGAATACCTGAACTTCGTGGCCAGCGTCCGAGAAAGCAAGGGCATGCGCAAATACAAACGCAGTTCGAGTGGAATCATCGGTTCCCCCAGAACTCCGCATCATGATCCTCAGAGTTTTTTCCGTTACCTGGGCCTTCGCGCGCAATGCCAAAAAGGTAGGCCCAGTAATTGCGGCAAGAATTTGCGTCTGGCCATGACTCTGAGTCGGGTGGGGCAAATCGAAAACATAGGTCCTGGGCCTAACGTCGGCGGTTACCGCGGCCGGCTCAGGCGGTCGACGCAACACTCTTCAAGTCGGCAGATCCAGCAATGAGATCAGAGCAAGCCTCAACTCTGGATCGGTATTTGTTTTGACCTAACAGGACGGCCTTTTCTTCGTATTCGCTTCGGCATCCAATTTAGTCCTTTGAAAGTTCGACACTTAAACTTTCGCTTTGTGTTGCGTCGACCTATTGAGACCGCCGCGTGAATCGGGACCTATGGTGTTTGCGCGTCATGCTCGCCACTTACTCAGAACTTGACATTCCCCAAGGAGCACTTCTATATTCATCGAGCCAGTTCTCCTTGTCCGCAGACGTTTCTGCAAATCTTCGCCCCTGGCTATCCGTACGCGACTAGACGCTCCTACATGCCTACGTACGCCCAGCCGATCGGGCCTTCGCGTGTTCTCATCGCCGTTGCTGTTTTTGTCATGCTGCCGTTTTTTTCCTGCACCCGGTTGTTGGCCCAGAGCGACAGCGCGACCCTGTCGGGAAGGATTACCGACGCCACGGGAGCGGTAATAGAGGACGCGGAAATTGTTGTCAGCAATGACGGCACAGGCTTTAAGGCCACGACATTGAGTAACGAGAGCGGTGTGTACGTTGTGCCGGACCTTCATCCGGGCGCATACAAGGTTACCGTGAATAAGACCGGGTTCCGGCAAGTGATCCTCACCGGGTTGGTGTTGAACGTCCAAGATGCGCTGAGTCAGAATTTCACACTGGCGATCGGTCCCAAGACAGAAAGCGTAACGGTTCTTAGCAACGTTTCCGGGTTGCAGACGGACACGGCGGTGGTGAGCACGCTGGTGGACCAGCACTTCGTGGGCAACATGCCACTGAACGGGCGCAGCTTTCAGCCGTTGATCGCGTTGGCGCCGGGCGTGGTGTTCACTTCGCAAAGCCTCGGCCAAGGCCAGTTCAGCGTAAATGGACAGCGGAGCGACGCCAACTATTTCATGGTGGATGGTGTGAGCGCAAATTTTGGGTCGACCTTTGTTGGGCTCGGTCAGACTCTAGGGGGCGCGATACCGGGTTTCACCGCCCAAGGTGGCACGAACGGAATGGTTTCCGTGGATGCCATGCTGGAGTTCCGCATCGAGACCTCGTCCTATGAGGCCGAATTCGGACGCACCCCCGGGGCGCAGATTTCCATCATCACGAAATCCGGTGGCAACCAGTTCCACGGCACGGCGTTTGACTACTTAAGGAACGATGTCTTCGACGCCCGAAACTATTTTGACGCGCCGCCGCTTCCCAAACCTGCGGAGCGCCAGAATGACTTTGGGGGTACCATTGGCGGCCCCATCCGCAAAGACAAAACCTTCTTTTTCTTTTCTTACGAAGGGCTGCGGTTGCGGCTGCCACAAACGGCCACCGGCGAATTCTTTACGGCGTCAGCCCGGGCCGCGGTTGCGCCCGCCTATCAGCCGATTGTCGATGCCCTGCCGCTCCCCTCCGCGAACGCGCCTCTCATTGACCCCACCTGCGATAACCTCACAACTCCATGCCTCGCGAACCTCACCGTGGCTTATTCCAATCCTTCCTCTCTCAACGCCACCAGTATCCGCATCGACCAGAACTTCGGCAAGAAAATCACCCTATTCGCACGCTACGTCCACGCTCCCTCTTATGACGCCGTACGGCAATGGGAGGAACTGTCGTACGAAAACGTGAATACGGACTCGATTACCGCCGGGGTGACTATGTTGCTTAGTCCCACCAAGGTGAACGACTTCCGCGCGAACTGGAGCCGCTACACCGTTGCCTTCGTGACCGACCTTACAGACTTTTATGGCGGCGTGGCGCCGCCTACTTCCGTGCTGTTTCCGGCCTCATCCGCTTATAGCCCTGACAAAGCTTCTGCTTTCGTTTATATTGAATCCATCGGCGACGGCGGCATGGATGTAGGGGAGGGTACCCACTATTCCAATGTGCAAAGGCAACTCAACTTTGTGGATACATTCTCCTGGGCCGTCGGAGTGCACCAAATTAAGTTCGGTATCGATTATCGTCGTCTAAACCCAACCTCATTGGAAGGTGCCGGTAGCGGTTACACTTTTTTCCCGTCTGGGTACGCGGAGTTGGTGGCAGGCACGTCGGACTCCATCTTTCTGTCTTCGTATCGACCTTTTTCGGTGATCATGAGTAACTACTCGCTGTTTGCTCAGGACACCTGGAGTGTTTCGAGCCACCTGACGTTGACATATGGG
>Ga0335072_10006281_pt1 | contig 17397 bp, 14 predicted proteins | sample Lox_Sample_21_FD_206725 | JGI IMG/M metagenome (GOLD analysis project Ga0335072, IMG submission 206725) | Soil microbial communities from Loxahatchee National Wildlife Refuge, Florida, United States - Lox_Sample_2.1 | ecosystem: Environmental > Terrestrial > Soil > Wetlands | place: USA...
ACTCACCTGGTGTCTGGACGCGAGTCTTCGGCCCCGAGGAGCACCGCTATAACGTCCGGAGAAAAGCGTCCCGTCCGCCCATCGATCAGCACGCGCTTAGGGTCGGTTGGATCTGCCTCGGCTTTTGGCATCCCGTAACGCAGCAAGGCGCGGGCACAGCCAGCCCAATCGCCATCCGCGACCGGCTCATTCAGCGACGTCCAAGCGAGTGTTCCCAGTACGTCGCTGTCGTAGCCATGCCTCTCCTGCCAGCTCGCGCCGTGCGCCAGCAGAAACGACGTCAGTTCGGCATCGCCACGGAGTACCGCAAGATTGAGTGCTGTTGCATCCCAATCGCCACCGCGCACGGCGATCGGCCACCCAAGTTCCACCATGAGCCTGGCCGCCGCATCGGAACCCCAGGCGACGGTGTCCGGCAGCAGGCGAAGCTGCGCCGGCGTAAGCGATGCGGGCAGATCCGGTCGCCCGGCCTGGATGCGCCGGGCTTCAGCGACGTCGGCGCGCGCGCAGGCGGCGACGAATTGCTCGTCCTCGGAAAGTTGTTCAGCCGCACCCGCCGCGCGCAGCAGCTCCGCGACTTCGGGCAATCCGGCCTGCGACGCAAGCCGATACGCGCTTATGCCGTCCTGAGTGCGGGCCGCGGGGGCGGCGCCGGCGGCAAGTAAGGCCTGCACGTGGCGGGCCGAACGCCGTAGCGCGATCGCGCGCAGCAATGGGGGACCCCAAAAATCCGTAGGCGGCCCACTGGCCGGCTCGTTTGGATCGGCGTCATGTGCGAGCAAGAGTTCGAGCGCCGCAGGCTCCGGCATGTCCAGCGCGCGCCGCAGCGCATTGGTTCCGTTCACCCGTGCACCGTGCCGCAACAGCAACCGTGTGCAGTCGGGATTTTCCAGGGAGTGATAGAGCGACTCGCCGTCATCCGGATCGGCGCCGGCGTCCAGCAGCAATTGTGTCATCGCCGGGTCGCGGTTGACCCCCGCTGCCCCGTAGAGGGCCGACAGTCTGGCCCCTTCGTCGGGCGCGGCGAGCGAGGCCGGTGGAAACCGGTTGCCGATCGCCTGGTTCGGATCGGCACCCGCCTGCAGCAGCATCCGGGCACTGCCACGCAGCCGGTCGCGGAAATCCGGCAGTTGCATCAATCTGGAATGGGTCACCGCGACCAGCGGCGGCAGGTTCAGCGCTCCACCGGGTCGATCGACCCAGGCCGGATCGGCCGAAACCGCACGGTGCAAAGCGGCTTCGTCGCCCGCGGCGCAGGCGGCATAGACGTCGCCGGCCAGCAGCCCCGGCATGTCGTGCAACAGGCGCGCCGCGATGCGCGGCCGCGCGAGATTGTAGCTGCCGGTGACATCGCCGCCATACACGAGCGCCAGCCACGTCCCGATGCGCGCGGTCTGTTCGCCGCGAGCGAGCGATTGCGCTTTGACATAAGCGGTGAGTTCCGGCCACGAGACAAAACCGTATTCGCGCGCGAGACAGGACTGGGCGTCGTGCAGGCGAAACGGCTGCGCGGCGACTTCTCCCGGTGGCAGCTTCGCGGCCGAGGGCAGGTGCCGGCCAAATCGCGCGATGCCGCCGGGATCGCCGCTTCGGTGCAGGCGCAGCAGATCTTTCGCCTGCTTCTTCAGGTGTTCCAGGTTGGCCTGGTCGGGCAACGATGGCATGGGGAACCTCCGTGCATGGGATCGCCGAAGGCCCGCAGCACCGGCTGCACAAAGGCTCTGAATTAGAACTTACAGAGACAGGTGGGTTCGACCCTTCCCGCGGGCCCGGATGCGGCCTGCACCGCGCTGAGGACAGTAGGGAAGGTGGGTTGTTTTCGTCAACACGGGTTCGGTGACATTGAGTGACGTTATCGTTCTCTTCGCCATTGCGCCGCACACTGGGCGTTGCCCGTCAACGCTATGGGAACTGGCCGCCACGCCGCAGGCACCCCCAGTCGAAGAGCTGATGGCTGCGCTCTCGTCCCTGATTCGGCATGGCTACGTCACAGTTTATCGCGGGACGAGCTTTGTATCCGAGGAAACGGACCTGGCTTTGCCTGCAGCCTTGCGGGAGATCCAGGATAAGCGGTTTTGGGATTGGCCGGCCCCACAAGGCGGGACGCATCTTCGCGTGTTTGCGGCGCCGAAGGGGTGCGAGTGGTACATGTCACAGCCGAAGCTACCGTCGGCCGCCGGCGCCGCTTCCTGACCTTGGAGTGAATGCGACGCGGGAAGGAAATCCAGTCGCCAATTGTTATAGGGTGGCTGTCTCGGTTGCCATGCGTCACGCCCCCGGCGTTACCGTTCTCTTCACCATTGCGCCGCACACTGCGGGCTGCCCAGCAAAACCACGGTCGGCAGCATGCAGGTTCTCGGTACGCCCACCCGCGGCCACTCCATGGCGCGGGTCAATACCTTCGCGTTCTCCGGTATCGACGCGGTACCGGTGGAAGTGCAGGTGCAAATCTCGGCAGGGGCACCGGGTTTCCTGGTGGTGGGTCTGCCGGACAAGGCCGTAGGCGAGGCGCGCGAGCGCGTGCGTGCCGCTTTCAGCGCCATGGGCCTGTCGCTGCCACCGCGGCGCATCCTGATCAACCTGAAACCCGCCGACCTGCTGAAGGAAGGCAGCCATTTCGATCTGCCTTTGGCGCTTGGTGTGCTGGCCGCGATGGACGTGCTGCCGCGCGATGAAATCACCGGTTACGCTGCCCTGGGCGAACTTTCGCTGGATGGTGCGCTGACGCCCGTCACCGGTGTCCTGCCGGCAGCCATGGGCGCATCGGCACGGAATCTCGGGCTGATCTGTCCGGCAGGGCAGGGAGGTGAGGCGGCCTGGGCCGGGCGCATCGAAGTGCTCGCTCCCGCCGATCTGCTGACGCTGATCAATCATTTCCGAGGCACGCAGGTCCTGACCCCGCCGGATCCCGCCGGGCTCGCCGAGGCGGGCCGCACGCCTGACCTGGTGGACGTGAAGGGGATGGAAACCGCGCGCCGCGCCCTGGAGATCGCCGCTGCCGGCGGTCACAACCTGTTGCTGATTGGCCCGCCTGGCGCCGGAAAGTCGATGCTGGCCGCGCGTCTGCCTGGCCTGCTGCCGGACCTGGCGCCGCGCGAGGCGCTGGAAGTCAGCATGATCCATAGCGTTGCCGGCTTGCTTGATGGCGGCCGGCTGGTGATGCGGCCGCCATTCCGCGAGCCGCACCACTCCGCGTCGCAGGCCGCGTTGACGGGGGGCGGCCAGCGGGCGCGTCCCGGGGAAGTCAGCCTGGCGCATCGTGGTGTGCTGTTTCTGGACGAACTGCCGGAGTTCCCCCGCCCGGCGCTGGACTCGCTGCGCCAGCCAATGGAGACCGGCCGCACGACCGTTTCCCGCGCGACGGCCCACGTTACCTACCCGTCGCGGTTCCAGCTCGTGGCAGCGATGAACCCGTGCCGTTGCGGCTATTTCGGTGACGCGGCGCGTGAATGCGGGCGGGCACCGCGCTGCGCCGAGGACTATCTGCACAAGGTCAGCGGCCCGGTGCTGGACCGCATGGACCTGACGGTGGAGGTGCAGGCTGCTTCTGCCGACGAGCTGGCGCGCGCTCCGGCTGGCGAACGCAGCGAGCCCGTCGCGGCGCGGGTGGCGCGGGCACGCGCGGCGCAGCGGGCGCGATATGGCGAGGACGGTCCGCTGTGCAACGCCGAGGTGGATATGGCGGCCGTGCGGCTCGCCCCGGAAGCGCAGTCGCTGGCGAGCCAGGCGATGGACCGGCTGCGCCTGTCGCCGCGTGGCTACACACGGGTACTGCGGGTCGCGCGGACGATTGCCGATCTGGCGGGGGCGGACCCGGTCGGGCGTGTGCACGTCGCGGAGGCGCTGGCGTTCCGGCATCGCGTGCCTGGGCGGCGAGGATAGCGCGTGGACATCTATCACAAAATTTGTTATAAATGCCCCGCGCCAGGCTGATACGGCATCGGAAGCGACGCTACGATGATGGCATGATCCTGGAGATGGTACTGTGGGAAGTACCGTCGCCGGTGCGCGGATCAAGGCACCGGCTGAAGCACTCCCTGTATTACGGCAACGAGAGCGTGCGATTGGTTGGGTACGACAATGAAGCAGGCAAAGGCGACCATCGCCATTATGGCGCGTGGGAGGAGCCATATCTTTTCACCACCGCCGAGCAATTGTTTGCCGATTTCCTCGCGGACGTGCGCGCGATCCGTCGTCGCGAGTAAGGGAGATACTGATGTCGGAGGTAAAAGTTGTCGTTGGCGGGACCATGGAAGAAGACGCCGCTGACCTGCTTGATGCCTGGCATCGCACCGAGCAAGGCGAGCAAGTCCTCGCCGAACGCGTCCTCGCATTCGAAAGTTTTGACGGACTGTTCAAGGTGCTGACCGGCGAGCGGTTCCGGATGCTGCGCCACCTGCACAACCATCCCGAGCCATCAATTAGCGCACTGGCTCGCTCGCTCGGCCGTCAGTACAGCCGGGTCCATGCTGATGTCGCGGCTTTGCAGGCCGCGGGTTTGCTCGAACGGAGCAAGGGCGCCTTGCGCGCTACAGCCGATCGTATCATGGCGGATATTCGGCTTTGATCGTGGATGGTCGTTTCCGCGAATCCGAAAAAGAGTCTGTCGTGGTCGCCGTCCGCATTCGGAATGCGGAACATCGCCGCAGAACCTTGTTCCATAGCGCAATAACGACTGCCGACCCGATTACCCTCACCCTCGACGCCTTCGGTATCTTGACCTCTCCCGCGGCGCGGATAGCGCAGCGCGGGAGAGGTTTCTATAACTGGAAGAGGTCCTTGTTAGAACAGTCCTTCGATTTCGCCGTCGTCGCGCAGGTGAATCGCTTCGGCGGAGGGCACCTTGGGCAGGCCGGGCATCGTCATGATGTCGCCGCAGATCGCCACCACGAAACCGGCGCCCGCGGAAAGCCGCACTTCACGCACCGGCAGCACGTGGCCTTCCGGCGCGCCCATCACGGTGGGATCGGATGTAAAGCTGTACTGCGTCTTGGCGATGCACACCGGCACATTGCCGAAGCCGGCTTCTTCGAAGCCTTTCAGCCGGCGTGACACCGCGTCGCTCATGGAAATGTCCGAAGCGCGGTAGATCTTCTGAGCGATCGTGCGGATCTTCTCGTCGAGCTTCGCCTCCGACGGATACAGCGGCTGGCAGTTCGCCTTGCCGCTTTCGATGTGCGCCGTCACCGCTTGCGCCAACGCTTCGGATCCGGCGCTGCCATCGGCCCAATGCGTGCAGGAGATCGCTTCCACGCCCTGCGATGCCATGGCATCGCGAATGACGGCAAATTCCTCCTCGGTATCCGAGTTGAAGTGGTTGACACCAACAACCACCGGCAGGCCGAATTTTCCCAAATTCTCGACATGCCGCGCCAGGTTGGCTACGCCGCGCTTCACTGCGGCGACGTCCGGCTTCCCCAGGCCCGAACGCGGCACGCCGCCATGCATTTTCAGCGCGCGCACCGTGGCGACGACCACGGCGCAGGACGGCTTCAACCCGGCCTGGCGGCATTTGATGTCAATGAACTTCTCGGCGCCCAGATCGGCACCGAACCCGGCTTCCGTCACCACCACATCGGCCGTCTTCAACCCAAGCCGCGTCGCCATCACGGAATTGCAGCCATGTGCGATATTGGCGAACGGACCGCCATGCACGAACGCCGGAGACCCCTCCAGCGTCTGCACCAGGTTTGGCGCCAGCGCATCTTTCAACAACACGGCCATCGCGCCGTCCGCCTTCAGATCCTTCGCCGTCACCGCCTTGCCGTCGCGAGTCTGCGCCACGATCATGCGGCCCAGCCGCTCCTGCAGTTCATCCAGATCGCGCGACAGGCAGAACACCGCCATTACTTCCGAGGCGACGCTGATGTCGAAGCCGTCCTCACGCGGGAAACCGTTGGCGACGCCGCCCAAACTGTTCACAACGGAACGCAGCGCCCGGTCGTTCATATCCAGGCAGCGCCGCCACGACACCCGCCGCGCATCGATGCCGAGCGCATTGCCCCAGTAGATGTGGTTGTCGATCATCGCGGCGAGCAGATTGTTCGCCGAGGTGATGGCATGGAAGTCGCCGGTGAAGTGCAGGTTGATCTGGTCCATCGGCACGACCTGGGAAAAACCGCCGCCGGCTGCACCGCCTTTCATGCCGAAGCTGGGGCCAAGCGAGGGCTCGCGCAGGCAAATCACCGCGCGCTTGCCGATGCGGTTCAGGGCGTCGCCCAGGCCAACCGTGGTGGTGGTCTTGCCCTCCCCCGCGGGCGTCGGGCTGATGCCGGTCACCAGCACCAGTGCGCCGTCCGGCTTGCTCTGCTGCGACTTGATGAAATCGAAGCCGATCTTGGCCTTGTGCCGGCCGTACGGTTCCAGTGAGTCATCCGGAATGTTCAGCTTCGCCGCGATTTCGGCGATGGGCCGCATCTTCGTCTCGCGGGCGATCTCCAGATCGGACTTCATCTACGCTGCTCTCCTCCGGTTGATGCCGAGTTCGTTCAGGGCCTCGGCCATGGCGCCCACGGCACGGCTCATGTCGTCGGGCATGATGGCGCCGATACAGCCGACGCGAAAGCTGGGAGTCGGCGTGTTGTAGAAATTGCTGATCAGCACGCCACGGCGCTTCAAGGCATCGACGAAGCGCTGCAGATCCCAGGCCGGATCGTCCGGCGCGTGCACGTTGACGATGATCGGCCCCTGGTGCTCCGGCGCGAGACAGGGCTCCAGGCCGATCGACAACACACCGTCGTAAAGCACCCGCATGTTCTCAGTGTAGCGCGCGAGACGCGCCGGTTGGCCACCCTCGGCATCGAAGAAATCCAAGGCGACCTTCAACGCGTTGATCGCCTGCGGTGCCGGTGTGAAGCGCGAGCTGCCGGGGCCGGCGCGCAATGAATGGGCGTGCACGCTGGCCAGATCGAACGACCAGCTTCCGGCATGGCCGGCGCAGGCTTCCAGCCGGTCGATACGCGCCACCGCGAACGCCATGCCGGGGACACTTTCCAGGCACTTGTTGGGGGTGAACACCACCGCATCGATTTCCGGCTGCGCGGCAACATCCAGCGGCAACGCGCCAAACGCGGACACGGCATCGACGATCAGGCGCCGCCCCGCGGCGCGCACCACCGCACCGATCATGGCCGGATCGTGCACCACACCACTGCCGGTTTCGGAATAGACCACGCCGACATGGGAGATGTCCGGTTCTCCTTCCAGCGCGGCCGCCACAGCATCCGGCGGTGTCGGCATGGTTTGCGAAATCGGCAACGTGACCGGCACGCGGCCGGCCTCGCGCGCCAGGCGCACCATGCGGTCGCTGTACGGTCCGGTGTCGGGGATCAGCAGTTTTCCCCCAGGCAGGATGAAGCTGCGCACGGCCGCTTCGGTGATGAAATGGCCGCAGCCTTGCAGCGGCAGCACCGTGTGCCTGTCCGGCGTGCCGCCCGCGATACGGAGCAAGCGCGCGCGGACGCCGGCGAGGAGCGGGCGGAAATCATTGTCCCACGGCGCGAAATCGTGAGCCAGCGCGGCGCGCACCTCGGGGCGCGTGGTCACGGGGCCAGGGATCAGCAGCAACATGGGAGGACCTTTGGGTGGGGAAACGGCGGAGCGCCGCAGGCTTCGCACGACGGCGGCCGGAAATCCACCCGGGCGGGTGGTGACGGTGCGTTAACCTTCAAGGGCCCAAAAAGAAGGCGCCGGCCGGGAATGGGCCCGACCGGCGTTCGAGAGGAGAAATGCGATGAGAAAGCATCGCAACCTCCTACGCAAGACCGTGGTGGTCTTTGACCTGAAAATCAAGATCACCATCATTCGGAAGTAGGAGGCGGGCCGGTACCAGTTTTCGGTGCCGGCCTGCTCCTCCGTGTACCTGGCTTGTGGGTTCGTTGCAAGCTTGAACGCAAATGTATGCGCGGATGGATCGCCGCGCGCTTCAGGTGCTAGTTTGGCGGCATGACGCTGCCCTTTCCTCTGCCCGACTGGCTGCCTTGGTGGGTGCCCCTGGTTCTGCTGGTGCCGGCGCTGCTGTATGTGCTCGCCTTCCTGTTCATGCCGTTCAGCGTGATCGGGGTGAAAAGCCGGCTGGACGTGCTGGAGGCGCGGCTGGACGAGCTGCATAACGAAATGCGCCATATCGCGCTGCGTCTGCCGGACATGGGCGCCACCGCGGTCGATTACGACGACGTGTATCCGCCGGAACCGGGCGAGCCGGCGCGGCGCACGCCGGTGATCACGCGCCCGCCGATCCCGCCGGCCTCGCATGAGCTGGAAGGCGGCAAGCGGGGGGCTGACCGGGCCGCGCCGCCCCAGGAGCGGCCGACCCGGCGGGAGCCGAAGCTGGACTGGCCCCACTAGCGCGACTCCGGTGCACACATGGGTGTGCGGCCTCAACTGAGGACGTCCCGTCTTATTGGCAGCCGCAGGTTGATCAGCGTCATCTCGCCGGCGCCTCGAGCTTGCTTACCGCAGCGGATATCCCGTGAAGATGTAGTCGTGTGCCGCGACAACCGTGTGGCAGGCGTACCCGCATTCGTGGCCGCTTGAGGACAGGTTGGAAGGCTTGAAAGTGTCGGACGCCGGATCGTAGGCAAACTGGGCATAGGCCCATCCGTGCGTTTCCGGAAACCGCATGGAGTCTTTCACAATGAACGAAACCGTTTTCAGGCTATCCGGCACCATCACGAAGTAAGGGAACCACGGGTTTTTTCTGCGACCACTCGATCTTCACGATCGTCGAGCCGTCCGGAAATTGCTTGCCGTTGCCGGGCACGCCTTCCTTGTACGCGTTTATCATCACGTCATTCGCCACGATCACCTTGAGCCCGTCCTTGACCTGGCTGACGGCGACATCCTGCCACGTGTCATATCCTCTGACCTCGGAGAACGCGAGCCCATTGGGAATTTGCAGCGTGAACCTGTCCTGCGCCGCAAGAGCCATGCCGCCCACGACGGCGAGCGAGGCTGTCGTGATGGTAATCGTCAGGCTCTTGCCTCTCATCTTCATGCCTCCTTTGTGTCTGGGGGAATTGGGTTCGCTACGGACCAGCTTCAGGAGGCATCGGTACAGTGCGATTGGCGCCGATCGTTTCGACCAGCCGGTCAGACTTGGCGCTGAGCCAGGGCGGCGCGGCAGGTTCTCCTGCAAACGAGCAGGATCGGAAACTGGCCGCGTTTTGCCGGACGATCGACATAGACCACGTCGATGTTTGGAGAGACGCCGGTTGCGAGCGCAGTCCCTCTCAGGCAAGTCCCATCGTCTGCTCCAGTTGGCGTGCACCGGCCGCTCCGCCTCGCCGGAGCCGGGCATGCCGGATCAGTCGCCCTATGATCTGGGAGCGTCTTGACAATTTGGCTCTTCGCGCCAAGCGGAATTCTGTGTTCCGCAGAGCGGAAGCAACACGCGACGCTCGCCCTTGCCGGCATGGTCATCGTGCAACGCTGTCCAGGCCAGCCCGGTCCGGTTGCCATCAAACCCCGAAATGCGCTTCCTTGTCGCCCTCTCGACAGCAGGACTCCCGCCCATGCGCATCAGCGTCGTCCAGATGAACCCGGGCGCCGACAAGGCGGAGAACATCGCCCAGGCCACCCGCCTCATCACCCAGGCCGTGGACGCCGACCGCCCCGACATCGTCTCGCTGCCCGAAGTCTGGGACAGCCTCGGCGGCGACCGCACCATCCGCAACGCCAACGCCGAAACGCTACCGGCCAAAGGCTCCAACGAACCCGGCGGCCCCGCGTACGAATTCCTGCGCGAGACCGCCCGCGCCACCAGGACCCACGTTCACGGCGGCTCGATCATCGAAAAAGGCCCAGAGAAACTGTTCAACACCACGGTGGTGTTCAACCCGGACGGCACCGAACTCGCCCGCTACCGCAAGATCCACTTGTTCGACATCACCGCTCCCGACGGCACCGGCTATCGCGAGAGTAATACCTACGGTGCCGGCGACGAGGTCGTCACTTACGAGGCCGACGGCACCAAGGTCGGCTGCGCGATCTGCTACGACATCCGCTTCCCCGATCTGTTCTGGAAGCTGCGCGAGCAAGGTGCGGACGTGATCTTCCTGCCCAGCGCTTTCACGCTGGCCACCGGCAAGGACCACTGGGAAGCATTGATCCGCGCCCGCGCCATCGAGACACAATGCTGGTTCGCCGCCCCCGCCACCTGGGGCAAACACCTGGAAGGCAAGGGCGAGCCACGCTTCACCTACGGCCATTCGCTGATCTGCAACCCCTGGGGCCACGTGGTCACGAAAGTTTCCGACGGCATTGGCTGGGCGACCGCGCGCATCGATCCTAACGTAACGGCCCGTGTGCGCCGCGACATGCCGGTGCTGGAACATCGGAAGCGGCTTTGAACGACCAGCCACATCCTGCCGCGCCAGGCGCCCTGGCCGCGCCCCCGGCCACCCCCTCGGCTGCGTTCGTGCCAGGCCGGATCGCGTTTTGCTCGGCCACCACGCCGCTCGCGACCGATGCGCTGAACCGGCTGGTCGCGCTCTATGGCGAATGCTCATTGCCGCATGCGAGCGTGGTGGTGGCGCTGGGCGGTGACGGCTCCATGCTGGAGACGCTGCACCGCGTGCTCGACCGCCACATCCCAGTTTACGGCATGAACTGCGGCTCGGTCGGCTTCCTGATGAACACGTTCGCCGAGGACAACCTGCCCGAGCGTCTCACCCGCGCCCAGGCGACCGAACTGCATCCGTTGCGCATGCGCGCGACCTCGCGCTCCGGCCAGGCGCATGAGGCGCTGGCGTTCAACGAAGTCAGCCTGCTGCGCCAGATGCGGCAGAGCGCCAAGATCCGCATCATCGTGGATGGCACGGTGCGGCTGGCGGAACTGACCTGCGACGGCGTGCTGATTTCCACCCCGGCGGGTTCCACGGCGTACAACCTGTCGGCGCACGGGCCGATCGTGCCGCTGTCGGCAAACCTGCTGCCGCTGACGCCGATCTCGGCGTTCCGCCCGCGGCGCTGGCGTGGCGCGCTGCTGCCCAGCACGGCACAGGTTGTGTTCGAGGTGCTGGAGGCGGACAAGCGCCCAACCGCCGCGGTCGCCGACTTCACGGAAGTGCGGGACGTGGCGGCGGTGGCGGTGCAGGAGGATCGGTCAGTGACCGTCACGGTCCTGTTTGATCCCGACCGAGGGCTGTCGGAACGGATCATCGCGGAGCAATTCACGGTCTGAGCGCCAAATACGGCAGCTGCCGCTTCTGAAGGCACCCAGCTTCGCGCTGCGCCCCAATTCGCACCAATCATTTCGCTCTGCCCAATAAATTTGCAGGTCTTGCAGTCAATCTTCTTGCTGCGCCGCACAATCCGTCGCAACATGCCCCGGTGCCGAACGACGTTCCCACCGATCCGGTCGTCGCACTCGCCCAGGACCTGCTGGACCTGACGGCGCGCCTCGGCGCCCGGGCCAATGAGGATCCCTTCGGCAACCCCGTCCTGCTGGTGGCGCTCGCCATCACCCGGCGCATGGACCAGGGCGCGCTGACCTTCGCGCAGATCGAGGCGCTGATCCGCCACCTGCGCGACGCCGCCTTCGCCGATCGCGCCGCCCGCATCACCTCCTATGTCGGCGGCATCGACCGCGACGCGAACGATGCCTCGTTGCTGCGCCTCGCCCAGCACCTGCTGCGCCCGGATCCGAACGACAGTCCCGTGCGCTGGGCCGAGTATCGTGCGCTGGTAGAGCGCAGCCGCTTCGCCGCGGTCTTCACCGCCCACCCCACGTTCGCGCTGCCCGCCACGGTGAACCACGCGCTCGCCAACGCTGCGTGCGGCCGGCCTGCTCCCGGTTTTGCGTCCCACCGCCCGCCACCGATCACGCTTGGCGAAGAATTTGAGCAAGCGGCCATGGCCATCGCGAATGGCCGGGACGCCGTGGACAGGTTCAACGCCGCGTTGCTGGCCGTCGCCCGCTCGGCATGGCCCGACCGCTGGACCGACCTGAACCCGCGGCCGGTGATTCTGTCGTCCTGGGTCGGCTACGACACCGACGGCCGCACCGATATCGGCTGGTGGGACACGCTGCGCCTGCGCCTGGAAATGAAACGCCTGCAGTTCGCCCGGCTGCATGCGCAACTCAAGGCGCTGCCCGGCACTGAACCGCTGGCTGCGCGCGTGGCCGAGGCACTGGACGCCGTTACCGACCAGCACGCCGCCTGCCCCACGACACAGGATCCGCCCCGCGTCGCGGCCTTCGCACGCACGCTGATCGAAAGCCGCGACATTGCGCTCACCAGCCCCGACCCGTTGCTGCCCCTGTTCCGGGCAGCGATCGACGCCGCGCCCGACGACCATGTGAAGCTGGCCCTGTGCGTGGCGCGGGCGGGGCTGATCTCGCACGGCCTGTCGCTGGCCCATACCCACACGCGGCTGAATGCAGCGCAGTTGCACAACGTGGTCCGCCAGCGCCTTGGCATCGCCGATCCGCCGGAGGATCCCGCCCACCGCCGCGCGCTGTTTTCGAAAATCAACGCCGCGCTGGATACCGTCGAGCCCATTCCGGTGGATTTCGGCGCCCTGCTGGCGGAGCAAGCGTCGGCTGCGCGGCTGATGATGACCATCGCGCAGATCGTGAAACATGTGGATGGTTCGGTTCCCATCCGCTTCCTGATCGCGGAGACCGAAACCGGCTACACACTGCTGTGCGCGCTATGGGTCGCGAAGCTGTTCGGCGTCGATCGCTGTATCGAAATTTCGCCATTGTTCGAAACCGCCGATGCCCTGGAACACGGCGCCACGGTTCTAGAGGAGGCACTGCGCAGCCCACACTACCGCGCCTATCTGCAAGCTACCGGCAAGCTGGCCCTGCAATTCGGCTATTCCGATTCCGGCCGCTATGTCGGGCAGCTCGCCGCCAGCTATCTGATCGAGCGCCTGCGCCTGAAGATCGCCGCGATGCTGGAACGCCACAGCGTCAGTGGCGTCGAAGTCATTCTGTTCGACACCCACGGCGAGAGCATCGGCCGCGGCGCGCATCCCGGATCGCTGGCGGATCGTTTGAAATACCTGTCGCCAACCGCATCGCGCCAGGCCCTGTTCCGCGCTGGCCTGGCCGTGCGGGACGAAAGCGCGTTCCAGGGTGGCGACGGCTATGTCTTGCTCGGCACGCCGGAACTGGCGCTCGCCACCATCACGCGCATTGCGGAGCAAACGTTTCACCCCGCGGCCGGCCCGATCGAAGACCCGGTCTATGCCGATCCCGATTTCGCTGCCGACTTCTTCGCCACCGTGCGCGCGGGGATGGAAGCGCTCGTCGAAGACACCGGCTATGGTGCGCTGCTGGGCGCCTTCGGCCCGGCGCTGTTGGACCGCACCGGCTCGCGCCCCTCGGCACGGCAAGCCGAAGGCATGGCCGGCGCCGCGCGCATCCGCCATCCACGCGAACTGCGCGCAATTCCGAACAACGCAATCCTGCAACAGCTCGGCTGGTGCGCGAACACGTTGCAGGGGATTGGCGCGGCGGCCGCGCGGCACCCGGAAAGCTTCACCGAGATGCACGCGAAAAGCCGCCGCTTCCACCGCGCCATGGACCTGGCCACGCACGCGCTGGCGCATTCGGATATCGAAGTCCTGCGCGCGGTGATTGCGTCGCTGGACCCGGGCACGTGGCTGGATCGCGCAGCACATACCCGCCTGCCGGGACGGCGCGAGGCGCTGGTGGGCGTTGCCCGCGCACTGGAGCGGCTGAACATCTGGGCCGACGCGCAGTCGATGTTCCGCCGCATCCAGGCAGACCATCTGGCGCTGCGCTTCATCTGGCCGGACGCGCCGCGTATGGCCACGCGCGAGGTGCTGTTGCACGCACTGCGCCTGGCGCTGGTCCATCGGATCTGGCTGCTGTCCACGGAGATCTCGGATTTCTCCCCGCGCCACGGCGTGACCCGGCCGGTACTGGAGGCAGCGATCCTGCGGCTGGATATCGAGGCGGCACTGGACGTGCTGGCGGAGATTTTCCCCGCTGCCCCGGACCCTTCAACCGAGCGCGACTACGCGGAGCCGGCGGCCCCGCGCGCCTCCAACGCGTATGCCAAGGAGCATGCGGAGATCTTCGCCCCGATACGGCAGTTGTTCGCGATGGTGCGCGAGATCGCCACCGCGGTGACGCACGAAGTCGGGGCGTTCGGGTAGGGCGCGCAGTACCTGCGATCACAGAAGCGCAGCCCGCCGGTAACATGTCATTGCGCGGAGCGAAGCGACGAAGCAACCCCGGTCCTTTGGGCGCACGAACTTCGCGTGCGCTCGCCCGAACGAGATTGCTTCGTGACGTGGTGTTGGACGAAATACCCCCGTGCTGCGCCGCAGGTATCGCGATGTCCGGTCATCCTGCCCGCTTGCCGCCGCCTCCGTTCTGGCGCACCCGCAACTTCGACCAGGAGGTCACGACCAGGCCGGACCGGGCTGACATAGACGCGGCCGATATCCTATATGCATTGTCGCAGCCTGCACGTTCGCAGCAGCAGCCGGACGGGCGGTGGCGGCACTGGGTGTGGATCGGGCGGGTCGAACGCTGGCTGCGCGTCGTTGTCGAGGCCGACCGTCAAACGGTACATAACGCGTTTTGGGATCGAGGATTCAAGCCGTGAACGTCGAGCCGCACATCCGATACTACCCCGATACGGACACGATGGCGATCGAGCTGCGCCCGTGGCCGGCAGGCACCGCAAAGGAGCCCGCTTTGATGGGCGGAGAGGACGCGGGTGTCGATCTCGTGATCCATTACGCCGCTGACGGACAACCCTGGCTTTGGGAACTCGAGCATGCGTCGCAGCATCCGGAGCATATTGCAGCCGCGTTGGCGGAGATACGCCGGCTGGAAGCCTTGGCGGTGTAGTGCTTGGCCTAACCTGTGACCCGGCTTCGCGGTGATGCACACCATTATGGTGCATGGTCAGCCGGCCGGATGGTGTGATCCGCCTCCGCGCTGATACGGGTACCAGACGCTGCTACCGCCGCACCGGCTCCCGTATCACCGCCACCCCGTCGCGCTCACTCAGCCGCACGAGATTGACCGTCCCCGCCAGATCGGGCGATCCCGAGTAATACGCCGGCACCGCCCCATTTCCCACCTGCGCTGCCCGGTTCCAATGCCCCAGCGCCAGGTAGTCGGCGCTGGTCGCGGCAATCTCCGCATCGCTGATCAGCCATGAGGGCCGCAGCGGTGGCACCCCGTCCGCCTCGTAATGCCCATGTGCCAACGCCACATGCCAGCGCGCAGCACGCGGACGCGGCGTGCGCAGCGGCACCATGTTTTCGTAGTCGTGATGCGCGTGCCCCCAGATTTCCAGCTCATGCTCCGGAAATGCCACGGCGATCTCATGCGTCAGGCCGATCACGTGCACATGCGGCAGGTCGGCGATACCGCTGCGACGGTACACTGAATCCGGAGTCAGCGGATCATGGTTGCCCGGCAGGATCACCACCGGCCGTCCCGCCTCAGCCAACAACACTGTCGCACGCTCCATAATTGCGGCGCTCTGGCGGTTGTTGTCGAACGTATCCCCCACCAGCAGCACGATATCGGAATTCACCGCGCGCGCGGTCTCCAGCACCCAGCGCAGTCCCGAGGTGCCATCATCGCCATAGCTCGGTTCGGACGGGTCGTCATCGACATGCAGATCGGAACTGTGCACCAACACAATATCAGGCTTCGAATCGCTCACGTTGTCATCCCATCCTGATGCCGGCACGATCCCAGCAGTCCCGGGCGGCGTCAACCACGGCGGACTGGGCACCCACCATGTCATTGCGAGGCGCGCAGCGACGAAGCAATCCCGGTCGTCCAGGCGCACGGACGGTCTCTCCCCGAACGAGATTGCTTCGCCGCTCCGCTCCTCGCAATGACATTGGGCGCGCGGGTGCGTCTGCGGGTCCTGTCTTATTTCGTAGAGTATCAGACCGGCTTCCAACTCCGGTCCACCGCCACATCGATCAGCGTGGATCCATCCGCCCGCAACGCCTCTGCCAGCGCTTGCTTCACCTCGTCGATCGTGCCGGCTCGATACGCGGCAATTCCCAAGCCGCGCGCCACGCTGACGAAATCGATCCGCGGGTCATCAAGCTCCATGCCGACATACCGGTCCGTCTGCGCTGCCAGCGCCTTCATTGCATTCGTTCGCTGCTTGAGAATTCGATACGAACTGTTGTTGATAATCACGAACACGACCGAAAGCTTCTCGTGCGCGGCAGTCCATAGACCCTGGATCGTATACATCGCGCTGCCATCACCGATCAGCGCCACCACGGGCCGGTCCGGCAAGGCAAGCTTGGCCCCGATCGCTGCCGGCAGGCCCCAGCCGATCCCGCCGCCGCGCATGCCGAAGAAACTCTGCGCGTCGTCGCTTTGCAGCAGACGCCGCAGTCCCGCGCCGGACGAGATGGATTCATCGATGACGACCGCGTTCTTCGGCAGCATACGCGCAACGGCGCCCATCAACGCCAGCGCTTGGATCGGCGTTGATCCGCTCGCAGCTTCGGCCGCCGCACGCAGCCGGGCGAGGCCTTCAAGTCCTTCCGCCCGCGCACTCTGCAGCCGCTGCGCAGCCCGCCCGCGATCTGCCTCCGACATCGCCCGGGAAACAGCAGCCGAAAGTTCCGCCAGCGTGACCTTGGGATCGCCGAGGATCGCCGGCTGTGCCGGATAGTTCTTCCCCAGTTCCCACGGATCCGTATCGAGATGCACGACCCTCATTCCGTCCGGCAGTGAATCCACCTCGCCTGGAAGCGACAGCGTAAACAGATCGCCACCAACCGACACCAGCAGATCATGGTGCTGCAGGATGCCGCGGATGACTGCCGGAAGACGTGCAAAGGATCCGCGATACAGCGGATGCGAAGCCGGGAACATCGTCCGGGTGGCCAGCCCTTCGTCATACACCGGCGCGCCCAATTGCTCTGCCAGCCGCACCAGCTCGGCCAGCGCCCCGCTCTGCGGCACCGCATCCCCGGCAATGATCACCGGCCGCATTGCCCGCGCAAGCAGTGCCGCCGCCTCTTCTATTGCCTTCGCATCGCCCCGGATTTGCGTCGCAACACGCGTCGGCGCCCCGAGATCGAGATCACAGCTCGCGGTCAGCACATCGCCTGGCAGCGAAAGAAACACCGGTCCCATAGGCGGCGCTAGCGCTGTCTTCGCTGCCCGATGAACGATACGCGGCAAATCCTCCAGTCGATGCACTTCGAACGCCCATTTGACGAAGGGCCGCGCGATCGTCGGCAAATCCGCCCATAGGATCGGCTCCGTGACATTGAACCCTTGCTCATGCTGGCCAGCCGTTACCAGCACCGGTGAGCCCGCCTTCTGTGCATCGTACAGCATGCCCATTGCGTTCCCGAGCCCGGGCGCCGCATGCAGATTCACGACCGCGAGGCTGCCGGAGGCCTGGGCGTACCCAT
>Ga0335072_10006282_pt1 | contig 17393 bp, 15 predicted proteins | sample Lox_Sample_21_FD_206725 | JGI IMG/M metagenome (GOLD analysis project Ga0335072, IMG submission 206725) | Soil microbial communities from Loxahatchee National Wildlife Refuge, Florida, United States - Lox_Sample_2.1 | ecosystem: Environmental > Terrestrial > Soil > Wetlands | place: USA...
ATGGCGCGAATGCCGGCATCGCTCTCATCCAGCATGGCGCGCGCGTCGGCCAGGCCCTGGCGAACCTGTTTCAGCTCGCGATACTTCTCTACCGGCGTCTCAATCTCGCGCAGCGCCTTGGCGGCCTTCTGATATTTCTCGTGGTCGTTCAACACTTCGGGCAGCGCAAACTGCGCCTGCAGTTCGTTGTAGCGATGCTCCATTTGTTCAAGACGGTCAATCATCTCTCTCCTCCGGTGCTCATACGCACAGCGGGTTCACAGAATCCTGATTTCAGAAAGGGGAGTGGCACACAGCAAGGGTTTGCGGCGGGAGCCGCTAGAGGAGTGCCGAGATGGGTGCGAAGAGAACCACTACGCTTTCTATTCTATCGCGAATCTGATTCTGAAACATTTTGATGTCCTCCTGCTCGGGGACATTTTGCACGAAGTTGAATTTGAAGCGGACCGAAGGTTCGTCGCGGCCCTACGGGACGCGAACAATCCTCCCGGGCGCAATCCCAGGGTTTCGTCCGCTGCGGCGGCCTTCACCCTGGGCTATTGTCGTCTCGTCCCCCCGGGACGAAGATCCGAACTCGGCTAGTTGGCCTCAAAGAATGAATCGATCTTGCCGGCTAGAAATGTTCATGAAATGGCCCTGTGTCCGGCACTTGATGCCCACGTTTGATAAGTTGGATTCGAGTTCGCAAGCCCGCATCATGACGCCATCAGGATCATCATCTTCGCATCCCCCGCGCGCGCACGGCGATCATTGGCAGTGGCGCGATATGATTGCGGCCGCCGGTCTCTTCTTTGCCACTGCCGCGGTTGTCCTTTGGCAAAACGCCCACGTCGCTGTTCTCTGGGACGCGAGCTACACGCTCGATAGCGCGATGCGCGTCTCCCTCGGACAAATGCCCTACCGCGACTTTCCATTCGTGCATCCGCCGCTGACGTTTCTCATTCAGGCCGCCATCATCCGCCTTACGGGCCGAGTCTTCTTTCACCATGTCCTCTACGCAGCCGTCATGGGGGGCCTCGGCACCGTTCTGGCGTGGCGCATCGTGCTCCGGATGCTGCTCCAGCACGTCCGGTTCGCCTTCACCATCGCGCTTTTGCTGGCCGCGCCGCTCACTTTTCTCGGTGTTTATTCCATCCTGCCTTTCCCGTTCTACGACTGCGACTGCGCCCTTGCCATTCTCGCCGCCGTCTGGTGTCTCGAGCGGCTCGATTCCGCGGACGCAAACTCGGGGGGCGCCCGTTGGCGCGGTTTCACGGCGGGCGGTGCCATTTGCCTGCCCCTCTTCGTCAAGCAGAACATGGGCCTGCCGTTCTTGCTCGCGGCACTGGGCGCAGTAACGTTTGTGTTTTGCGCAAATCGGTTGCGCGGCGAGAAAGCCAAGTCGAATCAGGTTGAGGACTCGGTACTGCTCGCCACGCTTGCCGGCGCCGTCGCAACCTGCCTTGCCGCGCTGCTGCTTCTTCACCTCACCGCCGGCCTCGGCAACTACATCCGCTGGACCATTCAATTCGCAGGCCAGCGCCGCTTGCCCGGCTTAGCCGCCATGGCCGGCATCTACTCCGATCCCACTCTTCGCTGGACGCTCCCGGCAGTCACTCTGGCTCTCGTTTTACTCGCGTGTGGGCGCAATGCCGCTTCGCGCCGCTTCAGGGCTTCAATTCCTGCCTTTCTCCTGCTTGCAGCGCCATTCCTCTTCGTGCTCAGTGCGCTTTTCCTCTACTACGATGACCCCGACTCATTCGGCGACACGCTGATGACCCTTTGGCCGTTTCTCATGCTTCTGGCTGCCGCGCTCGCCGTCCGCAACCTGGTTCGCTTCCGTTGCCTTACGTTGCGCTCGCTCGTGCCGCTCATCCTGCTTGCAGCAATTCACGGAACCATGCTCTCGCAGCAGGTCTGGGGCTCGACCTACGCCATCTGGCCGCTGCTCGCAGTCCTCATTGCCGATCTGCTCATCTTCCTTGCCGGTATTCCATCCCTCAACGGCTCGAATCGATGGTTTATGCCCTCGCTTGCCGCCCTCATCGGCGTTACTCTGCTGGTTTGCGGCGCCGTCTACACCGCGAGTGAAGAGCGGCTCTCCTACATCAATCTTCCGGACGGTCCTGTCGAACACTCCGCTTTTCCGCAACTCGCTGGCGCGTCCACGCCTGGACCCTACCTGCCGGAACTCGACGAATTCCTGCGTTACGCCGCCGCCGATATCCCCGCGAACGACAGGCTGATCCTCCTGCCCGGCGAGGATCCGTTCTACTTCGTCACCGGCCGCACGCCGCAGTTTCCCGTGCTCCTCTTCGACAGGACCACCGACCCCTATTCGCCCGAAGAGACGGCCTCTCTCGTCCGCGCCTGCAACATCCGCTGGCTGGTCGTCAAGCGCAACCTGCAGATCAAGGAAGACGCGACGCCCAATCGGGCTGCAACCATGCAACTTCTCATGCGTGAGTTCACGCCCGTTGCGCATCTTCGCGGATACGATATTTACAAGCGCCTTTGAGCTGTGTGTTCCGGCCGCCGCACCTCCGCCGGAGACGTTCGTGTACGCCATGTCAATCAGCCATGAACAGATCGCCGCCGACCTTAACGCCCTCGCACGCTACCTGGCTCTCGATGACTTCGGCGCCGAACCGCCCGGTCAGCAAGATCTGCGTTCTGTAGACGTGATCGCACTCGTTGGCAATCAGGTACTGGCCACTTTCAACCACGCCTGCTCTCTTGCGCAACTGGCGCCGCATGCCGCGCTGGTGTTCTCCGGCGGCGTTGGCCACGCCACGCGCCCGCTTTTTGAAAACTTCCTTGCTGACGCGAACATCGGGGCCCGCTGTGCAATCTCTCCCGGCATGGCCGAGGCCCAAATGTATTTAGTAGCCGCCGAGCATGCTTTCGGCATCCCTGCAAGCCGCATTCTTGTTGAGGATCGCTCCACCAACGGCGGCGAAAACGCGCGTTTCAGCATCCGCGCCCTGCGCGATGCCGGGCTGAAGCAACGAACCGTTCTTTTGCTGCAGGACCCCACGATGCAGCGCAGGTCTGTTCTCACCTGGCAGCGCGAAGCCGAGTTGGCCGGTATCGGCGCCCGCGTGCTCAGCCATGCTGTTTTTGTTCCATGTGTCGAGGCCGCCGCCGATGGCGCGCTTCGCATTTGCGCGGACCAGGCCGTCGGAAGCTGGTCGTTCGATCGTTTAGCCGGACTTCTTCTGGGCGAAATCCGCCGCCTGCGCGACGATGAAAACGGCTACGGGCCGCGTGGACAAAACTTCATCCCTCACGTTGATATTCCCGAGACAGTGCTTGAAAGTTATGCGCGGCTCGCAGCCAGCAATATGATTCTGAATCTCGAAGGCTCAGCCGGGTTTCAGCGATAGCCGGCTCAGTTTTTCCGCTTCACCTTGTGCGCCTTCTTCAGCTCTTCCCAATCCTGTTCGGTCTGATCGGCATAAATCACACCGAATCTTGCCAGCGCCTCGGCAAATCCGTCGCCCGAACCCAGGTAGCCGGCAATCACCAGTGGATCGCCCGATCGCCCGTGCCCGCGCGCCAGCAGCTCGCCGCACACTTCGCCATACGCCCTCAAACCGTCGCCGGCCAGGTCTTCAATTTCGATCGATCCCTTGTGATCGCAAAGCTGCCTCACCAGATACGTGCGCGTTCCAATGTGCGTCCAGCCCAGGAACGGATCGGTTTGCACCTGCATCGCTCGCTGCCCGTCTGCCACGCGTTGCCCGTTGTGATGCGGAGGTTGTGCATCAGGCAAATACGGCATGTAGGCTGAAGCAGCCTCTTCCTTGATCTGCAGGAACAGCGGATCTCCCGCGCCGTTCCCCTCGAAATAAATGCAATAATCGCGCAGCCCCACCGAGCCGGTCCCAACCACTTTGAATGCCACATCAATCGGACGGTACAACGAAAGCAGGTGTTGCCGCTGCGGTTCAAGCATGGAGCGATAGGGGACCAGCGAGGCCAGAACCGCCGATCTCGTTGTCGCAGAAACCGGCATCAGCATCGGTTTCATTTCCCTGAAGTGCCGCGGCGCGCCCTCTACTCCGCCTTTGGGCTCTGTCAGTTGTTCCAGCGTATGCAGAGGGGTGGCGCGCTCCGCCTTGATCAACGCCGCATGCACCGGCTTGGCCAGCCCCAGCCGGTGCACCTGGAATCGCCCCACCTCAAGCAATGGCATTTTGGCGAACGCGCGCATCTGTGCCGAGTAGCGCTCGATGCAGGCCTCGACGGCCTTTCGCGCGGCGCCATCCCTGTGCCCAGCCGCGCGGCCCGCAAGCACCAGCGATGCCGCCATCCGCTTCAGGTCCCACTCGAACGGTCCACGAATCGCCTCATCGAAGTCGTTAATGTCGAAAACCAGCCGGCCGTCGGGTGCGGCGAAAGCTCCCAGGTTGCGCACGTGCGCATCGCCGCAAAGCTGGCTCACGATTCCGGTATTCGGCGCCATTGCCAGGTCCGCAGCCATCACCGGCGCAGCTCCCCGAAAGTATGCAAATGGCGATTCAGCCATCAGCTCGTACTTCAACTTCACCAGTGCCGGCACGCGCCCCTGCATGGAGCGATCCAGCAGTTCCATCGCTCGCGCCGGCCGCAGCCTGGGGTTGAGTTGATCGTGTTGCTGGCGGCCGATCTGTTTACGCCGCATTTGCCCGAATTTACGTCTTTCCTGCCCGCTCGCTGCTTGCATGTCCCGCAAGATAAACTCTTCTTCCCCTCAATGCAACATTTGTATTGTCCGTGATTTACACTCTTGGCAGGCCTTGGTTCCTCTCAACCCCCGGTCTGCTTCTCAAAACCTCGCTCGAACAGGAGTCTTCCCAGGAGTCTTCCATTGATACGTCCCACGGTCGCCCTTCTTGCAGCCGGTCTGGTTGTCTCCTTTTCCGCTCTCTCGGTCCTGGCGCAGGATACTGCGAAACCTGCCCCCTACCAGCCGCTCACCGTCGAGGCCATCTTCAGCCACGGTTCGCTCGCGGGCAATCCACCGGCAGATCTCTCCTGGTCGCCTGACGGCCGTCATCTCACCTACTTCGACGCCGGCCAACTGATGGAAGTCAATCCTTCCACCGGCAAGCCTGAGGTGCTCATCGACCGCGACAAGCTGGCCCCGCTCACCAAGAGTGGCGGCTCTGAGCAGGACCGCGACCATCGCGCCCGGTACTCTGAGGCAAGCTACATCTGGTCGCCCGACGTCCAGCATCTGCTCTTCGACGCGGATGGTTATCTATGGCTCTACGACCTGAAAAACAATACCGGAGTGCAAATCGCGAATTCCGGCTCCGCCTCCGGCGACGACCCCAAGTTCTCTCCCGACGGGCACAATGTAACTTTCATTCACAATCACGGTCTTGAAGTGGTTCACCTGCGCGAATCCGGCGAATCAACCACAAAACTGGCTCCGGCGCCCAATCCTGAGACCCTCGAAGGCGAGGTCGATTGGGTTTATCTCGAGGAGTTGGACGTCCGCAGCAATTACTTCTGGTCGCCGGATTCCAAGGCCATTGCTTTTCTCGAAATGGACGAGTCTCAGGTCCCCAAATATCCCATCACCGACTGGATTCCCACGCACGCGACTGTCGAAGAGCAGCATTATCCTCAACCCGGCGACCCCAATCCCGCCGTCCGGTTGGGCGTGGTTGGAGTCAACGGCGGCCACGTCTCCTGGGCCAGGCTCCCCATCGCCTCCAGCCAGGATTACGTCCCGCGCTTCGGCTGGGTCGACGGCAAGACGCTCTGGTTCGAAACCATTACGCGTGATCACAAGCACCGCGACATCTACTTCGCCGACCCGGGCAAAGACCTGGTGCGAAAGGTGCTCGAAATCAAAGACGACAAGTACCTCGACGAAAACTACAACGTCGACCTTGGCGACGGCCACATCGTCCTCACCAACTGGTCCGATGGCCACAACCACCTTTACCTGTACAGCTACAACCAGCGTCATCCCTTCGACTCCGATGCCACGCTTGAGAAGCAGCTTACCCAGGGCGACTTTGAGGTTGGCGATGTACTCCGCGTCGACTTCAAAAGCAAGTTTGTCGATTTCGCCTCGAATGAAGGCAATGTTCTCGAGCAGCAGCTTTGGCAGGTTTCATTCGATGGCAAGCGCGAGCCGCTGACCACTGCGCCCGGTTTTCACGCCGGCTCGTTTGCGCCGGCCGGCTCCGCGTTCGTCGACCGTCATTCCGCCCAAATGGTTCCCCCTACCGTGGAGCTCTGCCAGGCGCCGGGCAAATGCACAGCCATCTTTCAGCCCGATTCGCTCGATCAATACCGGCTGCATCCGCCTGTCGATCTCACCGTCAAGGCCCACGATGGGACCACGCTCTACGCCACTTTGTTGCTGCCCGAAGGCGCGGCTTCGCCCGCCTCCGTGCCCCTCATTGTCAATCCCTACGGCGGTCCCGGACCGCAGACCGTCCAGAACAGGTGGTCCGACGAGTTCTTCTTCGATGCACTGCTGGCCGAGCACGGCTACGCGGTTCTCCACGCCGACAATCGCGGCATGGGCATGCGCGGACGCGATTTCGCCCAGGCCTGCTATCACAACTTCGGCCCGGTTCAATTTGAAGACCAGATGACCGTGGTCGACTCGGTTCTGCGCCAGTACCCGCAGCTCGACCCGAAGCGCCTGGGCTGGTGGGGATGGAGCTGGGGTGGGACTTTCACCCTCTACGCGCTCTCTCACTCTGACCGCTTCCGCACCGGAGTCTCCGTGGCGCCGGTTACTGACTGGCGCAACTACGACTCCATCTACACTGAGCGCTACCTCGGCCTTCCCTTTGACAATGCCGACCTCTATCGCGATATGTCGGTGGTCAATTCAGCCGCACAGCTCAAGGGACACCTGCTGATCGCTCACGGCACCGGCGACGATAACGTGCACATTGAAAATACCGTGCAGTATGTTCAAAAGCTGATTGATGCTGGCATTCCCTACGACCTGCAGATCTTCCCGCGCAAGACCCACTCCATTGCCGGTAAGGAGGCGCGCATCGAGCTCTTCAACCGCATCCTGGCACAGTTTGAAACGTACCTGAAACCGCAAAGTTGACGCTCGCGCACCCCATGTCCCTCTCATCGGTCATCGCGAGTGAGGCGTACCCCGCAACCGCAGGTGGTGCGGCCCGCAAAGTCGAGGGGCTTTCATTTGTCGTTCGTTTTACAACCAGGCTCGGACACAAAAAAACCAAGCTTTCCAGCCTGGCTCTATACCTTCCCGCGAAATACCCTGTTTCAAACTTCGTGCCGCTTGAAAATCTCGTCCTTCTCGCGGCAGCCGCAGTGTGAGCACTCCAGGCAGCACACAACCAGCACGGCCACCCCCACCGTCACCAATACGGCGAGCACCGTAGCGTTCATTCCGAGCCATGCCAGCAAACTATGCATATCTTCTCAACGGGTCTGCGAACCCGCCTCCGCACCTGTCTGACTTGTCCTGGGCCAATTATGACGCGTTATTCATGTTGTTGAGAATGCCCTAAATGCGGTAGTGCCCAAAAACTGAGACATCTTACCGAAAATTGCTTGCATTTTGGCGAACAAACGGCGAATATAGTTTGCAGTGCGATACTGATCGGCCCAAACCGGGATGTATTAAGCCTGCCGGCCCGGCGCCGATCCACCACTCCCGAGAGCCAGTGCTCCAAGGCGATCTGGTTTTGATATGAGCAGCGCTCCCATCCCGGCCCAGGTTCCTGCGGCCGAGCTGTGGCCGGCCGAGCTGGCGCATCTCGCCGAATCCCCGCCGGCCACCACCCAGCAGCCCCTCACCACCCCTCACGTCAACTGGCTCTTCGTTGACCTCAACTCCTACTTCGCCTCGGTCGAGCAGCAGGTGCGCCCCGAACTGCGCGGCAAGCCAATTGCCGTGGTCCCCATGATGGCCGACACCACCGTCTGCATCGCCGCCAGCTACGAGGCCAAGGCATTCGGAGTTCGAACCGGCACGGTGGTGGCTGAAGCTAAACGCATGTGTCCTGATTTGGTCCTCGTCGAAGCCCGCCACGAGATCTACGTCGAGTACCATCACCGCGTCGTCGAGGCCGTCGAAAGCTGCGTCCCGGTGACTGCCGTTTGCTCCATCGACGAGATGGCTTGCCGCCTGATGGGCCGCGAAAGACCTTTGCGCGCCGCCCTCGACCTTGGAATGCGTGTCAAACAAAGAATCCGCGAACACGCCGGTGAAATGCTGCGCAGCTCAGTGGGTCTGGCCACCAACCGCTACCTGGCCAAGGTCGCCAGCGACATGGAAAAGCCCGACGGTATCGTGGCGCTTCCCCTCGACATCCTCCCCTACGCTCTGCATCAGCTCACCCTCCGCGACCTGCCCGGCATCGGAGCTCGCACCGAAAAGCGCCTCAACGCCAAAGGTCTGCATACGATGGACGATCTGCTGGCCCTCGATTGCGAGCAGGCGGGACAAATCTGGGGATCGGTGTGGGGCGAGCGGATGTGGCACTGGCTGCGCGGCCGGGACTTCGAAATGGCTGAGACCGAGCACCTCAAATCCATCAGCCATTCGCACGTACTCGCGCCCGAGATGCGCACCGCCGAAAAGGCATGGGCCGTGGCTCACAAGCTGCTCCACAAGGCCGCCATGCGCCTGCGCCAGCACAAGCTATGGGCCAGCGGCATCGGCCTCGCCATCGGTTTTGCCGTTCCGCGCAGCGACTCAGCTTCCGTCCCAACGCCCGTTTCCAGCTTCGGCGTCCCGGCGCGTGGTTGGAAGAGCGAAATCCGCCTGAGCGAGTGCCAGGATAATGCCATGCTGATCACCGCCCTGCGCCGCCTCTGGGAGTCGCGCCCTGCTGGACCGGAGTACGACCACCCCTATTTCCTCGGCGTTCACCTCGAAGGCCTGGTTCCCGAACGTCTCCACTCGCTCAATCTCTTCGACGCCCTCGAAGTCGAACAGAGCCGCGCCCGCCTGCTCGAAACCATGGATGAGCTGAATTCGAAATACGGCATGAGCACTCTGGCGCCCGCATCCATTCTCACCGCCTTCAAGGCCGCGCCAACGCGCATCGCCTTCCACAGCATCCCCGATCTGTTTTGACCGGCCTGTGAGGACACGACCATGCATCCCCTGAGACCCGGTACCCAAGGCGTTTCATCCCCCAAAAACCCGAGTCATAGGCGCCGCATCCCTCAAGTCCCCGTGTCGTCGGCGCTGCATCCTCGAAAACCTCGCGCCATAGGCGCAACGGTTGTCAGCCCCGCGCTTCAGCGTGGAGGAGGCTGGCCAATTAAGAGTCGGAGTCCCGTAGGGACGGCGCGCGCGAAATCGCTCATCAGGAGGGAGCAGGGGCCTTCAGGCCCCTGAATCCGCGCACAATGAAAGGGCCTTCAGGCCCGGGCTCTTATCAATCATCGCTTCAGTGAATCATCTTCGACTTCCGCTGCATGTAATCGCGCAGTAGATACTGTCCCAGCGTATCGGGCGTGGTGAAGTACGCCTTGCCCCGGCACATCTCGCTCACCTTGTGCACAAACTGCACCAGCCCAAAGTCCTGCGCCAGCATGAACGTGTTGATCATCACGTTCGAACGCTTGCACCGCGCTACTTCTTCCAGCGTCTCGCTCACCACCAGCGGATCGAGCCCATACGGGTTCTTGTAAATCCGGCCGTCGGGCAGAGTCAGCGCGCTCGGCTTGCCGTCGGTGATCATCACAATCTGCTTCATGTCTTTGCGCTGCCGCGCCAGGATGCGCTGCGCCACCCGCAGCCCCTCGCGCGTGTTGGTGTGCCACGGACCAACCTTCACCCGTGCCAGTTGCGACACCGGCAGCTCTTCTGCCGAGTCGTGAAACAACACCAGTGAGAGCGAATCGCCCGGATATTGCGTGCGAATCAGGTGCGAGAGCGCCATGGCCACGCGCTTGGCCGGCGTGAACCGGTCCTCGCCATACAGAATCATCGAATGCGAGCAATCCAACATCACCACCGTCGCGCACGAGCTCTGATACTCGCACTGGTGCACCTGCAAGTCTTCGTACTCCATGTTCAGCGGCAGCCCGATGCCTTCGCGCGCGATGGCCGAGCTCAATGTCGCCGTCGCATCAAGATTCAGCGTGTCGCCAAATTCGTAGCGCCGCGATCCGCCGCTCGTCTCGATGCCCGTGGCCCAGTGCCGAGTGTCGTGCCGGCCGTAGCTCGATTTGCCCAGCGTCCCCATCAAATCGCGCAGTGTCTTGAAGCCCAGAAAATCCATGCTCTTGTCGGTTACTTCAAATCGCACCCGGCCTTCTACCTCGCCCACCTGGCCCTCAACATTCGACGCGCGTGTGGGCCCATTCATCGGCTGCCGGTTAACGTAGTTTTCCTGCTCCATCCGTTCCATCAGCCTGTCGAGCAGCTCATCCAGCGTGCCCTCGGTCTCCATCTGCTGCAGCCGGTTCCGCAGCCCCTGGTCAAAGAGTTCGCTGTTCAGCAGTACGCGGCGCAGCGCCTCGCGCAGGCCTTCCATGTCATGGTCGAGATCCTGAAACTCGCCCCACGGATTGTAGTATCCCGAATCGAGCAAATAATCCGACAGCGCCTTGAGCAGATCCTCAAGATCGATCTCCGACGCCAGGCCGCCCGTATATCTCGTGTACCGAACCCGCTTCATCTTTGTTTCCTACTCCCTATTGCCTAGTCCCTGGTGCCTAATTCAATCCGCCTCTTCTCGTCCTCCGCGTCCTCTGCCAGTCCTCGAAATCCATCTCCATCTCTTCGCGCGGCGGAGCAAACTCGTCGCGCTCGCGCCGGCGCTGATGCTCCTGCGCGGCAAAGCCGTGCTCCTGGCTGCGGCTCAGTTTGCGATGCGCGGCCATCCCCTCCAGCAGAAACTCTGCTGCCGCCACAACCCGGGGTGCCGGGTCTGAAGCTTTCACTGCAAGCGGTTTAAGCATCTCCACCAAACCCTGGATTTGCTTCAATTGCTTCAGCGCATCGGTCGCCGGCTGATCTTCATCCAGCTTGAACGTTCCGCCCAGGTTGAACCACTCCTCAATCTGGCTGGTGTCTTCGCCTTCAAAATAGCGGTCGTAGATTTTGGCCACGGCCACGCGGATCAGCTCCTCCACCACCGTGTCCGCGCCCTTCATCTCGCCTTCGTACTCAAGCTCGAGCTTGCCGGTAATGCCCGGCAGCGCGGCGTAGATGTCGCTCACCCGCGGCAGCACCAGGCTCTCGCCGGTCAATAGCGCCCGCCGCTCAGCGTTTGAAATCACCAGCTCCATGGTCGCGATCGGCAGCCGCTGGCTCACGCCGCTGCGCTTGTCCACCTTTTTGTCTTCGCGCGCGCTGAAGGCCACCTGTTCCACAACCTCGCGCACATACTGCGGAGTTTCAATCTGCGCCGCGCCGCGCACCGCCCACGCCTCCTGCGTGGTGATGGCGATACCCTCCTCCAGCGTCTCCGGGTAGTGCGTGCGAATCTCCGAGCCGATGCGGTCTTTGAGCGGCGTAATGATCTTTCCGCGGGCGGTGTAATCTTCGGGATTTGCGCTGAAAACCAGCGCCACATCCAGCATCAGCCGCACCGGGTAGCCTTTGATCTGCACATCGCCTTCCTGCATGATGTTGAACAGCGCTACCTGGATCTTGCCCGCCAGGTCGGGCAGTTCGTTGACAGCGAAGATGCCGCGATTGGCCCTCGGAAGCAGTCCGTAATGCATGGTCAGTTCGCTGGCCAGGTGCTGGCCTCCACGCGCGGCTTTGATGGGATCGAGGTCGCCCACGAGATCGGCAACCGTCACGTCGGGCGTGGCCAGCTTTTCAACGTAGCGTTCGTCGCGGCTCATGTACGCAATCGGCGTTGCGTCGCCTTTTTCGGCGATCAGGTCGCGGCAGCGCCGGCACAGAGGCGCGTAAGGATTATCGCGAATCTCGCAACCCGTCACGCAGGGCATGTGCTCGTCGAGCAGCGCCGACAATGCGCGTAAAATGCGGCTCTTGGCCTGGCCGCGTAACCCCAGCAGGATAAAGTTCTGCTTCGACAGCACCGCATTCACAATCTGCGGTACCACCGTATCCTCGAAGCCCACAATGCCGGGAAAGATGGTTTCGCGCGCCTTGATGCGCGCAATGAGGTTGACGCGCATCTCGTCTTTCACGCTGCGGGTCTTCAGTCGCGACTCAGAAAAATGGGAACTCTTCCTCAGTTCCCCAAGCGTTTGGGGAAGCGTTTGTGCGGCAGGCATCGGGGCTCCTGTTTTGCTCGAATGCGGCCGGCTGTTTGTGCCTCAGCCGGGTACTCAATTTAGACGCATTATCATCGGGACGGGGAAAACGGCCAACTCGACCGTGAATGCAGTATGCTCCCATCGGCACGGAATGGCAAAACCGCGCTCGCGATCCAGCTTATTTACCCTTTTCTATCAATTCCCAGAACGGCAGCCGCCCGGTGTCCGCGTAAATCGTCGGTCTCAGTGAATCCGAAATGTCGTCGGCATCGTGCGGCTTAGGAATGGATTGATTCTTCTTCGTATCGAAAAACCGTTCGTTCGCAGAATGGAATCGTCCATCCGCGATGGGGCCCCCGGTGTGGTATCCCCATCCCCAAGCGGTGCGCACCTCCAAATCGCAATAAACAAGCGGGCCGTTTTCGGCAAAGCAATACTCGGTGTAAATCCAGAAGTCCTCTCCCGGCTGAACTGTGCGAACAAGAATTGCGACGTCCGCCTCATTCCAGACCTCCGCGGAGATTCCACTTTCCAGATCGAGACTGGGCACACTTTCGATGTTCCGGAATTCAGCCCAGGCGTGTTTGGAATCTTCCTGCGCAAAGACGCGCTGCGCGGGGCCGGCGGGATTCATGTCGCACGGCGCGCTCGCCGCTGCGGGAACGACGGTCGCCGTCAAGATAAGCACTAAACAAGCGATCCGAGGAGCCATTACCTGATATTAGGCTTTGCCTTGAGGAGGAAGGTAGCAAACCTCGCCGCTACCGCCGCTTCTCCAACAAGTCTGCAAACGGCAGCAGCTTCGATCGCTTGTAAAGCACCGGGATCAGGAGGTTGGGGAAATCATCGGGCTGCTGCGGCCTCACCACCAGGGGTAAGTCGGTTTTGGAATTGTAAAACTGCTCGGTCGATCGGTGGAACCTTCCCATCACAATCGGTCCCTCAGCCTTGTAATACCAACCCCAATCCGTGCGCAGCTCAAATTCGATATTGTCGAGGTATCCCGCGTGCGAGTAGCAGGAAACGATGTAGGCCACCACGTCCTTGGCCGGCGCGCTCATTTTTGCCAGCAATGCGCCGTGCGGTTCCTCCCAAACCTGCGCTGAAACTCCTTCGCCGGGAGTCAGTTTGGGCACGTCATCGACAGTCTTGAATTCAGTCCAGGGCTGGTGTGCGTCCACCTGCGCAAAGACGCGCTGCGCCGCCCCGCTCGGATTCATCTCGCAGGGGGTAGCATAAAGATTCAGTCCACAAAGAAGGAGTAAGAGTGCGATGAAATTCGTACGCGTGCTCATTAACTATATTATTAACGGTGCTGATTGGGTAGTATAATTTCCTACTGAGGTCACATTTATGCCTACCGTCGAGAAACTCAGCATTGCCCTCCCCTCTGAAATGGCAACTATCGTCCGTCAGGCGGTCGAGGCGGGCGAATACTCGTCTCACAGCGAGGTGGTGCGCGATGCGCTCCGCGACTGGACGCACAAGAGGCGGCTCCGCGAGCAAGCAATTGCCAATTTGCGGCAGCGGTGGCAAGAGGCGGTAAGCGATGACTCCGTAAGTCTCGATCCCGACAAGGTCTTCGATCGCCTGGAGACGAAATATAAGAAGCTCGCGCAGAAATGAGCGCGCTGATGCGACTCAGGCTTTCGAAGTACGTCCCCGGAGACCTTGAAGAAATTGCCGATTACATTGCGCAGGACAGTCCAAGCAACGCTGTCCGTCTTATTCGTATCCTTCGCCGGCGCATGCAGGAAATCGCGAAGCGGCCTCAGCTCTATCAGCTCCGCCCCGAACTCGGGCCAGACGCGCGTCTCGCGACTGAAGGTAATTACGTAATCCTGTTTCGCATTTTGAATAACGCTGTGCGAATTGAGCGCGTTCTTCATGGCAGCCGCGATCTTTACCCGATTTCAGCCGAATTTGAGAATTGACCTGCCGGAATATAGTGAGGGCCCTCGATCCCGGCGCTACACTTATCTTTCCCAATTCTTTTGCGGGAGTTCTGTCTGTTGCCGGGTATTCGCGCGTTGCCTCATCTGCTCTCCGCCTCGCTCGCCGCGCTTGCCGCCTTTTCTGGGTCCCTTCACGCCGCCACGCGCCTTCAGACTGCGCCAGTGCCCGACGAGATGCGCTCCTATTTCTTTGCCATCACGGTCGATGGCCGTCACGTCGACGTGGCCCACGCCGCCGCCAACTACGAGTTCGCCAACTTTGACATCACCGGCCCTACTGAAATCACTGTCACCGCCGCCGAGCCCGGCTTCTGGGATCGCGGCGTGGACATCCAGCCCTGGCGTCTCGGCTTGCACGCCACGCGCAATGGTCAAACCATTCGTTTCCGCGTCAACGGGCCGGCCAAGCTCGCCATATCGCGGCCCAACGACTTTCTCAATCACGCCCGCATGCTGTTTCTCTTTGCCGGCTCGCCACCACCGCCGCCACCGCCCTCGGGCCCCAACGTCACCATCGTTCCTGCGGGACTGCATCGCCAAAGCCTCAACCCGAAATCCGGTGACACCATCTATCTCGCGCCGGGCTCGTTCATCTACGGCAGCCTCAACCTGTGGAACGTCGAAAATGTGAGAGTTCTTGGCCGCGGAACCATCGTTTACGACGGCCCGCAGGACCCCGTCCGCGACGAGGGCTGGATGCAGAAGCCCGACTGGCACTGCATCGACGCATTTCAATCGCGCAACGTTGAGATCCACGGTCTTACCTGCGTTATTCGCTCGCGCACCTGGTCCATCCAGATGAAGGATTCAACCGGATTTACTTACGACGACCTGCGCGTCGTGGGCGGCAATCCCGGCAACGCCAATCAGGACGGCATGGACTGGCTCGGCAGTGGCGACACCGTGGTGCGCAACTCCTTCTTCCGCGCATCCGACGATGACCTTGCCCTGATCGGCAACTGGGACGGCTACTCCGACGCCGACATGCTGCGGCCCGGTAACGATGTGCGCAACATTGTCGTCGAGAATACCGAGCTCTCGACGTCAATCTCCAACATCGTGCGCCTGGGCTGGCCGCAGAAGATCTTTTCGAGCTCCAGCTTCACGCTGCGCAATTCCGACGTCCTCCATGCCGGCATCGGCGCCTGCGGCCAGAGTTTTGCCCTCATCGGCCTCTGGGGAGCGAACGGCGCCAGGGGCATCCATCAGGGCCTTCTCTTTGAGAATCTCTTCCTCGACAACTGGTACTCCCTGGCCCAGCTGGAACAGGAACAGCCCGAGGTCAAAGACGTCGTCTTCCGCAATATATGGGCGCTCGGCCAGCCGCCACTCGCGAGCTCAACTATCACCGGCGACGTTTCGGGCGTCGTCTTCGATAACGTGAAGTACGGCCAGGCGCGGGTCGAATCCGGGGCCGCACTTCCGCTCACTGTATCCGGCGGCGCGCCGCAACCGCAGTTCATTCCCAACCACAGTCCTTCCGCGGCCTTTGCCATCGCGCCTGCCACTGCTGTTCCGCGCCGGCCCGTCGAATTCACCGCGCAGCCGGCGCCCAACACGCGCTACACCTGGCTCTTCGGCGATGGAAGCGAAGCTCATGGCCGCCGCGTGCGCCATCGCTTTACCGATGCGCTGGGCACCGAGCTTGACGGATCGAACGGCTCCGGCCGCTTCCGCGTTCTGCTCCACGTTGAAGACCGAGCCGGCCATCAGGACTGGGCCGAGCAGGACATCGTCGTCGTCGATCAATGGCAGCTCGCAGCAACCAACCCCGGCACCACGCAGCCCGGCCTGGCCTACAGTGTTTATGCCGGCGAGTGGAACGAACTGCCCGATCTCTCCTCCTTAACGCCCGTCGTGAGCGGCCTGTCATCCAGCATCTCGGCGGACTCCCAGGGCTATCCGTATTACGCCGTCGCCTGGGATGGCTTCATCGACGTTCCCGCCGACGGAGGATATACCTTGTATCTTCTCGATCCCGATGGTGCGCGGCTGGTGATCGATGGCAAGGAAGCGGCAAAGACCGGACCGCCGTTTGCGCAGGTTTGCGGCTCACCAGGCAACGCCATGCGCTATGCCGTCGTCTCCCTCGGTCTGCGCGCGGGCAAGCACGCGATACATATTGAAGGCCTGAACTCAGGCTCGAACCATTACCCGCGCCTCATGTGGCAGGCACCGGGCGGCGCGCTGGTTGACGTGCCGGAAAAGGCGTATACGCGAGCCAGGGAGTAGGGAATAGAGAATAGGGAATAGGGAATAGGGAATAGGGAATAGGGAATAGGGAATAGAGAGGGTAGCAGCCATGGCGAAGACTAACAGCGATTCGTTTAAAGATCTTCTTGTCTGGCAGAAGGCAATTCAGATGAGTTTGGCAGTCTACAAGCTCACAGCCGACTTCCCTTCATCGGAACGATTCGGCCTAACCAACCAAATTCGGCGCGCATCCGTCTCGGTCGCAAGCAATATTGCAGAAGGCTACGGAAAAATGACGCGAGGCGAGTACCTCTCATTCTTGGGTCACGCGCGTGGCTCGAACGGCGAGATTCAAACCCAACTCGTGATTGCGAAGGGTCTGCATTTCGGAACTGCTCAGACTCTAGAAGCTGCCGAAGGCCTTGCCAATGAGGTCGGCCGTATGCTCGTAGTGATGATCAACAAGCTGCGCCGCTGAAAGCGGCGCTCCTATTCCCTATTCCCTCTTCCCTGTCTTTTCCACTACGGCAGCTGCGTCACGTCCCAGCCGCCGCCCAGCGACCGCACCAGCCCAACGCTGGCTGCATATTGACGGCTTTCGATGCCGATCTGCGTTACCTGGTCCTGCAGCAGCGTCTGCTCGGCGGTCAGTACCTCCAGGTAGCTGGTCACTCCGCCTTTGTAGCGCGCATTCGATACATCGAACGATCGCTGCGCCGACGCCACCGCTCTCGCCTCGACACCCGACTCCTGCTCCAGGACCCGTAGCGCCGCCAACTGATCCTCAACATCCTCGAAGGCCTGAAACACCGTGTTCCGGTAAGCATCGGCCTGCGCATCGTAGGCGTGCCGTGCCTCGCTCGTCAGTGCACGGCGCTGTCCGGCGTCAAACAGCAACTCCGCGGCCTGCGCGCCCAGCGTCCAGAACGAGCTCGGTCCCTGGATCCATGTGCCGGGATTGGTGCTCTGAAATCCCGCCGATCCGCTCAGCGTGATGTTGGGGTAGAACGCGCTCACCGCAATGCCGATCTGCGCATTGGCAGCCGCGCTCTGGCGCTCTGCTACGGCAATGTC
>Ga0335072_10006283_pt1 | contig 17392 bp, 13 predicted proteins | sample Lox_Sample_21_FD_206725 | JGI IMG/M metagenome (GOLD analysis project Ga0335072, IMG submission 206725) | Soil microbial communities from Loxahatchee National Wildlife Refuge, Florida, United States - Lox_Sample_2.1 | ecosystem: Environmental > Terrestrial > Soil > Wetlands | place: USA...
CGCGGCTCGGCCCGGGCGGCGCGGTGACGTGACACCCGGCCCCGGAGACGGGATAGGGGTACACGCGCGTCTGCTCCGCTTTGGCCGGACGGCTGGTTCAGCGGAGCTGCCAGACGGGGCCTTCGGGGGTGTCGGTGAGCTGGACGCCCAGGTTGTCGAGCTCGGCGCGGATCTGGTCGGCGCGGGCCCAGTCGCGTTCCTTGCGGGCCCGGGTGCGGTCGGCGACGAGCTGCTCGATGGCGTGGCGTTCCTCGGCGGTCAGGTCGCTGGCGGAGCCCCGCTGCTCCAGGCCGGCCGGGTCGAGGCTGGCCAGGCCCAGGCCGAGGAGCGCGTCGGCGGCCGCGACCACGGTGCGCAGGCCGTCCGGGGTGATGTCCGGGTCGCGCAGGGCGTCCTGGAGGGCGGCCAGGAGCCGGGGGGTGTTGAAGTCGGCCGAGATGGCGGCGTCGATGTCGTCCAGGGCCCGGGCGGCGGCCGGGTCGGCGGCGCGGGTCGCGGCGGCGGGCGGGCCGGCGATGGCTTGGGCGGCGGTGAGGGTTTCGACTTGGGGCAGGGGGCGGAGGGGCTGGATCCGGGCGGCCAGGCGGCGCAGGGTGGCCTGGGCGGCGTCGAGGGCGGCGGTGGTGAAGTCGAGCTGGCTGCGGTAGTGGCCGCCGAGCAGGAACAGGCGGAACGCGGCCGGGTGATAGCCGGCCGCGACCAGGTCGGACAGCAGCGGCGCACCGCCGGCGGACTTGGCCATCTTCGCGCCGCCGAGCTGCAGGAACTCGTTGTGCAGCCAGTACCGCACCCACGGCTTGCCGTCGGCCAGGTAGGCCTCGCTCTGCGCGATCTCGTTGACGTGGTGCAGTTCGCGGTGGTCGACCCCGCCGGTGTGGATGTCGAAGTGCGGGCCGAGCAGCGCGATGCTCATCACCGAGCACTCCAGGTGCCAGCCCGGCGCGCCCCAGCCCCACGGGGAATCCCAGCGCAGCACCCGGCGCCGGCCCGGCTCCTCGGCCCGCCACAGCGCGAAGTCGGTCTTGCGGCGGCGGCCCGGCACCTGCTCGACCCGGGCGGCTTCCCGCTGGCCCTCGGCGTGCAGCTGGGCCAGCTCGCCGTAGCGGGGGAACTTGGCGGTGTCGAAGTACAGGCCGGACGGAAGGCGGTAGGTGTAGCCGCGGGCCGCCAGGACGGAGGCGAACTCGATCATCTGCGGCACGTAGGCGCTGGCCCGCGGGTACTCATCGGCGGGCAGGATGTTCAGCGCCGCGATGTCGTCGAAGAACGCTCTGGTGTAGAACTCGGCGATCTCCAGCACCGAACGCCGCTCCCGGGCCGCGGCCACCTCCATCTTGTCCTCGCCGGTGTCGGTGTCGGCCACCGCGTGCCCCACGTCGGTGATGTTGACCACGTGCCGGACCTGGTAGCCCTTCCAGCGCAGGGCCCGGCGCACGGTGTCCGCGGACACGTAGGCGCGCATGTTACCCAGGTGCGGGTACACGTACACGGTCGGCCCGCAGCTGTACATGCCGGTCACGTCGCCGGACGGGATGAAGTCCTCCACCCGCCGGCCCAGCGAGTTGTACAGGCGGAGCTGATGGCCGTTCGTCACGGTCCCCCAGGTTACCGGCGGCGGCGGTCGTAGAAGTCGTGGTCGCGGCGGATCAGCCGCTCGAGCTCGGCCCGCTGCCGCGGGCTCAGCTGGCCGCCCGAGCCGCGGGCCAGGCTCAGGACATAATCGGTCGAGGTGCCGACGTGCACCGTGGGGTGGCGGCTCGGGCCGAGCCGTGACCTGCGGTGGGTGAGGACCACCACGCGCTCGACGGTGACCCGCTGGCCACGCTCGTGCAGGAACCGCTCCAGCTCGGCGGCCGAGTCGTTGAGCTGCTCGCTCGGTGAGCGACCGCGCCGGTCGGCGATCAGCCGCTGCTCGACCAGGTTCCCGTAGTTGTCGTACTTGTCGGCCCGCCAGCGGTCACCGTCGACGGACACGGTGGCGTTGATGTTCTTCACCTCGATGGCGAACAGGCCGCCGGGGCCCAGGAGCAGGTGGTCGATCTCGCCGCGCCGGTTGCGGTACCCGCGCAGCAGCGTCCAGTCGTCGGCCAGGGCCCGGCCCAGTTCGGCCGCGACCAGCTGCTCGCCCGCGATCCCGGCCCTGATCTTCTCCTCGGTGTCGGTGTCGTCGGCCGCCGGGACCGGTGTGCCCGGGGCGCGGCGCTGCTCGGCCCGGACGGCGAAGGCCAGCCGGAGCCAGGTCCACCAGCGTCGGTTCGCGCGAGCTCGGTCCCGCTTGACCCGGATGGTCTGGACCCGGGCCTGGTGCTGGATCAGCGCGTCCTCATACCGGGCCTGAGCCCGCCGCTGGGTGGCCTGCCGGCGCAGGGTCACGTCGGTGAGCATGTCGCCGGGGTGGTTGGACAGCTCGATGACCCGCATGCCGCTCCTTCCCGCCGTCGGCCTCGCGCTCTGCGGCCGGGGACAAGACCGACGGGTAAGAACGTGCCGGGACGCCGCGTCAGCGGCGCCCCGCAGGTCCGTGCGGGTGTCGGCTAGTTCTGCTGGCCCTGCTGGTCGGTGCCCAGGAAGCCCTCGGCCTGCTGGTCGGCGCCCTGGATCTCGCTGTCGAACCGGCCGCCCGTCTTGTTCTCGGCTTCCTGCTCGGCCTCGTTCAGGCCCTTGTCGACCAGGCCGGGGTCCTTGTCGGCGAGATTCTTCGCCTCGTCCATGAAGTCCGACATCGTACTTTCCTTCCCCTTCGGTTGCCCGACTCGGTTCAGACCCTTACCGTAACAAGGTGGTCGCGACGCTAGCGGTCGGCGGGGTCCTCTTGGCGGCGATGATCGCGGCGTCGGGGTACGCGGCCATCATCCTGCCCGGGGACGCGCGCATCCCCCTGCACTTCGGCTCCCCTGACCACCTGTTCCCGGTGTCCAGGCGCGCGGGGCTGATCGCCTGGCCCGCCCTGGGGGCGGTCCTGTTCGGGGTGCTGGGCGGGGTCAGCGCCAGCGGCCTGGCGGCCGGCTGGGTGCCGGGGGTGCGGTACGCCCTGATGCCCGCGGTCATGTGCGTGCTGCTGGGCTTCCAGGCCGGGGCGCTGGTGCTGGCGGGGCAGCACGAACCACGGCCCGTTCCGTCAAAAAGGTCGTAGCGATTGTGCTGCGGGTGGACGCCAGGCCGATGCTGCCCAGCCTGCGCGGTGAGCTGGCCGCGCTCCTGACCGGCCTGGCAGCCGGGGACTGGGCGCGCCCGACGGCGTGCCCGGGCTGGTCCGTGCACGACGTGGCCGCGCACCTGCTCGGGGTCGAGGTCGGCAACGTCTCGCTGCGGCGGGACCGCTGGGAGCTGGGGCCGGGCCCAGCGGAAGACCTGGACGGCTGGCTCAACGGCTTCAACCAGCAGTGGGTGGAGGCGACGCGGCGGATCAGCCCGGCCCTGCTCATCGAGCTGATCGACGTGGGGGGCCGGCGTTTCGAGGAGTACCTGGCCACGCTGGACCTGGACGCCACCGGCCGTCCAGTGGAGTGGGCGACCGGCTCGGACCCGGCGCCGGTCTGGCTCGACGTCGGCCGCGAGTACATGGAGCGTTTCGTCCATCAGCGCCAGATCCGCGAGGCGGCGCGGCGCCCGCCGCTCGGGGCGGCCTTCGTCGCCCCGGTCCTGGTCGCGGCGGCACACGCGCTGCCCCGAGCGCTGGACCGGGTGGGCCGGCCGGCCGGCACCGTGGTGACGTTCACCGCCGAGGGCGAGGGGGGCGGGACCTGGCACGCGGTCCGGGGCGCGGCTGGCTGGTCTTTGGCGGCGCGGCCGCCGGCCGGGCCGGTGGCGTGCCGGGCCTGGACGACGGTGGACGGCGCGCTCGGGCTGTACATCCGGGACCCGAGGGCGCTGCCCCTGGCCTGGCAGGGCGATCCGGAGATCGCCGCCGCGCTGGGCGACGTGAAGGCCATCCTGGGCTGACCCGGCGTTTACTTGTCGAGCAGGCCTAGCTTGCCGGCCTGGGCGACGGCCTGGCTGCGGGAGGAGACGCCCAGCTTGCGGTAGATGGAGTAGGCCTGCGACCTGATCGTGTTGCGGGACAGGAACATCTGCTCGGCGATCTCCGGGAGCGACAGGTGCGTGCCGAGCAGCGGGAGCAGGCGGAGTTCGGCGGCGGTCAGGGCGGAGGCCCCCGGAGGGGAGTTGCCTTTCACCCGGGCGAGTTCGGCCCGCAGGTCCTCGGCCTGCTGGACGAAGACGCCCAGGTCCGGGCGCCGCCGCAGGATCTCGTCGGCCTCGCGGAGCAGGGTGCGGGCGGCCGCGGTGTCCAGCAGCGCCAGGTGGCATCGCGCCAGCTCGATCCTGGCCTGGACGGCGAGGTAGGGAATGGCGTAGGTCAGGCCGGGCCGGAGGCGCTGCGCGCAGGTCAGTTCGGTCCCTGCTCGGGAAAGGTCGCTGTGGTGCAGCGCCATCCGGGCGGCCGCTGCGTGCATGATCGCGATCGGCGGGTATTCCTCGAGATGGGCCTCGTGGGCTACCGCCTGCGCCTGGGAAAGGTACTGTCCGGCCTGGTCCCAGGCGCCCTGGCCGATGGCCAGCAGGGCCCGTTCGGCGAGCGCGATGCAGGAGCCGATCATCCCGCCCACGACCCGGCTCTGGGCGACCTGATCCTCGAACAGCAGGTCAGCCTGGTCGTCATCGCCGGCCATCAGGTGGGCGGTGGCCAGGTACAAGGTGGCGGCGGCCTGGAAGAAGCTGCCGGCGGCCATGGTCCGGGCCGCCAGTTCCGCGTCGGCTCGCATCTGGTCCGGCCCGTCGCGGCAGAGTAGCGCCCGGAGCAGCGCGAGCCAGGGCCCGGTGGCGGGGCTTCCGTCCGGGAGGCTCGTTTCCTGGTCGGCGGCCGTTCCGTGGTCGGCGGCCGTTCCGTGGTCGGCGGCCGTTCCGTCGTCGGCGATCTTGGCCCAGCGTTCGGCCTCGGCCGGTTTCCCGGTCATGGCGGCCAGCATCGCGGCCAGGACGGCGATCGGCGGGCGGGTTTGCATGGCCCCGTGATCGTCGAGCCAGCCGAACCAGCGCTCGACGGTGGCCACCCGGCCGTGCTGGTAGGCGGGAAAGCCCAGGACGCCGGCCAGGTCGGCAACGGCATCGATGTCGCCCGCCTGCATGCGGTGCTCCAGCGCATCGCCGGGCGATCCGTTGTCCTGGTACCACCGCGCGGCCCGGCGGTGCAGGACCGGAATCAGGTCGGGTTCCCGGCGGCGGAGTTCGGCCAGCAGCATGTCGCGGAACAGGCGATGGTAGCGGTACCACTCCCCGCTGCGGTCCAGCGGCACCAGGAGCAGGTTCGACCGGGCCAGTTCGGCCAGGGTCGCGGCGGATTCGCGTTGGCCTTCGCGCAGCCCGAGTGTCGCGTCACACAGCGGCCCGGACATCCGCTCCAGCACCGCGGTCCGGGTCAGGAACGCCCGTTGCCACGGCGAGATCCGCGCGAAGAATTCCGACTCCACGTAGTCGCTCACCAGCCGGTCGTCACCGCCGAACGACGCGATCGCCCGGTCCAGCGAACTGCCCTCTCGCAGGCACAAGGCCGCCAGGTACAGAGCGACCGGCCAGCCCTCGGTCCGCCGGTGCAGCTCGTTCACCTCATCCGGGCCCAGCGTGAGCTGCACGTTATGCAGCAGCGACGATGCCTCCTCGGCGGTGAGCGACAGATCGCCCGGACCGACCTCCAGGAGCTTGCCTTCGGCACGCAGCCGCGCGATCCGCAGCGGCGGCGCCGCCCGGCCCGCCAGCGCCAGCCGCGAGCCGGGTGGCACGTGATCGGCCAGCACCGACAGGGCGCTGCGGCATTCCAGGTTCCGCAGCAGGTGCACGTCGTCCAGGACCAGGGCCACCGGGGACGTCATCGACGAGAACGCCGAGCCGAGCCGGGGCACGACCGAGCCGGGCACCGAGCTACCCGGCGAGGCCAGCGCGTCGAATACCCGCTCGCCGATCGGCTCGACCGCATCCAGCGCCTCCGCCACGTAGCTGAGCAGCACCTTCGGGTCGTTGTCGGCCTCGTCCACCGACACCCACGCGAACGACTGGCCGTTGGCCTCGGCCCACTGCGCCAGCAGCGTCGTCTTCCCGTAACCCGGCGGCGCCACCACCGAGACGATCGGGCAACGGTCGCTGCGCCGCAATCGCTCGATCAGGAACGGGCGGAAAACCGTCCCCGGCCGCACCAGCGGACGGCGGACCTTGGACGTGAGCAGGTCAAGGCCCAGCCTGCTCGCACGCTGCGACCGGCTGCCCGGCTCTCGCACGTCATCACCCACGCTGCGAACTTGGCTCCTCATCCCGCACGCCCCCACTGGCCAAGATTATTATCTAGTAAGATATAGGCTTAATGCCCGGTTGGCCCTTAGCTTGATTGTCTGCCTGGTTAGCCTGCTGCCGGTCGTGCAGCCAGCGGTCGAATTCCACGGCGACGCGAGGCGCTTGTACCGGCGCGCCCGCCTGTTTATCGGCGCGCCCGCCTCGGGCGGGAGCCGTACCATGGCATGCGTCCGCTGCATGCCTGACGGGAAGGTGCCATGAGGATCGACAACAGTCCGGCCAGGGGGATGCGGGATCTGCTGCCCGCTGACGTCGCGGTCCGTGACCACGTGCTCGAGTCGGTCGTGGCGGTGTACCGGCGGTTCGGGTACCAGCGGATCGAGACCCCGGCGCTGGAGGACATCAACCGGCTGCAGAGCGGGGAGGGCGCCGACAACGAGAAGCTCATCTACGAGGTGCTGCGGCGCGGGCTGCCCGCCGAGGTCCCGGCCGGGATTTCTGTGCGAGAGCTGGTCGACCTCGGGCTACGGTATGACCTCACGGTGCCGCTGACCAGGTTCTACGGCAACAACCACGCGTCGCTGCCGTCGCCGTTCCGGTCACTGCAGATCGGGCCGGTGTGGCGGGCCGAGCGGCCGCAGCGGGGCCGGTACCGGCAGTTCTACCAGTGCGACATCGACATGATCGGCGAGCCCTCGGTGCTGGCGGAGGCGGAGCTGATCGAGGCGACCAGCGAGGCGCTGGCCGCGATCGGCCTGACCGGGACGACGATCCGGCTGTCGGACCGGCGGTTCCTGTCGGCGCTGGCGGCGGATTGCGGGGTCCCGGATGACCTGCGGAACGCGTTCTTCATCGCGCTGGACAGGCTGGACCGGGTCGGCTGGGGCGGGGTGCGGGCCGAGTTGGCTGAGCTCGGGTTTCCTTCGGACCAGGTGGCGAGCGTAGAGGAGAAGGTCCGGTCGCTGGCGGGCCGGCCGGCGGCCAAGCTGGCCGGAGCGCTGACCGAGGCGATACCAGGGCTGGCTCCCTCGGTGATCGAGGACCTGGTCACGACCGTTTCCTGTCTCGACCGGCTGGCCGAGACACGGGAGCTGAACTGGGAGTTCGATCCGACGCTGGTGCGCGGGATGGGGTACTACACCGGTCAGGTCTTCGAGGTCACCCACCCGGGCATGTCCAGCTCGGTAGCGGGCGGCGGGCGGTACGACAAGCTGATCGGGCGCTCGCTGGGTCACGACGTTCCGGCCTGCGGGTTCTCTCTGGGATTCGAACGGATCGTGGATCTACTGGCCCGGCAGCCATCGCGCGATGCGGTGGCGGTGCTGGTGGAGGCGGACGTCCCGCTGGCGGACGCGCTCGAGGTGGCGCGGGACCTGCGCACGGTGACCGGCTCCTCCGCGGCGGGGCGCGTGGTCGAGACGGTGCGGCGGAGCGGGAAGTTCGGAGCCCAGCTGAAGCGGCTGGAGGCGGCTGGGTTCAGCGGGTTCGTGCTCGTCGGCGTGGAAGACGGCGCGGTGGTGCGCGGGGAGTTGCGGGCGCTGGGCGGCTCCGCGGAGGCGTAGGGGCGCTGGTCTAGGCGAGCCGGTACTCCTCGAGCAGGCGGCGGCCGATGATCATCTTCTGGATCTCGGCGGTGCCCTCGCCGATGAGCAGCATCGGCACCTCCCGGTAGAGGCGCTCGATCTCGTACTCCTTGGAAAAGCCATAGCCGCCGTGGATGCGGAAGGAATCCTCCACGACCTCCTTGGCGTACTCGGAGGCGAGGTACTTGGCCATCCCGGCCTCAAGGTCATTGCGCTGGCCGGAGTCCTTCAGGCGGGCGGCCATCGTCATCATCTGGTGCGCGGCCTCGACCTTGACGCCCATCTCGGCCAGCTTGAAGGCGATGGCCTGGTGCTCGATGATCGGCTTGCCGAAGGCATGCCGCTGCTGGGCGTACGCGATGCCGAGCTCGAAGGCGCGCAGCGCGACCCCGCAGCCGCGGGCGGCGACGTTGACCCGGCCGACCTCTACGCCGTCCATCATCTGGTAGAAGCCCCGGCCCGGCGCGCCGCCGAGGATCCGGGCGGCCGGGACGCGGACGCCGTCGAGGATGAGCTCGGTGGTGTCGACGCCCTTGTAGCCCATCTTCTCGATCTTCCCCGGCACGGTAAGGCCCGGCACGGTCGGGTTGGGGCCGAAGCCCGGCTCCTTCTCGATCAGGAACGTGGTCATGTTCCGGTGCGGGGCCTTCTGCCCCTGGTCAGTCCGGCACAGCAGCGCGACCAGGTTGGCGGTTCCGCCGTTGGTCAGCCACATCTTCTGGCCGTCGATGACGTAGTCCGCCCCGTCGGGCACGGCCTTGGTGGTGATGGCCGAGACGTCCGAGCCCAGGCCCGGCTCGGACATGGAGAACGCGCCGCGCACGTCGCCGGCGGCCATCTTGGGCAGGAAGTAGTCCTTCTGCTCCTGGGTACCGTGCTGGGCGATCATGTAGGCCACGATGAAGTGGGTGTTGACGATGCCCGACACCGACATCCAGCCGCGGGCGATCTGCTCCACCACCAGCGCGTAGGTGAGCAGCGACTCGCCCAGGCCGCCGTAGGCCTCGGGGATGGTCAGCCCGAACAGGCCGAGTTCCTTCATGCCCTCGACGATCTGCGCCGGGTACTCGTCCTTGTGCTCAAGCTCCGTCGCGACCGGGATGATCTCCTTGTCCACGAAGTCCCGCACCGTGGCCAGGATGTCGCGCTGGATGTCAGTCAGGCCGTCGGTCTGCGCGAGGCGTCCCATTCTTGGTTCCTTAGTGAGCAGGCTCGGGTCGGGCGGGCTGCTCCCCGCCGCGCTCTTTGACGTAGGTTTCCGTCGGCACCATCACCTTGCGGCGGAACACGCACACCAGGGTGCCGTCCTGCTTGTAGCCGCGGGTCTCCACCTCCACCACGCCCCGGTCACCCTTGGAGGTGAGCCGCTTGGCCAGCACGGTGGTCTCGCCGTAGATGGTGTCACCGTGGAAGGTCGGCGCCACGTGCTTCAGCGACTCGACTTCCAGGTTCGCGATGGCCTTCCCCGAGACATCGGGCACCGACATGCCGAGCAGCAGCGAGTAGATGTAGTTGCCCACCACCACGTTCCGGCCGAACTCGGTCGTCTCCTCCGCGTAGTGCGCGTCCAGGTGCAGCGGGTGGTGGTTCATGGTGAGCAGGCAGAACAGGTGGTCGTCGTATTCGGTCACGGTCTTACCCGGCCAGTGCTTGTAGACCGCGCCGACCTCGAACTCCTCATACGTCCGCCCGAACTTCATTTATGACTCCGGTGGCTCGAACTTGGAGGTGCGGTGCAGCCCGGCCGCCCGGCCCTGGCCCGCGATGACCAGGGCCATCTTGCGGGAGGCCTCGTCGATCATCTCGTCGCCGAGCATGGCCGATCCCTTCGCCCCGCCGGCCTGCGACGTGCACCAGTCGTAGGCGTCCAGGATCAGCTCGGCGTGGTCGTAGTCCTCCTGCGACGGGGAGAAGATCTCGTTGGCCGAGGCGATCTGATCCGGGTGCAGCACCCACTTGCCGTCGTAGCCGAGCGCGGCGGCCCGCCGGGCTACCTCGCGGAACCCGTCGGTGTTGCGGATCTGCAGGTAAGGACCGTCGATGGCCTGCAGGTCGTGAGCCCGGGCGGCGATCAGGATGCGCATCAGGATGTAGTGATAGGCGTCCGCCGGGTATCCCGGGGGCTGCTCGCCGACCACCAGCGACTTCATGTTGATCGAGGCCATGAAGTCGGCGGGCCCGAAGACGATCGTCTCCAGCCGCGGCGAGGCGGCCGCGATCTCGTCCACGTTCATCAGCCCGCGGGCGTTCTCGATCTGGGCCTCGATGCCGATCCGGCCGGCCGGCAAGCCCATCGTCTTCTCGATCTGGGTGAGCAGCAGGTCCAGCGCCGTGATCTGCCCGGCGTCGGCGACCTTCGGCAGCATGATGCAGTCCAGGTTCGCGCCCGCGCCCTCGACCACCGTGACCACGTCCCGGTAGGTCCAGTGGGTGGTCCAGTCGTTGACCCGGACGACCCGGGTCTTGCCGCTCCAGTCCCCGGTGTTGAGCGCGTCGACGATCAGGTGCCGGGCGCTCTCCTTGACCAGCGGCGCGCAGGCGTCCTCCAGGTCCAGGAACACCTGGTCGGCGGGCAGGCTCTGGGCCTTCTCCAGGAAGCGCGGGTTGCTGCCCGGCACGGCCAGGCAGGACCGGCGGGGACGCAGCCGGCCCGCGGCGGCAGCCGCAGAAGCCGACTCCGTGGCGGCCGGGGCGGTTGGTGCGGTGGTCATATCGGCTCTGCTCACCCTTCTATTGTCGGTACCGGCTCCAGGCCGCGCGAGCGGCGGATCTCGTCGACGATGCGGCCGACGATGATGGTGATGTCGAAGTCGGCGGGCGTGAAGACGGCGGCCACCCCCAGGGCGCGCAGGTCCTGCGCGTCGGCCGGCGGGATGATCCCGCCGACCACTACCGGGATGTCGCCCGCGCCGGCCTCGCGGAGGCGCCGCAGCACGTCGGGCACCAGTTCGGCGTGCCCGCCGGACAGGATCGACAGGCCCACGCAGTGCACGTCCTCGGCCACCGCCGCGGCCGCGATCTGCGCGGGAGTGAGCCTGATGCCGGAGTAGATCACCTCGAACCCGGCGTCGCGGGCCCGGACGGCGATCTGCTCGATGCCGTTGGAGTGCCCGTCGAGGCCCGGTTTGCCCAGGAGCAGGCGCAGCCGGCCCGCCCCGATCTCGCCCGCGGTGGCGTCCGCCGCGAGGCGGACCGCGGCGAGCGAGGAGCCGGCCGCCGCGGCGGCGGCGGAAAACGCGCCGATGCCGGTGGGGGCCCGGTATTCGCCGAACACGTCGCGCAGCGCCGCGGACCACTCGCCGGTGGTGACACCGGCGCGGGCGCAGGCCAGCGTGGCCGCCATCAGGTTCACGCCGGGGTCGTCCGCGTCGGCCTTGAGCCGGGCCAGGGCGGCGCGGACGGCGCCGCGATCGCGGCGCTTGCGCCACCGGGCCAGTTCGGCCAGCACCGTCTGCTCGTAGGCCGGATCCACCAGCTGGACCATGGCGCCGGAGCCGGCGAGCGGGCTGGGCTCGGTGGCCTGGAAGCAGTTGACGCCCACCACCTGGTCCTGACCGGACTCGATGCGCGCCCGCCGGGCCGCGTGCGAGGCGACGAGCCGGGCCTTGAGGTACCCCGACTCCACCGCCGGGATCATCCCGCCCAGCTCCGCGATCTCGGCCAGCTCCGCCTGGGCGCCGGCGGCCAGCTCGGCCGTCTTGGCCTCCACCACGGGCGAGCCGTCGAACAGGTCACCGTACTCGAGCAGGTCCGACTCATACGCCAGTACCTGCTGGATGCGCAGGCTCCACTGCTGGTCCACCGGGCGCGGCAGGCCCAGCGCCTCGTTCCAGGCGGGCAGCTGGACGGCGCGGGCCCGCGCGTTACGGGAGAGCGTGACGGCCAGCATCTCCAGCACGATCCGCTGGATGTTGTTCTCGGGCTGCGCCTCGGTCAGGCCGAGCGAGTTGACCTGGACGCCGTACCGGAAGCGCCGCTGGGCCGGGTCGCCGATCCCGTACCGGTCCCGGGTGATGGCGTCCCACAGCCGGGCGAAGGCCCGCATCTTGCACATCTCCTCGACGAAGCGGACGCCCGCGTTGACGAAGAAGGAGATCCGCCCGACGACCTCGCCCATCTTCTCCGCCGGGACCTTCCCCCGGATGGCATCGAGGATGGCGATCGCGGTGCCCAGCGCGTACGCGATCTCCTGGACCGGGGTGGCCCCGGCCTCCTGGAGGTGGTAGCTGCACACGTTGACCGGGTTCCACTTGGGCATCCGAGCCACCGTGTAGGCGATCACGTCGGTGGTCAGCCGCACCGAGGGGCCCGGCGGGAACACGTAGGTGCCGCGGGACAGGTACTCCTTGATGATGTCGTTCTGCGTGGTCCCGGTCAGCGCGGCCAGGTCGGCGCCCTGCTCCTCGGCGACGACCTGGTACAGCGCGAGCAGCCACATGGCGGTGGCGTTGATCGTCATCGAGGTGTTCGTCCGCTCCAGCGCGATGCCGTCGAACAGCGCCCGCATGTCCCCCAGGTGGCCGACCGGGACGCCGACCCGGCCGACCTCGCCGCGGGCCAGCACGTGGTCGGCGTCGTAGCCGGTCTGGGTGGGCAGGTCGAACGCCACCGACAGGCCGGTCTGGCCCTTGGCCAGGTTCCGGCGGAACAGCGCGTTGGATTCCTTCGCGGTCGAATGCCCGGCGTAGGTCCGCATCAGCCACGGCCGGTCCCTTTTCGCCGCCCCGTCCGCCAGTACGGTCCCCGCTGCCTGCGCGGGCAGCGCGAGGCCTGGCGCGGGGGTGTTGAGCCCCGGTCCGTTCGGACTATTCATTGCGGAACCGGTTGATCTCGGTCAGATGCTTCTCCCGGAGCAGATGGTCCCGGACGCCAAGGCCCTCCTGCGGAGCCAGGCACAACACCGCGACCTTGCCGTGGTGCAGGTTCCGGTGGACGTCGAGGGCGGCCTGGCCGGTCTTGTCCAGCGGGTAGACCGCCGACATGGTCGGGTGGATCATGCCCTTGGCGATCAGCCGGTTGGCCTGCCACGCCTCACGGTAGTTGGCGAAGTGCGAGCCGATGATCCGCTTGAGGCTCATCCACAGGTAGCGGTTGTCGTACTCGTGCAGGAAGCCCGTGGTCGAGGCGCAGGTCACGATCGTTCCGCCCTTGCGGGTCACGTAGACCGAGGCGCCGAACGTCTCCCGGCCCGGGTGCTCGAACACGATGTCGGGGTCCTCGCCGCCGGTGAGCTCGCGGATCCTGGCGCCGAACCGCTTCCATTCCTTGGGATCCTGGGTGTTCTCGTCCTTCCAGAACTGGTAGCCCTCAGCGGCCCGGTTGATGATCAGCTCGGCCCCCATCGACCGGCACAGCTCGGCCTTGTGCTCGCTGGAGACCACGCAGATCGGGATGGCCCCGCCCGCCAGCGCGTACTGGGTGGCGTAGGCGCCCAGGCCGCCGCTGGCCCCCCAGACCAGGACGTTCTGGCCCACGTGCATCGAGGCTCCGTTGTCCGAAACCAGCTGGCGGAAGGCGGTCGAGTTCACCAGGCCGGGCGTCGCGGCCTCCTCCCAGGTCAGGTGCTTCGGCTTGGGCATCAGCTGGTTGGTCTTGACCAGGGCCAGCTCGGCCAGGCCGCCGAAGTTGGTCTCGTAGCCCCAGATGCGCTGCTCGGGGTCGAGCATGGTGTCATTGTGCCCGTCGGCGCTCTCCAGCTCCACCGACAGGCAGTGGGCCACGACCTCTTCCCCCGGCTTCCACACGGTCACCCCGGGACCGGTGCGCAGCACCACGCCCGCCAGGTCCGAGCCCACCACGTGGTAAGGGAGGTCGTGCCGGGCGGTGAGCGGCGACAGCTTCCCGTAGCGGCGCAAGAAGGCGAAGGTAGAGGCGGGCGCGAAGATCGAGCTCCACACGGTGTTGTAGTTGACCGAGCTGGCCATGACCGCGATCAGTGCCTCGCCGAGGCCGAGTTCGGGGACCGGTACCTCTTCCACGTGCAGTGACTTGCGGGGATCCCGGTCGCGCGTGTGGAGGCCGTCGAACATGTGCTCCTCATCGCGGTGGAGCGTGACGGCCCGGTAGGCCTCCGGCAGCGGCAGCGCCGCGAGATCCGCGGGCTGGCTGGCGGGGTCGAGGATGGCATCGAGTATCTCTTTCACGGCCGCCTCCTGCGCTCGCGGGTCAGCCTGTCGCTCAGCGTCAGCCTGCCGCCCGGCGGCGGCCAGTCCCGAAGGGCACTTCCCGGCGGGACCTAAGGCCTTCGCCGCGGGCGGGTGACAGGAGCGTGCATCGAGACTCGAAACGCGCACCACGGTCATTACCGGTAAAAATGTTGCATCTTTCCTGAACGATCAGTAATCGCGCTATTTTCCCGGCGCCGGGTCTCCCGTCCCCCGGGCCGGGACCTTCGTCCTCTACCGGGACGCCCAGCATCGGGTGAGTGTTGATCCGTGAACGTTTCTGCCGCAGCCGGCCACCGTCGCCGTATCTCGACTGCGGTTGCTGAGCTGGAGAGTGAGATATGGCCGAACTAGCCTACGAGGACATCAAGGTCGGCGACGACGCGTCGATCACCAGGACGATTACCGAGGCGCACATCGTCATCTTCGCCGGCCTGACCGGGGACATGAACCCGCTGCACGTCGACGCCGAGTACGCGGCGAAGTCGATGTTCGGGGAGCGGATCGCGCACGGCATGCTCGTGGCCGGGCTGATCTCGGCCGTGCTGGGCACCGACCTGCCCGGGCCGAACTCCATCTACCTCGGCCAGGACCTGAAGTTCACCGCCCCGGTAAAGATCGGCGACACGCTCACGGTGACGGCGACCGTGACGGAGAAACGCGACGACAAGAGAATCATCAAGCTGCGGACCACCGCGACCAATCAGCGCGGCGAGATGGTCGTGGACGGCAGCGCGGTGATCAAGAAGGCGGCCCGGTAGCGGGGTCTCCTGGCCGTCGCCGGCGCTGGTCGCCGCTGGGAAAGGGCGACGAACGCTGATTTCCCGGCATTCCCCCGGGTCGGCTGGACCGCCGGGGCAGCATGCCGGGGAGGCGTCCCCCGGCAGTTGAAGATCGTCAGATGACCGGGCGCGAGCGCCAGAGGCGGATGGACGGGCGGATGCGCAGGTCGGGTCGTGCGTGCCGCTCGTGAGTGGCGGTCGCCATGAGATGCCAGTCTGGCGAGAAGGCGATTCGTTCGATCTCGCCGGCCGGGTCCTCCAGCGGGGCTGGCGAGCTCCGCAGGGTCGCCACGTCCCACAGCCGGACCGTACGGCGATCATTCATCGCGAGGGTCTGACCGTCGGGAGAGAACCACAGGTCACCCCGGCCGCTGATCTGACCGAGCGGCTTATGGGCTGATGTGTCCCACAGCGACGTCGAGTCACCGTCGATGTGAGCGAGGACGCGGCCATCCGCGGAGAACGCCGGCGTGTAAAACCAGGGCGTCAGCGAATGCCCGGCGTCGTCGGTGACCGTCCATGCCCTCGGATCCATGTCGTCCTCGGTGTCCCACGCGCGGAGGCTCAGGACATCTTTGCCCGATGACCGGTAGTGCGCTGCCACGAAACGCGCGCCGGGGGAGACGTAGATGCTCGTGGCCACGGCGCGATGTTCGTGGCGGAGACGCGCCACTTCGGTCAGGCTGGCCGCATCCCAGACCCGGACCTCCCGTGAGAGCACTGCGGCGAGACGGCTGCCATCGGCAGAGAACGCGAACTGATCTATGTGGTTCAGGTACGGGTCACCGTGCTCGAGCACGGTCTTTGGGGCGGGCCACCCGCGGGCGGTCTCCCACCGGCATATCTTCAGGTCCTCCGTGGCGGCGGCGAACCGGCCATCTGCGGAAATGACCAGCCCATGCGCGTCGTCTATGGGCAGCGCCTCAGGGCGTCCGGACGCGATGTCCCATCTCATGACACTCTCCGTGGAGCTGTTCCCGTCCGCGATGGCGAGCAGGAAGCGGCCGTTCGCCGAGAACGTCAGCCCGTCGTGGCGCGCACCCTGCGACCGTAGCAGCGGCACGACGGCGCGGCCGGTGGCGGTGTCCCAGAGATAGACGTGGATGCTGCGGACACGGGAGCTGTCGAATGACGCCGCGAGGAACCGGCCATCCGGGGAGAAGGCAAGGGACTTCGCGTAACCGTCGGCGGGCAGCCCCTCGAGCAGCCGGCTGTCGGGCCTGAAGGTGACCTTCGGACCGACGGTGACCGCGTTGGTGCGCCGGTTGGCCGGCCTGGTCGGTACGTAACCGGCCGAGCGGGCAGGCTCAGCTCTCGGCCTGGCGCCTGCTGGCGAGGGCGGCGCGTATCCCGCCGCCGGGTCTGGGACGCGGCCGGTGAAGTAGGCGAGGAGGTCCGCGGGGCCGGGGCGTCGGGCGGGAGGCCTGGCGAGGCAACCGGCGATCACGGTGCGCAGTGAGCCGGTCAGACCGGTCAGGTCAGGCTGGCCGGTAAGTACGCGGCTTCTGATGTCAAATGCGGATCTTCCCTCGAACGGAGCGTGTCCGGTTGCCGCGAAGGCAAGCACGGCACCCAGGGAGAAGACGTCGGTCGCGGGGGTGACCTGGAGGCCGCCGTGCTGCTCCGGCGACATATACGCGGGCGTGCCCATGACCGTGCCGGGGAACGTGATCGTGATCGCGTCCTCGTCATAGGCCAGGCCGAAGTCGACGATGCGGGGGCCGTCGTCCGCGAGAATGACGTTGGCCGGTTTGAGATCGCGGTGGATCAGCCCGCAGGAATGGATGGCGCTCAACCCCTCGGCCAGCGCCGCCCCGAGAACCATCACCTCGGCGTGGTCAACCGGCCCGTTGTCCTTGATGTCATCATCCAGCGAAGGACCCGGGATGAAGGCGAGGGCCATCCAGGGCACATCGGCATCGGGGTCAGCGTCGACGACCTGGGCCGTGTGGAAGCCACCGACCTTCCTGGCCGCCTCGACCTCGCGCGCGAACCGCAGCCGGAAGTACTCGTCGTCCGCGAACTCGGGCCGCACCAGCTTGACCGCAACCTTGCGGCCACCTGCGGTGACGCCGATGAAGAGCCGTCCCATGCCACCAGCCCCGAGCCGGCCGAGCAGCGTGAAACGACCGATATGGGTTGGGTCGCCAGCCCGCAACGGCTTCATTCATGCACCTCCCACGACACCACGAATGAACCGTCCCGAGTTTCGTGTATACAGCATTGCCCGGGAAGGAGGCCGTCAGGGAGATCCGCGTGGCACACTTCGCCGGTGATGCGGGTGGGTCGCGGGGATGCTCACAGCGCCATCGTCGCAGACGAAAAGCCGCCGCCGACCACCAGGGATCACCAATCGCTCCGGGTCACAGCTCGAGGCTGGTGCCGGGCTCCAGTCTCGCGACGGGCGTGCCGGTCGGGGCGGCGGCCACGGACATCATCCGGGTGAACAGGCCCAGGCCGTTGTCGTTCAGGATCGCGTCGTGGATCGCGTAGCCGCGGGCAGGCGCGACGGCGCGGAAGTAGTCGATCATCTCCCCCGCCTTGAGCCACGGGGCGCTGATCGGGACCAGCAGAGTGTTGA
>Ga0335072_10006284_pt1 | contig 17390 bp, 15 predicted proteins | sample Lox_Sample_21_FD_206725 | JGI IMG/M metagenome (GOLD analysis project Ga0335072, IMG submission 206725) | Soil microbial communities from Loxahatchee National Wildlife Refuge, Florida, United States - Lox_Sample_2.1 | ecosystem: Environmental > Terrestrial > Soil > Wetlands | place: USA...
TCGAACAATCGTGCGTTTGGGCGCGTCATTTTCTCTTTTCGCGCGCAACTCGAAATGCGAGCCCGCGTTCCCCCGCCGTTGCGAAGCTCTCGGGTCACGAGCGGGCTTATGCGGCCCGCTCGGTTCTTGATTTGGCAATGGCTTTCAGCGCCGACGATCTGCGCAGCGCCGCCCGCGCGTGAAACAAGCGGCTTTTGGCCACGATGACGGAGACGCCCAGCGCCACCGCTGTTTCCTTCATCGTCATTTCCTGAAGCTGTTGGAGTTGGAGAACCTGCCGGCGCGCCGGCCGCAGTTCATCGATCGCGCGCAGGAGAATCTCTTGCCGCTCACTCTGGGAGCAGCGGCTCTCGGGATTGGGAGCGCTATCGGGAATATTCAGAACCTTCACGTTTTCGTCGTGGCCGATCTCATCCGAGATGGAAATTTCGTGAGTGATGCGTCTTTGGCGAATGATCATGAGTGCGGAATTGATCGCGATGCGGGTCAGCCACGTCGAAAAGCTCGAATTCCCGTTAAAGTTCTTGACGTGGACAAAGGCCCGCAGGAGCGAATCTTGCAGCGCGTCTTCTGCATCTTCGCGATTCCTCGTGATGCGGTAGGTTGTCCGGCGAAGTTTGTTCATGCAAGGTTGGCAGAGCTCTTCAAAAGCTCCGGACTCCCCTCGCTTGGCGGCCGCCACCAGCTCTCCCTCGCGAGAGAGGTTGGATTCCCCCACGACAAGCCGCGATGGACGATGATCATTCTGCGAAACTGCGTTCTCAGATAGCATTTTGCCTCCATGTATTGACTTCCCCCGTCAAGGCAAACTATGCCGGATTCCGCAATGTGAAATCATCACGTGATGGAATGATTTTTCGGTACTACTCTGGGGGCTATTACGCATACCACGTTCGGCGGATGAGTGGAGCGATGTGAATGCGTGCGGCCGATGCGAACGCCGAAAAACCTGACGGGCAACACCCGAATTTCAGTATTGGGGAGGCTGCTTTGCGGGTGGGATCACGATCTCCCGCCGGCCGAACAGGCGGGCATCCAGCGAAAACGCTCCGGGACCCAATAAAGAGAGCGAGACCGCCAGAACGATCATCTCGAGAGCCACGAGGCGCGAGCCGGCTGAATTAAACCCCGGAGCGGAAAGCCACTGAAGAAAAATCCCCAAATTGCAAAGCCCCGAAAGAAGCGCCGATACTGGAGTTACAAAGCCAATCAAGAGTGAGAGCCCCGCGGCAAAAAGGAGAATGCCCGCAGCTAACGCTTCCATTGAAAGCGCGTCTTTACTATAGAAGTAGAAGCACCCTTGCACCGTCGCTGTGATGCCTATCGACATTCTCAGCACCATCAGGCCCGCGCCGGGTCTCCCACCTGGAAATGCCGAAAAGAGTCGTTGCAGCGCTTGTCTCCCTACACCAACCAGCAGCCGCCGAGTCTAAGTCCACTCGCATGTCTGGGGTAACCCCAAAACGAGGTATTTTTCCATTCCACGGATCAGGGAGCGGTTTGGTTCAAATATGGGACTGTCAGAGATGAATGATTCCGCGGCGGATACCGATGGCGACTGCCTGCGTGCGATCGCTGGCCCCGAGCTTTTCCATGATGTGCTTGATGTGGACTTTCACAGTCTCTTCAGCGATGAACAGCTTTTCAGCAATGTCGCGGTTCCGGCTTCCCGAAGCCACGTGGCTCAACACTTCTACTTCCCGTGCCGTCAGCGTGTCCTCGCTCATAAACTCGGCCAGGCGCGCAGCCACTTGCGGATGAATTCTTTTCTTTCCCGCGTGCACCTGCCGGATCGCGTCCATGATTTCCTTCGGGGGCATGCTCTTGAGCAGGTATCCGCTGGCACCCGCCTCCAAAGCCCGCTGGATTTCCGCGTCGCCTTCGAACGTGGTCAGCATGATGATGCGAGCATCGGAAAACTCGGCACGAATTGCGACCACAGCTTCGATGCCGCTCATGTCCGGAAGCCGGAGATCCATGAGCGTCACGTGTGGGTGGAACTTCCCGAATTGCTGTATGGCTTCCTGGGCGGTTGCCGCCTCGCCCACCAGTTGCATGTCGGGCTGGCTCCGGATGATGGCGCCAATGCCTTCACGAAGCAGCGGGTGGTCGTCCACGCAAAAGACTCGAATTTGAGTCGGTTCGCTCATCAGCCCTTCTCGCTTTCCTCGTTTGGCCCTGCCGCCCTTGACGTCTCGGAACCCGGTTTGGGAGATTGCTTTGCCCGGCGACCCGCAGCTTTGCGCTCGAAGGCAACTTGTCCGGGCACGAGCAGCTCTATTTCCGTACCGGCCGCCTCACGGCTCAGGACGCGCAGCGTCCCGCCGATGCGCTTCGCGCGCTCGCGCATCACCGACAAGCCCCAATGCCCCTGGCGTCCCGATTGAACCACCTGCGGATCGATCCCGCCTCCGTTGTCGCGCACCAGCACGCGCAAATCGCTCGAGCCATACTCGAGCTCCAGCTCAATCTCGCTTGCCCGGGAATGGCGGAAGGCGTTGGACAGCGCTTCGTGCCCAATTAGGTAGACTTCGTCGCGGATGATCGGACGCAACGGCCGGGGCGCTCCATCCACGATGATGCGAAACTCGATCTCCGAGTGAACTGGAAATTCCTGGCGAATCCGCGAAAACGCCTCTTCGAGATCCTGGGACGACCGGCTCGATTGCCGGAGCCCCTGCACGGCGTTCCGCCCCTCTTCGACGACGCGCCCCATCAATTCGAGCGTGCGGCCGAGAATCGGCTTCGCCGGCGAATCAGAGGCCAGCCGTTCATCCGCAACGTGAAGGTGCATCGACGCGCTGAGGAAGCCTTGAAGCAATGTGTCGTGCAGCTCCTGCGCGATGCGCGTGCGTTCCGCCAGCCGCTCCTCGAATCGCACGTTCAACTGCTTCGTCAACTGAAGAACGCGCAGGCGCAGCGCCGCGAAAATGATCATGCACACCGCGATCAAGCACGACAGGCGAAACCACCACGTCTGCCAAAACATCGGCTGTATATTGAACAGAATCGACGATTCCGCGCTGTTCCAGAGCCCGTCGCTGTTGCTGGCCATCACGCGGAACCGGTACGAACCCGGGCTCAAATTCGTGAACACGGCCTCGCGCGACGAAACGGGCTCGCTCCAGTTTTTGTCAAACCCATCGAGCATGTACTTGTACCGAACGCGATCGGGAACCCCCAGACTCAGCCCCGAAAAAAGAATCACAACCCTGCGATCCTCGGACGGGATGCCGATGGGCCCCTGAAGGCCGATGGATTTCCCGTCTGCCGTCAGCCCGTCAATCCGAACGATCGCGGGAGCCGAGGTGACGTTCGCGCGTTTCGTGTCGACCACCGAAAGGCCCCGATTCGTCGAAATCCACACGCGGCCGAACGAGTCGGCAAATGCAGACATATCCCGCTTTACGCCGTCGGTTCCTTCCAGACCGTCTTCTTGTCCGTATTCGCGCACTTCGGACTTCCGAGACGAATTGTCTAGCCGGTCGTTGCGCATCACCGACAGCACGTGGCTTGAAGTCGCAATCCACAGGCGTCCTTCTGCGTCCTCTGCCATCCCCAGGATTTGATCGCGCAGCGATGAGGGCTCATCTGCCGGCACCAGGACCCGTCCAGATCTGAGAAAAGCCAGACCGGATGCGGTGCCAATCCAGAGCGTGCCGGATGGATCCGCCAGCAAACTGATGACGCTGTCAGCGGGCAGGCCATCGTGGTCTGTATAGTCGTGCCAGCGACCTTCGGAGAGCGCGCTGAGCCCGTTCGGCGAGCCGAACCACATTGTGCCGTCCGGAGTTTCAGCCATCGAAGTGACCGTGTTCGACGCAAGGCCGTTCGCAACCGTGTACGTCGTGAAGCGATGGTCTTTGTACTCGCTGACGCCGCCACTAAGCGTCGCCGCCCACACAGAGCCGTCATGGCCCACGCACACCGCATAGACGCCGTCCTGCGCAAGGCCATCGGCCTGCGTGTACGTCTTCGTGGTGATCGCGCCGTCGTTGTCGCGGAGATTCGTCAGGCCTCCCTGCTGTCTCCCGATCCACAAATCGTTCCCGTTGCCCGCGATGGAATAGACCACATCTTTGCTTAGCCCGTCGTTTGTGACTGTCCCGCTCTTCTCGCCTTTCAGCCAGTGCAGCCCGCCTTGAATGGGAGCAAACCATGTGCGCCCGTCCTGATCGACGTACACCGGGCCGCTGCTTTCCGACTGCGGGCCCGGCATCGAGTACGTAACAAACGTGCTGTCTCGCAGCCGTTCAATCCCCTGCGAGCCTCCCACCCACAAATCCCCTTCGCGATCTTCGAAAAGCGCCGTCACCGAACCGTATGTCTTCCGTTCACCCACATTCTGCGATGTACCGTCCTCGTTGACACGAATCAATCCGTTGCTGGTGCCTACCCAAATGTTCGCGTCGCGGTCGCGGATCATCGCCAGCACTCGTACGTCCCGAAGAGGGGCCGGCACGCCTGTCTCTGTGAGTTGGGTGCCATTCCACTCCAGCACGCCTCTTTCTGTCCCGATCCACAGACTATTGTTTCCCAAAGGCAGCAGGCAGCTGATTCCCCCGGGCGGCGTTCCGTTGGTCACCGCGGACACCTTACCATTGACGATATAAAAGAGACCTTTGTCACGCGTGCCCATCCACTCTCTTCCGTCCGTGGTCTCAGCCATTGAGATAACCGGAGCATTCGGTTCGGAGAAGCGGTGAATCGCGACTCCCGTGGCCCAACTGAGGTGGCTCGAGAGCTCGTCGGTCGCCTCCCCGGATGAACTCAATTTGGAGCTCGCCCCCTCTCCCGCGGGAGACAACAGAGCTTCAAGCCTTCCACCGTTGTAGCTGAGCGGACCGTACACGAGCGATGAAAAAACAACAGAGCCGTCCGCCCGCCTGCCGACCGCCGTGATGCCGAATCCCGCCTGGTCGCGGCCCAGTTCAAAATTCCCGTCGTGATAACGGAGAATGTTCGTGCTCTGCAAAATCACCCACAAATTTCCTTTCGCGTCGGACTCCAATTCTTCCACGCCGCCAATCTGCGAATTTCCCGGCACCGCACGGTTAAACGCCTCGAAATTCAAGCCGTCAAAACGGATCAAGCCTTTATCCGTACCGATCCAGAGGTAACCATCGCTGCTTTGGGCGATAGCCGTCACCGATCCAGACGGAAATCCTCGCTCGCTTCCCCAACGTTCCCACGAGTATTGGGAGATCGTTCGATGCGGATCGAGAGCGAGCACCCGAGCTGCAAAATACAACAGGAAGAGCCCTGCCATTGCACATTGGAGGACCCTGCGCCTCTTGGATTTCGCCTTACGGAAGGTATTCGAATTTCTCGACGACAACCTCAGTTCCTTTCTGCAGCGGGTCCGTGTTGCTAGGGACCACGTAAAGGATCAATTGGAAGGTTTCCTGCCCGGGCGTCGGCACTCCGGACGTAAAGACATGCTCGGAAACGAGAGGAGCGTTCGGGCTCATGGACGATCCACGAACCGTCTTGAAAGTCGCGCGCCCGGACTCCCAACGAACGGAGTGCGTCAGAGTGCCCGCAGGCTCTACGAATGGAGCCACGTTCCCCGGAACGTAAAACGGCTGTATCGCATATTGAGCGTTGTTCTTGTTTTTCGCGTCGCCCCAACGGCTGATTTCTACATCCCACTCGCGATAGTGCTGCGCACCTCCCCAATCGTCAAACGTGTTCATACTCAGAACGGCGGCGGGTTCCAAACGTGACGTGTCGCGGACAGTCGTAATGTAGGTCCCGTACCCTAGACTGTGCGTCAGCTTCATCTCCGTGCAGGACCATTTGTCACCCTCTTTTTTGATTCGCATGTGCAAATTCCCGCTCGCATCCACCCAGGCATTGTCCCCGGCGTACAGATTGTTCATTCCGCCGCGATCGCTGGAGATTGTGCGGACCAGCCAATCGTATCCGCTGAAATGGACTTTGCTGTAATCGGTGGAAAGCGAGCCCACGCCCTTCGTGATGACGACGGTGATGATCGGTCCACCCTGTACAGGTGCGACGTCCATCGTAGGAGCGGGATGATACGTGGAGTCCACCAGCAGCGCCGCATATTCCCACCCCAAATGAGTTTGAGTACTCCAAGTCGAGTCGGGATTGATTTTTATGAAAGGTGCCTCTGGCCAAGGCTGGACCCACCAAGGGCCGCTGCGCGCATAGATGACAATGCGGTCGCCGGGGCGAGCGCCAATAACACGCCCGGAGATGGTATCGACCCTTTCACGCCCGCCTTGCGCAGCCGGGGGGATCTTGGTGAACTCAATTGATGGTCCGGCCTTGGACTGCCGGGAATGGCAACCGCTCAAGAGAGCGCAAAGAAAGGAGAAAATGAAAAGAAAATGGGCTTGGGCGAATTTTCCTGCAGTCCTTTGCATCGAAGTTTTCCGCCGATCAAAGCTGGAGAAATAGGCTCCCTTGTGAGAGGGAGCGAAGAGTTGCATTTCTATCCTCTGCCGCGCGCACGGCTCGCCCGTTGGCAATCGAAAACCGCGCACATGACTCATTTTCAATGGCATCCTACAACTGCGAGGATTCTCTTGCCAACCATTGAATGCAGTCAAAGCAAAGACAGTGATTGGCAGGCTTTCTGAACGCGAGTCACGCGCGACTGCCCTCTCGCTATTCTTCTTGAGATCCGTTCGGTTCCCTTCGCCCTGCGGTTGTCCCGCTGGCTCGGCCGGTCTTTCAATCTGCGCTGCCGTTGGCAAGAAACTGTTCTGAAACGGCAGGCGCGCGCCTCAGTGCAGGTTTAGCAAATTTAAGTTCGCCCTGCGCCCACCATTCACACATCCAACCCGTGTCAACAACCATTGGACTACCGGCGTGCAATCTTGGTCGCAGGAACAACGCAAATGCCCTTCCAGGCGGTTCTCGTACGTCGAATTTCGTCTCAGCCCATGATCGGCCCGGATTTGCTCTTGCGCCCCATTTCTCGGGTATCTTGAGGGCATCTTTCTCGCAGTAGTACTTCCATATCCGTTGAAGGAGTTTTCATGACGCCGCTAGACACCCTGGCTGATAAATGGCTGTCCTTTGGACTCGCCTTCGTGGGGGGCTACGGAGACGCGTCCGGTCTCGTTCTCGCCGGGACTTTCACCGGCCACGTGACCGGCAACCTGGTGCTTGTGGCGGTCTCTGTGTCGACGCATGAATGGCGTGCGACGCTTGGCCACCTGTTGGCCATTGTCACTTTTCTGACCGGAGTTTTCCTGAGCGTGCTCATCACGCGCCTTCTGAATGCCTGGCCACCGAGGTCATTCCTTCCATCCATCATGGGAATCGAAATGATTTTGATTGCGGCGGCTTCTTTGGCTCTGTCGTCGCATGCGGCTATCCACTTCGAACTCTTTGTATTTTGCGTCTCTTTGGCGCTCGGCCTGCAAAACGGCGCCTTTCGCCGCGCGGGAGGAATCAGCGTTCATACAACCTACCTTACGGGAATGATTACGCGCCTGATCACGACAGAGGCAGGCAATCTCGTTTCGCAAGCTCCACCCCGCCCCGCGTCGCTCGCCGATCCGAAAATTACAGTTCTCGGTGGAATATGGGCCAGCTTTCTGGCAGGGGCGGTAGCGGGAGCCGCGATGGTTCTTCGCTTCAAGGAGCGCAGCATTTTGGGAGCGGCGGTGGTTCTGTTTCTAATGATCGTTCTATGCTGGTTTCCGAGAAGTCCGGATCGCACCGGCAATTGAACTGAAGAAAACGGATCGTCAAAATTCCGCAGGGTCCTCGCGCAGCCGGACCCAAAAAGCGATAAGTATCGAAGGTGGAATTCTAGAGAAGGAAACTTTCTGTTCGTGCGGATTGTGCGAAAGCAATCCTGAACCGTCCGCGGCTCCTGCCCAGAGCGACTACCACGATTTCAGTCGCCCTGCCCGCGAGATGATCCGCGCTCCTTCAACAGTTTTTCCCAATTCCAGATCCCGTACATCACTTCCTTCGGAAGCGGGAAACCTAGCTGGTGTGCGAGCATCATTACCTGCCCGCGATGGTGCGCTTCGTGTGAAACCATGTAGCACAGCATTTCCACGCCCACGGGCCAGGGCCGCGCCCAGCCGTCTCTCCAAAATGACTTGATGCGTTCCCCGCCGCCGAGCGCTTCGGCAAGCATCTCCTCGCAGCGCGCAGCGCTTTCCGCCAATCCCGCGCGCGCCTGCTGTCGCGTGCAATCCGCGCGATTGAGTTGCCGAGGAAGTTTCAGGTGCGGCGCCGTCAGCCTCACCCACTTGGTGCGGACGTTGTGGACGTGCGTGAAGATCGCCGCGATGGTGCGGACGTTGCCGGGAGGCCTGGCTCTCCACGCCGCAGAGTCGAGCCGTTCGATCAGAATCTGATTCATCCGCTCGTTCGCGGCAAACACGCGGACCGCGCTGAGGCCGAGTTGCGTGTGAACCGTTTCTAGACGCTTGGTCACGACCCAGCTCCTTGGCGCATCAGGAGAAGACGCGAAAGTCCGTCCTGAGGAATGGGCGGAAATTTGCCTCAATCCTAGCCCCAAGGGTGGCCGGAAAGCGACTGAACGTTGTATCCAGAGTGGGATTTCTTTCGTGAACTACCGAAAGCCGTGACGCACCGTTCCTATAGCTTTGATCCGCCGTCGACCCGAACCGTGTCGCCCGTAATCCATCGCGCGTCGTCCGACGCCAGGAAAGCAACGACGCCGCCAATATCATCCGGTCTGGCGATCCGCTTCAGAGCCTGCATGCCCAGCGCCACGTTGCGCCCCTCATCCGTCTTCGTGAAGTTCGACATGTCGGTGGCAACGATGCCTGGGGCGACCGCGTTCACGCGTATACCCCTCGGTGCCAGCGCAGCGGCGAAGTGAATGACCAGCGTGTCGATTGCGCCTTTAGTGGACGCATACGCCGAGATTGAACCCACGGAAGCACGCGCCGCGAGCGACGACACAAACACGATGCTGCTGCCGTTCGAAAGAATCGGCAACAACTGCTGCACCAAAAAGTACGGCGCCCGCACATTCACGGCGAAGAGTTTGTCGAAATCCTCCACTGTGAACTGCTCGATGGTAGCGGCCTTTGAGATTCCAGCATTCGCGACGAGAATATCCAGCCGCTCGCCCACGATTGCGCGAACCTTCTTTGCCAATTTGTGCGGGCCCTCTGCCTCACCGAGGTCGGCGGAAACTGCATCGGCGCGCCCGCCGCCCGCGCGAATCTGCGTCACCACTTCTTCGGCGCTCTTGGCCGCGCTTCCGTGATGGACCAGCACTTGCGCGCCCGCTCCCGCCAAGGCCAGCGCTGCGGCTCGGCCGATCCCTCGAGAACCTCCTGTGACCAGAGCAGTTTTCCCCGCAAGACTCATCATCAGCCATCTCCTTCTCGTGGTTGTGCGGCGCGGAAGATCGCCGCGAAACTGTCGCGCGGTTTTTGTCTACACGCCCTGAATCAAAATGACGTGATACTCACCGCCTTTAAATCGATGCTCACGAACTGGACGATATTCGGGACCGTCATACCAAGCCTTGGCTGCCGCGACGTTCGGGAATTCCAGGACCACGGTCCCTTCCGTGGGCGCACCCTCCAAATCTTCGTGTTTTCCGTAGAACGCGAGCACCTTCCGGTCGTGCCCGTTGAGCGTTGCTGGCACGAGCTTCGAGTAGGTCTCCAGTTCACGTTCGTCGAGCGTCTTTTCGCGCGTGAAAATCATGTATGCACTCATGCCATCCTTCCGTCTCTTCCGTGATTGTCGCGAGTCCGCCAGGCCTCGGCGGACTCGCGAGTTTTTTCCTTCCATTACGCGTTTGTGCCGCCATCGACCGTCAGACTTGCTCCGGTGATATAGGACGATTCCGGGCCAGCGACGAACGCCACAAGCGCCGCCACTTCCTCCGAGGTTCCATAGCGGCCGAGCGCCGTGGCAGCTTTCTGTGGCGCAGCCCAATCGCCCGATGCGGGATTCAAATCCGTGTCGATCGGACCCGGCTGGACCGTGTTGACCGTGATGCCCCGGCTCCCCACCTCTCTCGACAACCCCTGCGCAAAAATCTTCACCGCGCCCTTTGTGGCCGAATACGGAACCAGGCCGGGCGTCATCACACGTTCACCTACGCACGAACCAATCAGGATGACGCGGCCCCCGTTGTTCATCTGTTTCAATGCCGCCTGTGTCGTCACAAATGTGCCGCGTATATTAAGGTCGATCAGATGGTCCAACTCCTCGAGCGTGGTCTCCTCGAACGTCTTCGGAATCGCCGTCCCTGCATTGTTCACGAGGATGTCGAGCCGACCGAGTGTGGCGACGGCTTTTTCGACCGCGGCCTTGACGGCGGCGGCATCGGTGGCGTCTGCCTGAATCGCAATCGCCTTTCCGCCCGCGCGTTCAATCTCTTTCACCACAGTTGCTGCCGCGTCCACACCCTTCGTATACGTGATGGCTACGCTCGCTCCATCGGCAGCCAAACGCTTCGCGATCGCCGCACCAATGCCGCGCGATCCTCCCGTTACCAGTGCAATCTTGTCTTCCAGTTTCTTCGACATAGTCTTTCCCCTTTCACACGAACGCAACAAGCCCGGCCGCCTTTGTATGAGCAGGCAACTCGACATGCACTTGTCTTAAGCTCTGAGTCACGTTGTTAGATGTGGCCCCACCCTTAAAGAACCGGCTGGGAGAGATAATTTGAAAGATTTCCTGTAACGGCCTGGAAATAGGAGGGCTGCGACGGAGCTACAGCATTTTCGACGCAATCTGGTTCGCGGCTAACAAAAAGGGTCGCTAAGCCTCCGCGGCCTTGTATCCGATCATTGATTCGCCGTCCGCACCCGCCGATTTTGGGTGGAAGGTTCGGAGGAAAATAGCGCGCCGTGTCCCTCGACAAGCGTTGGGTGGGCGAGAATCGCTTCTCGAATCCGCGCGTAAGGCAGCCCGGCGATCATTGCAATCTGGACTGAAGACATAATCTCGCCTCCATCCACTGCCATCGCCGTGAATCCAAGAATGCGATCTCCGTCGAATTCCACTAGCGCTTTCAAAAATCCCCGTGTCTCCGAAAGCGTCCGCGCGCGCAACACCCCTTCCATCGGAATCTTGAACAGGCGATACGCAATCCTTTGCTCCTTGGCTTCCTTCTCGCTCAATCCGACGCGCGCAAATTCCGGGTCCGTGAATAGGCAGAACGGAACCAGCCTGCCGGTCGTCACGTGCTTGACGCCCGCCAGGTTGTCACGAACCACGCGAAAATCGTCGATGCTCACATGAGTGAATTGCGGGCTTCCGGCCACTTCGCCAATCGCCCACACTCCCGGCGCCGTCGTCTGCAGCTGTTCATTCACCTGAATGAACCCGCGGTCGGTTAGCTCGATTCCGGCCCGCTCCAGTCCGATTCCCTCCGTGTTTGGAATTCGGCCCGTCGCAACCAGCAAATGCGTGCCTTCGAGCGTCTTCACCGCTCCGTCATGGTCAAAAACGATTTTCACCGACTGTCCCGACGTTCCTTCAACCCGCTTGATTTGCGCGTTCATCAGCATGTCGATGTTGTCGTCGCGGAACAGCGCTGAAAGCGCTTCGGTCACGTCATCATCCTCACGAGGCAGCAACTGCGCCCTCCGTTCGATCACCGTGACGCGGCTGCCAAATCGCCGCATCGCCTGTGCAAATTCCAGTCCCACATAGCCGCCGCCGAGCACAAGCAGATGTTCCGGCACTTCGTCCAGTTCCAGCGCTTCGATGTGCGTCAGCGGCTGCGCTTCCGCCAAACCCGGAACCGCGTCGATCGCCGCGTGCGTCCCTGTGCTTACGATCACGTTGGCCCCACGCAGTTGGCGGACCGTTCCATCCGCGAGCGTTACCTCCAGCGTCTTCGGGGCAATGAACTGCCCCGCCCCGAGAATCAATTCCGCTCCAGTCTTCCTATAAATATCGAGATACATGTTGTTGAGGCCCGTGACCATCGCGCGTTTCCGCCCGCGCACTTTCGACATATCAATCCAAAAATCGCCCAGCTCGATGCCGAATTGCGCACCTCTGCGAACGTACGATGCCACTCTCGCGCTGTGAATGATGTTTTTGCTCGGCAGGCAGGCGATGTTCGGGCAGGATCCGCCGATGTATTTCCGGTCGACGACCGCCACGCGCTGTCCTTGGCCGGCGAAGGTCCAACGCCGCCACGGTTGATCCCGTGCCTCCGCCCAGAATCACAACGTCGAACTCTTCCGGTTTCGCCTTCGGAAGCACTTCGCCTGAGGAAACATTCTTGGCCGTGTCCATATAAGCTCTCTTTTCTTAGGAATTCTGGATGCGGATTGCAGGTCGGTAACGGTGACAATCGGGAGGGGATGCGGCCTCGGAAAGTTCAGGGCTGGACATACATTTGATTCTCTGCCCGGCGACTCGCCCCGCAGCAAACGCGACAGAGCGAAAAATTAAACTACATAGCGAACTTCAATTCCACATGTTTGATCCTTGCGGAGAGTCTATCGGCATAAAAGTAGTTGCCATCCGCCCGGCTTTCTTGCTAGATTTTCTTCCATGAAATTGCCGCCCAGCCCGAAGACGGAAGCTCGGATGTGTCGTCTGTGTTCTGTCAGAGTGTCTTCTGGCGCTGAGGGGCTCCCAATCTAGAACTATAGAAATTGTGGAGTAGCACCTAAGCCCATCGCCAGAAAGTCCGGCCGGTGGGTTTTTTGTTTTTGCAGCCAATCTTTTGGAGCAATCGAAGCACAGTGAACGGAATTCAGTCAAACCTGGACCAGAACTCTCGCACGTTCAGTCCTAAGAAGAGGATTTTGCCAATCTCTTCGAAACGGCGGCTGAGCCGCCTTGAAATGCTCGAGCCGCCGCACATCGATGCAAGATCCTTGATTTCTCCCCAGCCTGCCACAACAGCCCTGCTCAATTCTTCCTGTTGTTTTTGTTGTTGATTTCTCTCCCAGCTGTCGCGCGCCGATAAGGCGCGAACAAATCTGACAATCCAAGGGGTGAGAAAATGAGAGCTCTTGAGGTCTTTGTGGGGCGTGGGTCAATTCTTACGGCGGTTGTTACGTTGCTGGTTGCTGTCGTAGTTTCGCCGATTGCGCAGGCTCAATCGGATGCTGCGCTTTGGGGCACGGTGAAGGATTCGTCGGGCGCGGCGATTCCCGGCGCATCCGTCACCATCAAGAGCACTGAGACAGGTGTGCAAAGGAGCGTGGTGACCGACGATGCCGGTCGATTCGACGCACCTTCCCTCGCCGTTGGACACTACGAAATCACGGCTGCCAAGACAGGTTTCCGCACCAGTGAGAGTACTGGCATCGCGCTGGTGGTCGGTCAGAGGGCGGAGGTTTCTCTGGTCCTGCAAGTTGGAGACGTCCATCAAGTCGTGGAAGTTGCGGGGGACGTGGGCCTCGTGGCGGTCACAACCGATGACGTTTCTGGACTAGTGGGAGAACGGCAAGTAAAGGATCTCCCGCTCAACGGCAGAAGCTACGATCAACTGCTCACTCTGAATCCCGGGGTCATCAACTACACATCGCAGCGTGCGGGCGGTGTGGGAACTTCGAATTCCGTTGTAGGAAACATGTTCTCGGCTTCCGGCAGGAGGCCACAGGAAAACGTGTTCCTGCTGAACGGGGTCGAATTTTCCAGCGCCTCTGAAATCAACGACACTCCCGGGGGTGTCAGCGGCCAGCTTTTGGGCGTGGATGCCGTCCGGGAATTTTCGATCGAGAAAGATACCTATGGCGCGGAATACGGCAAGCGTCCCGGCGCTCAAGTGAACATCGTCACCGCTTCCGGCACGAACCAGGTTCACGGGACAGTCTACGACTTCGTGCGCAATGACGCCCTGGACTCGCGAAATTATTTTGACCACGGAGACATCCCGGAATTTCAGCGCAATGACTTCGGAACCGCTCTGGGCGGTCCGCTTAGAAAAGACAAAAGCTTTCTGTTCGGCAACTATGAAGGATTGCGGCAGAATTTAGGTTTGAGCGTTCTGTCGCTCGTTCCCGATGATGCCTCACGGGCGAGCGCTATCGCCAGCGTACAGCCTCTATTGGCTTTGTGGCCCCTGGCAAATGGGCCGGAGGTGCTGACATCCGCGGGCCAGTCGAGCGGAATCGCCGAAGCGTTTTCGAATCCTCCGCAGACGATCCGCGAAGACTTCGGAACCGCGCGTTTCGATCAAATCTTTTCGGACAAGGATTCCTTTGCGGGCGTTTACACGGTGGATGACGGTACGGCCCATTCGCCCTCCAACAATCCCATTGCGATTGACAACCTTTTCTTGCGCGAACAAGTGGCCAGCTTGAGCGAAACCCATATCTTCTCGCCGAATTTCCTAAACAAGGCTATCTTCGGCTTCTCACGCGGAGCGTTCTACTTCAACACGGGCACCACCGTTCCTCTGCCAGGGTGGATCCATGCGGGGCAGCCTGTCGGCGCCGTCGTAGTAGGCGGGGGAACGACTCTCAATGGCGCGTCCCAGATTACAAACGGCGGAACGAACGCTGGCAGCAATCTCACCGCTGTTCGGAATCTCTTTACCGTGAGCGATCAGGTGACGCTCACGCGCGGCATCCACCTGTTGGAATTCGGCGCTTGGTTTCAACGCGTGCAGGCAAACGACGCTCTGTTGCAGGACCAATACGGCCAGGCATCTTTCTCCAATTTGCAGTCGTTCTTGCAAGGGAAAGTGAGCACCTACACCTACGCTCCCGTTTCTACGCCTTTGTCATGGCGTTCGCTTGAGGGCGCAGTCTTTGCGCAAGACACGATTCACGTGAATCCCTCCTTCGAGTTGCGCGTCGGTTTCCGTGGTGAATTCACGAACGGCTGGAACGAGGCGCACGGTCGCGCTTCAAACTACGTTTTCGATTCAAGTGGGATTATTTTGACTCAGCCCGCGATAGGAAATTCGGCGTTGGCGCAGAACAACGCCAAATTCCTCCCGGCGCCGCGCGTCGGAATTGCCTGGTCGCCGTTCGCTTCGAAGAAGACCGTCTTGCGCGCCGGTTTCGGCGTTTATTATTCCCTGCTCGACAACTTGAGTTACCGCCTCGATCAAAATGCTCCGTTCAACGCAGTTTACGCCGTCAAGAATATCGCGTTTTCGAGCATCGCTCCGGACGCCACCTATTCAGGAGCGCGGGTAGTGCCAAGCGGTGTTCAACCGGATTTGGATACCCCGGCCGTGGAGTCCTGGTCTTTCAAAATCGAGCGAGCGATTTCCCAGAATACTTCCGTGAGCGTGGGCTATGTCGGCTCGCACGGCTATCATGAATTGCTCTCCGCGGACGCAAATTTGCCGACTCCGACGATCTGCCCTGCCTCTCCGTGCCCAACGGGCTATCCCGCCGGGGCGATCTACTATCCGACGAGTGCCCCCCTCGCAAACCCCAATCTATGGAACAGCACACACTGGTTTTCACAAGGCATCAGCTCCTACAACGGACTGGAAGTGGATGTGACGCGGCACTTCAGCCGCGGCCTGGAATTTCGGGGAGTTTATACTTTTTCGAAAGCTCTCGACGACGGCGACAACATGAACACCAGCGTTGCGACGAATTCTCCTGCATTCATTGCCAATCCGCTGGATCCCAAGGCGGATTACGGCCCCGCATCCTTCGACGTTCGTCACTCCGCCGCGATCAATGCCACATACGATCTGCCCTTTGGGCGTCGCAAGGATTCCCTTGGAGCCTTATTGGCGCGTGATTGGCAAATCAGCGGCATCGAAACGCTGCAATCCGGCCTGCCGTTTACGCCCCAGTTGTCCTATAACCCGTCGAATGACGGCGACACGCGCAACCCCGTGCGTCCGTCTTTGAACCCGAATTTCACCGGCCCATTGATTCTTGGTGGTCCTAGCGAATACTTCAATCCCAACGCGTTCATTCAGCCACTGCCGGGAACCTATGGCGATGCGGGGCGCAACGCTTTGCCTGGTCCGCACCTGTTCGAGACCGATTTCCTCTTGGCAAGGAATTTTTCTCTTTCAGAGAGATTCGGCCTGCAATTCCGCGCCGAGGCATTCAATCTTTTCAATCACACGAACTTCAACACTCCCAATCCTGTCGTCTTTGCCACGGCCACAGGAGGGCCTTCTCCCACGGCGGGTGTAATCACATCAACGGCGACTACCTCCCGCCAAATCCAGCTTGGTTTGAAATTATCGTGGTAACTCGAGGACGAACCGCAAGGCGTTTCCCGCATTCGAAGCATGGCCGAGGGCTATCCCCGCTAACCAAATTGTTCTTGCGACCAAGAACTCCGCCGTGTTGTGCTGCGTGAAGCTCGCGGCGAAATCCTCGGTTACGCCGGCGTAGACTTGTAGCGGCTCCGCCTTCCCGAGCAGCGCCCCGCCCGTGACCGGTAATCGATCAATCCTGACTTGCCATTAGGTCGTTGTTCGCGTCCCGTTGGTGAATCGCGTAAAGAGCGAGCTCGAGGCGGTTGGACGTCCCGAGCTTGTTGAAAATTCGGAAGAGATAGTTGCGTACCGTGTGTTCGCTCAGATTCAGCTCCCGTGATATGTCTTTGTTGGTTCGGCCTTCCGCTACAAGTTGGACCAGACTCGTCTCGCGCTTAGTGAGAAGACTGGCGCCTTTTGCGTCGACAATGAAAGGAGGGGCAGTCTCGGCGATCGTTTCGACGAGATATTGAATCTGCTGGCTATTCGCCCAGACTTCTCCCTCAAAAACCTTTCTCACGCACTGGCAAAGTACCTCCAGTGACTCGTCGCGGCAGAAGATACCGCGCGCGCCGCACCGAAATGCTTCCAGGACAAGTGTGGGCTGCGAGGCCTCCACCAGCATGACAATGCGGGGTGCCTTGAACGCGCTTCGCAGTTCGCGCGTCGCCCGAAATCCCGCTGTAGAACCATCCTTAAGTGCTCCACTGACGACCACGACATCCGGTTGCGTGCGCTCATACGCCGCAATTAGTTCATGGGATTCGATCGCAGAGGCGACGACGGATAGATAGCGGCTCCGCCGAAGCGCATTCTCTAATAATTGACAATTCATACGGCATTCTTCAGCGACTAGGAGAGAGATTTGAGAGTCGTGCTCGCGAGCTTTGACCATATTTGTCACCCTTTAGAATTAAAATCCGGACTGGGTCTAATCGTCCGTGAATCTAAGGCAATGACATTTCGAGGTAGGGCTGGGGACTACGAGGATGAACAATGAACCTTGATGCGTGATTTACGGTTTTGTGACACCCCCCGTCTGCAGGACCGGACGAGGAGAACTGGCGAATAAAGCGAGGATCTGCGCGGCCGCTCTCCTCACTTCGTCCTCGAATTGTTTGCGCAATTCAATCCGGTGCAGATCATGCGACTCACGCTCTCCATTTGAAAGATGTGCTCTCATGTGTAATTTCTCCATATGGGAGCTTATTGGCGAAGCGAGCGAAGACATTGAAAAAAAGCATTT
>Ga0335072_10006285_pt1 | contig 17389 bp, 16 predicted proteins | sample Lox_Sample_21_FD_206725 | JGI IMG/M metagenome (GOLD analysis project Ga0335072, IMG submission 206725) | Soil microbial communities from Loxahatchee National Wildlife Refuge, Florida, United States - Lox_Sample_2.1 | ecosystem: Environmental > Terrestrial > Soil > Wetlands | place: USA...
CGTGATCACGGCGACTGCCTGGCCCGGCCCGAACGATGCGGCGGTTACGCGCTGTGCTCTTCGTGACTTAGGCCCGAACGTGACTCTTAACGCAGCTTGCGCAAGACAACGTGACGGTTAACGTCAAAATCGCGCCCCGACTTGTCGCTTTTGCCCCCACCGAACCGAAGGGTCACGGAAGAGCTAGAGGAGTCACGGTAGGGCTGGATGGGTCACGGTAGGGCTGGACGGGTCACGGTACCGAGGGGCTGGGTAGCGCTGGCACCTGCCCGCTGTAGGGCCGGGAATACCCCGGGCCGGGTCACGGTTACATGCAAACGCATATTTCTTGGTTCCGCCCGGCCGGTGGCTGGACTGCCGTCTGGGTCGGAAACGCTGGGAGGCATAAGCATGCAATTCGGGATCTTCTCGGTCAGTGACATCACTCGTGATCCGGTCTCGGGAGAGACACCTAGCGAGGCTGAGCGCATCGACGCCGTCGTGCAGATCGCCCAGAAGGCCGAGGACGTGGGGCTGGATGTATTCGCGATCGGAGAGCATCACAACCCGCCGTTCTTCTCGTCGGCGCCGACGACGCTGCTCGCCTACGTCTCGGCAACGACCAAGCGGCTGATCGTCTCCACCGCCACGACCCTGATCACGACGAACGACCCGGTGCGCATCGCGGAGGAGTACGCGATGCTGCAGCACCTGTCCAAGGGCCGGATGGACCTCATGCTCGGCCGGGGGAACACCGCGCCGGTGTATCCGTGGTTCGGCCAGGACATCCGGCAGGGACTGCCGCTGGCACTGGAGAACTACAACCTGCTGCACCAGCTGTGGCGCGAGGATGTCGTGGACTGGCAGGGGAAGTTCCGCACTCCGCTGCAGGGCTTCACGTCGATCCCGCGGCCCCTGGACGACGTGCCGCCCTTCGTCTGGCACGGATCGATCCGCACCCCGGAAATCGCCGAGCAGGCCGCGTACTACGGTGACGGTTTCTTCGCCAACAACATCTTCTGGCCGAAGGAGCACTACATCCGGTTGATCCGGTTCTACCGGCAGCGTTACGCCCACTATGGCCACGGAACCGAGAAGCAGGCGATTGTCGGCCTGGGCGGCCAGGCCTATATCGCCCGGAACTCCCAGGACGCCAAGCGAGAGTTCCGTCCTTACTTCAACGAGGCGCCGGTCTACGGGCACGGACCCTCGATGGAAGACTTCATGGACGCCACGCCACTGTCGGTCGGCAGCCCGCAGGAGGTCATCGACAAGACCCTGACATTCCGCGAGCACTTCGGCGACTACCAGCGCCAGCTGTTCCTGATGGACCACGGCGGCCTGCCGCTCAAGACAGTGCTGGATCAGCTTGACCTGCTCGGCGGAGAGGTGATCCCGGTGCTCCGGAAGGAGATCGCGGCGCGGCAAGACCCGCAGACGCCGGAGGCACCAACACACTCGAGTCTGGTCAGGGCCAAGTACGGCGAGCAGCAGCCGCGTCAGCCGCGCCCGAATGCGAACCGCGGCGACAATGTCACCGGCCAGTCGCCGTACCAGGACACCGCGCCGGAAATCAAGGCCGAATACCCGGAGCTGTGATGACCGGCGCAGGGCAACGGGCCAACGACGCGTGGGAGGCGTTGCTGTCCGCGCATGCGGTGCTGATGAAGCAGTTCGCGGCCGAGGACATCTGGGCAGAGCTGTCGATGCGCGAGTACGACGTGCTGTACACGCTGTCCAAGTGCTCCGAGCCAGTGCGCATTGGCGAGCTGAACCGTCACGTCCTGCTGAGTCAGCCTGCACTGTCCCGGCTGGTGCACCGGCTCGCAGACCGCGGCCTGGTCGACTGTCAGCTTGACCCAGTCGACGCCCGCGCCGTCCGGGTGTCGCTCACTGAGGCGGGCCTGGCGCTGCAGCGCCAGGTCGGCCGCCGGCACGCGCGCAGCGTCGCGCGCGTCCTGACCGCGGTGCTGGATCGCGGTGATCTGCAACGGCTGGAAACGATCGGCTGGAGGCTGGCCAGCCAGCCCGCGACCTCCGCACCCGAGAACGAGGACATGAGCTTATGAGCAGCCAGCTAGACCGCGATGCACTCACGCTGGCAGTGGTCAGTGCCGGAACGTCGGACCCATCCTCGACCAGGCTGCTGGCCGATCGCGCCGCCGAGCGGGTAATGGCGGTCGCGGCCAGCCGCGGGCGCGCGCTAACTACGAGGGTCGTCGAACTGCGCGAGATCGCGGCTGACATTTCGACCGCGCTCGTATCGCAGCTGATAACGCCGAAGCTGCAGCAGGCGATCACGGCGCTGAGCGACGCCGACGGGATCGTCGTCAGCACGCCTGTCTACAAGGCTGGGCCAAGCGGCCTGTTCACCGCTTTCTTCGACGTCCTGGATGACGAGCTGCTGATCGCCAAGCCGGTGATTCTAGCTGCGACTGCGGGCACGGCTCGGCACGCGCTGGTCACCGACGGCCAGCTGCGGCCCATGTTCGCCTACATGCGGTCCCTGACCGTACCGACATCGCTGTTCGCCGCGCCGGACGACTGGAGCGACCCGGCGCTCAGCAAGCGCATCGACCGGGCTGCCTTCGAACTCCTGCTGCTGATGGAGAGCGGATTCGCCGATCAGGTCAGATCCAAGACCGGGCAAAGCTACGCTCGCGAGAACGGCCGGGCCGCCGGGGCCGACGTTCCCATCGACCTCGACACGGACATGATGCGGCTCGCGACCGGCGGATCGGCGGCGTGATCTAGGCCGGTCGGCGTGGCGGCCTGCCGACTAGCCGGCGTCTCGGGGAGCGGTGTCGAGCAGGGCCTGGACGGCAGGCCGAGCAGATCGTTGCCGTCCCGTCAGACAAGCAGCTGCCGGAGACCGGGAATCCGGCCTCCGGCAGCTGCAGGTTGCGCGCGAGGGCTATGACTGCACGAAGGCGATGCCCAGCGGCGCTGACTGGTAGTTGGCTGTGCCGACGCCCTGCAGGACGGTGCCGGTAACCGTGTTGGTAGCAGGGTCGATAACGGTGACGTCACCGTCCAGGATGTTGCCCACCCAGACCTGCGATCCGTCGGGCGTGATCCCCACGGATGCTGGCTGGCGGCCGACTGGGATCGTGCTGGTGACCGTCCCGGTCGCGGTGCTGATCACCGAGACCTGGTTCGCGTTCAGGTCGGCCACGTACAGGTGCCCGCCGTCCGGCGTGACAGCTACTCCGTACGGCTCTTGGCCTGCGTTGATCCGATCCTTCACCTGGCCGGTGGCGGCGTCGATGACCAGCAGTGCATTCGTATTCGGGCTGGTGACATACAACGTCGCGCCGTCTGGGCTGACGGCAACGCCCTGCGCCCCGGCCGGGATGCTGACGTGGTTGACCACGGTGCCGCTGGCAGTGTCGATCACCGTCACCCCGTCCTCCGTGGTGACGTAGGCGCGGCTGCCGTCCGGGCTGAAGACCACTTGCCGCGGCCCGGGCCCGACCTTGATATCGCCCGTCACCTTGTCGGTCGCGGTGGAGATCACTGCTACCACATCGGACCCGCCGGGTCCGGTGTCGCCGCCGGTCACCGTCGCGTAGACCTGGCTGCCATCGGGACTGACGGCCACGTCCTCCGGGTAAGGCCCGACATAGATCGGCGTCTCCGCGCCGGTCGCCGGGTTCGCCGCGATGACCTGATACTGACCGGTCTCCGCGATAAACACCTGCGAATTCGTCGGGGTTGGGGCAACGCCATACGTGCTGTCGGCGGAGAAGGTCTTCAGGATCGTGTCCGTTGCGACGTTGATCTCGACAACCTCCTCTCCGCCGGCCGCAGACACGTAGGCGATGTAATCGGGGTCGGTGCTGCCCGCCGCGGGCTTGAGTCCGGCCGCGTGCTTCAGCGCGAACCGCTGCCCGGCCTTGTAGCTAGCCGCATGCTGCGCCGCGTTGACGGGCCGGGCAGCGTGGCCGCTGAAGCCGCCCGCGATGCCGTAGGCGGCGGCGGGAACCGCCAGCGCAACGGCGGCGAGCCCGGCGGCCCAGGACAGCCTGACGATGCGCCGCCTGCGGGCCGGGCTGGCCTGGTCAGCTCCGACCGACTGAGGCGACGGGCTTGTTGAGTCTGCAGACATCTGAGTTCTCCTTTCGCCCGTCAGATCTCGCGGGTGGTGTTGCGCGGGCGCGGCCGCGGGCCAGTCTCCTGGACGGGCAGCGTCTGACTGGCGCCAGGAAGCACCGGCGCCGGCAGCGTGTTGATGTTGATGGACGCCTGGGCAAGAGTGCTCTTGGTGCCGGGCAGGTTGCGTACCGTGCTGGGGAATTGCGGGAACCCGAACGCCGAGGTCAGGTTGCCGAAGGTGGCGCGCCGCCATGGCGTGATGTTCGGGATCGGCACGCCGGTCAGCAGTTCGAGGAACTGCAGCGACGACGTGTGATCGAAGGTCTCGCTGGCGATCCAGCCGCCCTGAGTCCACGGCGAGATGATGATGCACGGCACCCGGAACCCGGCGCCGATCGGCCAGTTGGGATTGCCAGGCACCTGGATGTACTCGCCTGCCGTGCCGGCCGGCGCGGTGGGCGGCGGCACGTGGTCGAACAGGCCGTCGTTTTCGTCGTAGTTGAGGATGAACACGGTCTTGGCCCAGACATCGGGGTTGGCAGCGACGGCGTCGATCTTGCTGGCAACGAAGTCGGCCCCGGCGGCCGGTGTGTAGTCAGGATGCTCGGACTGGTAGCTGGTGGGAATGAGCCAGGAAACGGTCGGCAGTCGGTCGTGCACGGCGTCCCACTCGAACTGGCCGGGGGAGAAGGTCCGCATGCCGCTCTTCCACAACGTCGAGTTGGTCGGCGCGTTCTGGAAGTTCTTGAACATCTCCAGCAGGTTCGTCTCGTAGTTGTCGACCTCCTGGTAGGCCTGCCAGCTGACGCCCGCGTTCGTGAGCGCCTCTGGGTAGCTCATCCACTCATATGGAGTCGGGTCGATGTTGCTGGTGATCGGCCCGCCGGCCACGCCCTCCGGGTCAATCCACGCGCTCCAGTGGTACAGCCGGTTCGGCCAGGTGGGACCGAGTACCGAGCAGTGGTAGTTGTCGCAAATGGTGAAGTTCTCAGCCAGCGCGAACTGGAACGGGATGTCCTCGCGGGTGTAATAGCCCATGGTGTAGACGCCGTTGTTGCCATTGGCGGCCAGATGCGCATCGAGGAAGCCGTCCATTGCGCCGTTGTTCCATGAGGTGTGCTGGTAGGTCCAGGCATGGCTGGTTGACGGGATCGACTGGGCGCTGGTCGTCAATGTGTTCAGCCGCCATGGCACCACGTAGCCGTCTGGGTTGGTGTAGGTACCAGTAGGAGTGCTGTCGAGCAGCGGGGGAGTCAGTGTCAGTGGCTGGTACCAGAGCGGCTTGCCCTGGGTGGGGCCCGCTTCTGTCTGAATCATGACGTTGGGATCGGAGAAGCCGCGGACACCCGGCAGGGTGCCGAAGTAATGGTCGAACGAACGGTTCTCCTGCATAAGGATCACTACGTGCTTGATGTCGCTAAGCCGCCCAGAGCCGTGCGCGGGGCCCGAGGCAAGAGCGCGACGGACGTTCGCCGGGAGGAACTCAGCCGCGAACGCAGCAGCAGTTGCTGCCCCCGCGGCCGTCAGGAGGCGGCGTCTGGTCAATTCAGGCATAGGCCTGGCTCCCGTCAGGAGTGCGGGTAAGTGCACCACACGATCCATTCGCCAACAGGCACCGGGCTAACAGTTTGGTGAATGAGCAGAAATGGCCAGGTGAAGCTTTCAGCATGCGAATAATTTGGGCTGCTCATTATTCATTAGCCGTTTAGTTACCGGCTTTCAGGGGTTGGGTAGTCCGGCGCTCGCAGGCACCTAGGCGAGCAGAGCCTGCCCGTACCAGTCGTTGGCGTCCCGCACGCCGGGCAGGACGAAGAAATAGCCACCGCCGAACGGCTGCACGTAGTCGACCAGGGGCTCGTTGATGAGCCGCTTCTGGATCGTCTCGAACTGCCGCTTGATGTCCTGCTGATAGGCGATGAAGATGTGGCCCGCTTGCAGGTTGCCGTTCTCGTCCACCCCGAGGTCGTAGTTGTAGGAACGGCGGACGATGCGTTGATCCGCGGTCGCCTTCGTGCGCGGGTTCGCGAGCCGGATGTGGGAGTCGAGCGGGATCACGTACCCGTGCGGGTCCGCGGCATAGTTGGGAATGTCAAACTCGCTGTTGCCATCCAGTGGCGCACCGCTGTCGCGGCGCCGGCCGAACATGTTCTGCTGCTCGTTGACCGACACCCTGTCCCAGAACTCGACGAGCATGCGGATGAGTCGCACGACCTGATACGAGCCACCGTGCGCCCAGGCGGGCTCGGCCGGATCGTCGACCCAGACCAGGTTGCTCGCCAGCGTTCCGGTCGGGTTGGCGGTGCCGTCCTTGAACCCCAGCAGGTTCCGCGGCGTGCCCGACGGACGCGGCGGCGATCCGTAGCCCTCCATCCGCCAGCGCAGCTGCATGCCGCCGCTGGTGTGCTTCATGATGTCGCGAAGGGCGTGATGGACCGTGTCGGGATGGTTGGCGCACAGTTGCAGCAGCAGGTCACCATGTAGCGACGCGGGCTCGAGGAAGTCATTCGGGAACGGCGGCATCTGAGTCAGATACTGCGGCTTGCGGCTCCCGAGGCCGTAACGGTCGTCGAACAGGCTGGATCCCACGGATACCGTGACGGTCAGCCCATCCGCCGGAACCATGGGCCCGAGAACGTCGCTGTCCGAGGGCGGCTGGCCGACGCCGAGGTCGGGCGGAGTACCGCCAGTGGTAAGGAACCAGGCGCGGCCCGTCAGTTCGTACAACAGAAGCGCCAGCTCCGCCTTGTTAGCGGCAGTGCAGTCAAAGGCGGCGACGGTTGCGTACGGCTGCTTGCCGTGAGGTCCCGGTGTGAGCACACCGGACTGGTAGGCGCCGTGGAACGGGTACGCCGCTTCGGTGGCCGGGCCGTTGCTCTTCGCCGCGTCGGCGTCTGCGCGCGCGCCACCGATCAGAACGCCGCCGCCGAGCGCGGCCCCGGCCGCGCCGGATGCGGCGCCCTTGAGGAAGTTGCGTCGGTTGACGTTCACGGGGGGATTCGCTCCTTAGGCGGATTCTCGAGCCGGGCCGGGAAGGCTTTAGTGGTGCGGAGGAACTTCAAGCAGGTCCGGAACGGCGTCGAGCGTCTCGAGCGCCGTATCGATGGCCGCGTCCACCTGCTCGCGCGCCGAAAGGGAGGCCGTATCCAGCGACTCCCAGTGGCCGTTGACCCTCGTCGCGAGCAGCGCCTGCTGCAGGATGCTGAGATCGTTGTCGAGGATGGCAGGCAAGCCTGGCTGGCGGGCATTGAGCAGCGGCGTCAGGTAACCAAGGACGGCGCTGGTGACCTGCGTATCGGCGTACGTCATCGGGTACGCCGCACTGCCGCCCTGGTCGTCGATCCCGGATAGGTGGTCGCGGAGCGCGTCCTCGAGGACTTCGTGCGCGCGGATAGGCAGGTTCGTTGGGTCGCCGGCCAGGCTGGCGGAGTTCAGGTTGCGCTGCACAATCGCGACGTTGCTGGCCAGCGTTGCAGCGACCGGCAGCAGCGCAGCCGCGCTCTGGCCGTGCCACAGGCCGTACTCCAGTCGGTGCAGCCCGGTGAAGTTCTTGTCGCTGACGCCGCCAGGGAGGCCATTCGGCAGGCCGTCAACCGCCAGTCCGAGTGCGCCGAAGCTGTCGTACGAAGCGCCCACCCGCTCCCAGTCCAGCTGGGCAGCGAGCCAGTCTGTCTTCGCTGCTGCGATGTCACTGCGGCGCAGGTCAGCCTGGATCTGGGTGACCGCCTTGGCGAGGTCCGCGAGCTGGCCCGCCGCGTAGCTCTGGTACTGCTTATTCGGGCCAGCGAGCTCGCCTACGGTTACTGGCTTGACGGCGACCGGCACCGACGAAACCGGGCTATTGGCAGTGCGGCTGGGCGGAACGGCGTTCCCGGTCGCGGCCACCTGGACCGGCGCCGACGCCATCGCTGGCTGGCTGCCCATGAAGCACCTGAATACGTAGGTCCCGCTATTCAGCGTGGCAGTGAGCGGTGCGCTTGTCCCTGGGCCGATGGTCTCGATCTCGGCCACGATGTCGCCGGAGGAGTCGTCGAGGTTGATCTCGCCGGCCATTCCAGACTCGTTGTTGACCGTGAACGTCTGCGTGCCCGCAGTGCCTGAGGTCCAGTTTGGCGCGCACGCGGTGCGCGTGATCGTCACCGTCGTCGTTGATGCCGCGTTTGCGGCCGGAAGAGCGGCGATTGTTGCGCCGGCTGCCACTGCAGGTGTGACGACAAGCGCGGCGGCCACCGCCCACGGCCTGCGTCCGGCCAGGCGCTCCCAGCGGCCAGCCGTGCCCGCAGCTGCTGCGTGGCTCGTAGCGCGTTCAGCGGCAGTCGCTTGCGAGGGTCGGCCAGCCATCACGAACACCGGGATGACCACCGCGAGGTAGGCGATCCAGGCAACAACCTGAAGCACGGTCATCCTCGGGGTCAACTCGGTGATGCCGCTGATCAGCGACACCCACCAGGACCCTGGATGGACGTGCGCCGTCAGGTCAAAGGCGATCCAGCGCTGTCCGGACAACAGGCCGGCGTCCTGCAGGTCACCAAGCCCGTAGGCGAGCACTCCGGCAGCGATCACGATCAGGGCGAGCGCTGTCCGGTTGAAGAATCTGCCCACGTTCAGCTTGACTGCCCGGCGGTACAGCAGCCAGCAGAGCACGATAGCCGCCGCCAGCCCAACAGCGGCGCCAGCCAGCGGGCCGGCCGTGTGTCCCGACGCGCGAGCAGCCGTCCACAAGAAGAGCGTCGTCTCCAGACCTTCGCGGCTGACGGCCAGGAACGCGGTAATCGTCAGGGCCCCCGCGCCGATGGCCGTTGCGCGGGCCACCTCACCGCGCAGCTGAGCTGCCAGGCCGGCCGCGGTGCGGCGCATCCAGAAGATCATCCCGGTGACGAGGCCTACCGCGAGCACGCTCAGCAGACCGCCGACAGTCTGCTGACCGCGGCTGGACAGTACGCCGGTGGAGAAAGTGAGCACGGCTGCGAAACTGCCGGACAGCATGACCGCGCCGAGCACGCCGAGCCATATCGGGGCTGCTGATATCTTCGAGATCCGGCCGTCGGCCCTAGCGTGGCCGTCGGCGGCCGCCGGCGTGGCCTGGCGTACCGCCGCAAGCAGGATGCTGACTATCAGGCCGGCCTCGAGGCCCTCACGCAGCCCGATCAGCAGATTCGGAACACTCTCCGCCCATGTCACGTCAACTAAGGTAAGCCTTGCCTAAGTTGGTAGACCACCGAAATCCATATGGCCATCATCACATCGAGTCGCGCATCTGGTCGGTAAACACCGCAACCAGAGCATAGCGGCGGTTCTTACGTGTTCGGTCCTACGCGGATGGCCCAGTGGGGATTACCATATAAATGGTATGAATCAGATACATTGCAGGTAGAGACCGCCGCGACCATGGCTACCGGGTCCAGGCGACTACCGGGCCCCGCGCCCGTATCTTGACCGAAGTACCGATAGCGAGTCGGGCGCCGCCGACGGTCCTCACCATGACCTCATGGCCCTCGGCCGCTCCGTCCGGCCTCACCCGGACGACCGCGTCGTGCCCGTAGTACTCGTAGCCGACTACCAGGCCTCCGAAGATGCCAGGCTCCCCGCCTGCAGCCGCCACGTCCGATACCACCTCAAGCTGCTCAGGCCTGATCAGCACGGTCACCTCGCTGGAACCCTCGGCCGACATGCTATCCGGCTCCAGCGGCAGCAGGCCGAGAGCGGTCGCCACCATGCCGGTTGCGGCCGGATCGCAGAGCTCGCCGTCCAGCAGGTTGGCGTCGCCGACGAAGCGCGCCAACGCGGGATCGGCAGGCCTGCTGTACAGGCTCTGCGGCGCGGTGTACTGCACGATGCGGCCGTCCCGCAGTACCGCGATGCGATCGGCCATCGACAGCGCCTCATCCTGGTCATGCGTGACGAGGACTGCCGTCGTTCCCGCTGCCCGGCAGATCCGGTGCACGTCCGCGCGCACGCTCGCGCGCATATGGGCATCAAGCGACGTGAACGGTTCGTCGAGCAGCACAACCTCGGGCCGGATGGCGAGCGCACGGGCGAGCGCGACCCGCTGCTGCTGTCCGCCGGACAGCTGGTGCGGGTATCGGCTGCCCATGCCGCTCAGGCCGACTGCGTCAAGCAGCTCGGCGGTGCGCATGCCTCGCCGCTCTCGCGCGGGCAAGCCGAAGCCGACATTCTTCTGTACGGTCAGGTGCGGGAAGAGCGCACCTTCCTGCGGAACGTAGCCGATCTTGCGGCGCTCCGGCGGCACGTGGCTGCCCGGCCCGTCGACGACTCGTTCACCGATGGTGATCGTCCCCGCGTCCGGTCGCTCGAAGCCGGCTAGCAAGCGCAGCAGCGTGGTCTTTCCGCTGCCAGACGGTCCGAGTATGGCGGTGAACGATCCGGCCGACACCTCAAGGTTCAGGCCGGTCAGCACCGGGTGTCTGCCGAATGCCTTATGCAGGTCGGTGACCGCTAGCTGCCTCATGCTCCTGATCCTCGCGCATTCGCCGAGCGGTTGAAGAACCGGCCAAGCACGATACTCGGCAGCGCTGCAACCGCGATCATCACCAGCGCGAACGGCGCGGCCTGAGCGTAGGACAGGTTCACCTGGTAGTTCCAGAACTGGGTGGCCAAGGTCTGCACACCGGTGGGTACCAGGATGAGCGTCGCGGTCAGCTCGGTCACGACTTCGAGGAACACCAGGCAGAAGGCGGCCGCCAGGCCAGGTGCCGCGAGCCGCAGCGTGACGCGGCTGAACGCCGCGAGCCGGCTCTGGCCGAGTGACCTGGCTACTTCGTCCAGACTTGCTGGTGACCTAGCGATGGCTGCCTTCACCCCGACAAGCGCAAGCGGGAAGAACATGATCGTGTAGCAGAGCACCAGCAGCGGCGCGGTCTGGTATCCCGCGCCGCCTAGGTACTGCTCGGTGAAATAGGTCAGCGCGAGCGCGATCACCACGCCGGGCATAGCCAGCACCAGGTAGGTGCTGCGCTCCAGGAACTGGCGGATGGCGCCGGAATGCCTGATGGCCAGCACGGCGAGGGGCAGCGCGAGCAGCGTGTCCAGCGCGCCTGCGCAGACGCCATAGGCCGCAGTGTGCCAGGCGGCGCTGAGCATCGAGACGCTCACCGAGCCTGACACCGAGGGCACGCCGCCCTCCACGATCCAGTAGATGCTCGCACCCGTGGGCAGCCCGACCGCCAGTGCTATCAGCAAGCAGACGCCGGTCAGTGATATGGCGGTGGCCGCGCGGCCAAGGTGCAGCGGTGGCAGCGCTCGGGTAGCCATCGGGCCCGAGCGCGCGACCCGGCCGCGGCCCCGCCAGCGCGCCTCGCCCGCGAGCACCACGAGGCTGATGGCCACCAGGACAAGGGCCAGTGCGCAGGAAGTAGGTACCTCGGTCGGCAGCTGCAGGTTCGTGAAGATCTCCGTGGTGAACGTCTGATAGCCGAGCATCTCGAACGCGCCGTACTCGGCTAGCAGCACGAGGGCGACAAGCAGGCAGCCGCCGAGAATGGCCCCTCGGGCCTGGCCGAGCGTGATCCGGAAAAACGTCCGCATGCGGCCGACGCCGAGGCTCCGGGCTACCTCTTCCTGGCCGGCATCGGCGGCGCGCAAACTGGCCGCCACTGGCAGGTACACCAGCGGGTAGACGGCCAGCGTCATTACCAGCACGGCTCCCCGGAAGCCCTGCACCCAGACGAACAGCGAGTTCCAGCCAAAGCTCACGACGAAGTCCGGGATCGCGAGCGGCACAACGAGCAGTACCGCGAAAACCCGTCGGCCGGGGAGGTCGGTGCGCTCTACCAGCCACGCGGTAGCGGTGCCGAGGATGGCGCACAGCACAGTAACCACGACCGTGAGCCGGACGGTATTCCACAGCAAGGTGCCGGTCAGGGGCCGGACGATCTGTGCGGCGACCGTGCTCCACCCCGCCGCGTGCGACTCGATGAGCAGGAACACCAGCGGCACCGCGAGCAGAGCCGCGATGACGGCGCTCGCCGCAATCAGGCCTGAGGGCCGCGGAGCCCGCCTGGCGCGCACCGGCGCCAGGACGGACGGCGCGGCCGGTGCCTGAATCATCTTCATCGCCGGCGCCTCACAGCAGGCCTGCCTTGGTCATCAGCGCGATCGCGGTGCTGCCGTCGCCGAGCCCGGCGATCGTGATCGGATATGGCCGGAGCTGGCTGAACGGCGTCTCCCCGGCCTTTGTCCTGACGCCGGAAGCGATCGGGTACTCGAAGCTCAGCGACTGGCCGGCGCCGGTGCCTGGCGTACCAATAATCTCCTGACCCTCCTTGCTGACCAGGAACGCCAGGAACTTCTGCGCCGCGGCCTGGTGCTTGCTCGACTTGAGCACTGCCGCGCCTGAGACGTCGATCACGTAGCCGGGGTCGCCCGCCGCGAAGTAGGTGATCTTGGAATGCATGTTGCCGGCGCCGATCTCAGCCCTCATCCGGTACCAGTAGTACTGGTTCACCACACCGAAGGCGGCCGCACCGCGGTTCACCTCGTCGGCGATCGTCTCATTGTCCGGATAAATGTGCCCGGCAGCATTAGCGGCAATCTTCCTCAGCCAGGTCAGCGTCGCGTCGGTGCCGTAGGCCCGCTGGTAGTCAGTGACTACCGGCTGGAAGTCCGTCTCGCCGGGCGCGAGCGCCAGCTTGCCCTTGTACTGCGGGTCGGCAAGCTGCGTGACGCGCGTTGGCAACTGGCTGGCTGAGATCAAGCCGGGGTTATAGATGATCACGCTGACCCGCGCGGAGACGCCAACCCAGTCGCCCTGGGGTGAGTTGTACTTGCTGGGTGTCCTGGCCAGCGTGGCACTGTCAACCGGCGACAGCAGTCCCTTACCCTGTAGGCTCTCCAGCGGAGGCGAGTTCTCGGTGAAGAACACGTCGGCCGGCGACTTGCTGCCCTCGGCAGCGATCTGATCGGCCAGCACGTCCTCGTCGTCGGTCCGGACGACCACGCTGATGCCGGTCTTTTTCTCGAACGCGCTGATCAGGTTGTCAGCAGTTTGCTCGTGCTGGCCGTTGTACAGCGTGAGAGTGGTAGTACTGCTGCTGTCCGCGGGAGTGCCGCAAGCGGACAGCGCGGCCCCTGTGGCGAGTAGGGCTGTGATGGCGACGACTGCGCTGACGCGCCTCATGACGCGGTCCCCGGGCAGATGGCGTTGACCTTCCTGGATTCCGTCGCGACAGCCGTGACCGCCGCGTCATTCTTGCCGTTGCTCGTGAACACCCTGGCATATGCCGCGGCGAGACCATCGATCGCGGTTCGCAGTTCGGAGTCTGAGGTACTGATCGCGCGCAGCGGCTTGATCTGCGCCTCGGCATAGCCAACCGGGTCGGCCTGTGGATCGGGTCCGTCGGACAGCGCCGCCGCTACCTGGGCGCAGGCCGACGAGACGGCCGACGAGCCCGAGCCCGTCGCGTGTGCGGATGCGGAGCTGCAGGCGGCGAGCACCGGAGCGGCGGCCAGGCCGAGTGCCAGCGTCAGCGCAGTCGCCCGCGGAAGGCGCTGGCGGGCCGACCGCCTGGTCGCGTCGCTTGGATCGGACTGCCCAGTGCCGCCTCTTAGCAGGCGGCCGCAGTCAGGTTGGCTCGTCATATGCTCCGTCTCCACACGTGTCGGTCCGCGCAAGAAGCAAGCTTAGGCTTACCTAACTTGCGGCAGCTTAGGCTACCCTAACGACAGAGACTGAAGAGGGCGCAGAGGGCCGGGTAAATCTCGGTAAATGCTGCTGCCGACATGACCCGCTGGCCGAACGCCGGGGGTCTTGCCTAGGGTTTACCGCCGGTCAGTGGGCCGCGCCGTACTGATCCGTAGTCTCGAACGCGTCGGTGGCCTGATTGCCGAGCCAGCGCGGAGCCGAGTGCGCGACGATCACCTCGCCGAGCGCTAGCGCCGCGCAGAACACGATCACGATGCCGAGGCCGTAGAAGAAGGCAAGCGGCTCCAGGAACCGCATGGCCGCGGGGCCGAATACCGAGCCAGCCGCCACCACTGGTGCGCCCGCGCCGAGGTGGTAGCTCGCGGCCCCGAAGCCGACGACCGCCTGCCCGATCGCGAACCAGGCGCCGCCGGCCGCTGCCAGCAGCGCACCCACGGCCGCGATCCGGCCCCCTGCCAGGACAATCAGGCCGCCAAGAAAGGCGGCAGCGCCGGGCACGACCGATAGCCAGAGCCGGCCCGAGGTGTATGCCCACGCCTTGTCCGGCGTGAAGGCGAAGCCGAAATACGGTCCCACGAACGGAACGAGTGCTCCCCAGGCACCGAGCAGCATAAGCAGGCCGCCCGCGGCCTTCCCGCGGTTCAGCGATGCGGTGGCCATGGCGTCATCTCCCAACGTAGGGGTTGAATTTCCCTCCCCGCTACCCCTGGTAAGGCGCACCATGCGCCGGAGGTGCCTTCGCTCCACGTCACCGCATAGCAGCGGGGTGCTGCGGAACCGACATGCCTGGGCTCCATGGGCGCAGCCGCGGGATCCAGGCGCGGACGGCGGCGCGGTAGGCCTCGTACTCGGGCCCGAACTTGTGTGTCAGCGTCGGCTCCTCATAAAAGCGGACCGCGGCGGCGCCGATGCACCAGGCGAGCGCCGTGTACTCGACCAGGCCGCGCGACCCGAACAGCAGCGCCTGGCCAGCCAGGATTATCAGGAAGCCGACATAGATGGGGTTACGCACATAACGGTAAAAGCCGCGCACGACCAGGCGCGGTGGCGCGGCCACCGGCACCGGCGTGCCTCGAGCCCGCACGAAGGCAGCGAATGACGACCCGATCGGCACAAGTCCAGCGGCCATGAGAATCCCGCCAGCTACTCGGGCGACGGCCCAGTAGGGCAGCGGCTGGTGCAGGCGCCAGTCGCCCAGCAGGTACGGCAGCAGGCAGCCGAAGGTCCCGCCGAGGGTCACGCCCCATGCGGCGCTTATTGCCGCAGCAGCCGATCCGCGCAGGCCGGGCCCGGTCGTCGAACTCATCGCAGCAACCCTCAATTTGATAGCACGACTCTCAATACGAGAGTAGTAGTATCACACCCGTGGCTGTCAAGGCTAAGCAGGCGGAAGGCGGCCGGCATCGCCAGGCGCGCACCCGCCTGGCCCGCCGTGCCGTCATCGACACGGCGCGCACCCTGTTCCTCGAGCGCGGCTATGCGGCAACGACGATCGACGCGATCAGCGACCGTTCCGACGTCCCCGCGGCGACCGTGTACCGACTGTTCCCCGGCAAGCTCGGGATCCTGACCGCGGTGCTCGATACCTCGATCGCGGGTGACGACGAAGGCCTTGCTGTGGAGGATCGCCCGAACGTCGCAGCGCTAGCGGCGGAGCCAGACCCGGGTACGCAGCTGCTGGGCTTCGCGGGCATCAGCGTTGCCATCAACACGCGAAGCGCAGACGTTTACCGCATCCTTGGCAGCGCCGCCGGATCCGATGCCGAAACGGCAGCTCTGCTTTCCGAGTACACGCGACGGCGGGATGCCGGCCAGGGACAGATCGCCAGTTTGCTGGCGCGCTCTCGGGCATTGCGGCCAGGGCTAAAAGAGCGCGACGCGGCAGACATCATCCATGCGCTGATGTCGCCAGAGCTGTACCGGCTGCTGGTCATCGATCGGGGCTGGACGCCGGGGCGCTATGAGGAGTGGCTGGCGGAAGCGCTCGCCGCACAGCTCCTCCCAGGCCCGGTGACGTGAGCGGCAATCAGCGCGGGTAGGCGTCTGTGCGGATCATGGCCAGGTCGGCCGGGGGGATCTCGCGGCCCCGGTCATCGACGAAGCCGACGTGCACTGCCCGGTGGCTGCCGCGGACGCGACGAAGCATGCTTGGGCCCTCGGGCCAGGGCAAGTGATCATCGCCCCACTGCTGCAGCGCGGCGAGCACAACAATCAGCTCCCGTCCTGCGGGGGTAAGGACGTACGCCGCCCGTGACCGCGCCCCTGGTTCCTGGTAGGAGACCCGTTCCAGCACGCCATACTCCACCAGCGTGCCAAGGCGGTCGGAAAGCACGTCGGGCGCGATGCCCAGGCTGTCGCGGAACTCAGCGAACCTGGTCAGCCCCGCGAACGCCTCTCGCAGGATCAGGAAGGTCCACCGCTCGCCGAGCACGCCCAGGCTCCGGGCGATCGAGCAGCTGCTGTCGGGAACCTTGGTGGCCACCGCCCCATCCTAGTCCCTGGATTGGACTTTAGTACTCAGGGAAGCTACGTTGGAGTTTCCAACTCAGACGGAGGCGATGACAATGAAGATTGACGGACGAACGGCCCTGGTGACTGGCGCCAACCGCGGCCTCGGCCGCCACCTCGCCCAGCAGCTTCTGGAGCGCGGGGCGACGGTGTACGCAGCTGCCCGCAACCCGGATCTGGTGGACCTGAGCGGCGTTACCCCGATTGCTCTCGACGTGACGGACCCGGCGTCCGTTGAAGCGGCTGCAGCTACGACGCGCCACGTTTCCCTCCTGGTCAACAACGCCGGGTCGGCCACGCGCTCGTCGCTGCTGGCCGGCGACCTGGCGAATATCCGGCTGGAGATGGACACCCACTACTTCGGCACGCTGGCCGTCACCCGCGCATTCGCTCCCCAGCTCGGCGAGCACGACGACAGCGCGATCCTGAACGTCCTGTCCGTGCTGTCCTGGCTGAGCATCCCTGGCTCCGGGGCTTACTGCGCGGCCAAGTCAGCGGCCTGGTCCCTGACCAACGCGCTGCGCCAGGAGCTAGCCCCTCAGGGCACCCGCGTCGCCGCCCTGCATGTCGGCTACATGAACACCGACATGACCAAGGGCATTCAGGCAGCGAAAGCCGACCCAGCTGATATCGCCCGCATCGCGATTGACGGCATCGAGGCCGACCAAGCGGAGATCATTGCCGACGACGTCAGCCGTACCGTCCTTGCTAGCCTCTCCGGCGGCGTCGCCGCTCTCTATCCGAACGTCGCCTGAACGGGAAGGCGAGGATGAACTCGCCGCAGCCGGCGGGCATGCGCAGTCAGCGCTGCAATCGCACCGAGGCTGATGAGGCCGACGAGCACGTACAGATCCCCGACGAGCTGCTCGGGTCCGGTCATGCCATAGCCCTGGGTGGCAGACGCTGGCTCGGCCCACAGCACGCCGGAGAATACGCCGACCACAGCCACCACCGCCGTGATCGCGAGCCAGCGTCGCCATCGCTCAGGACGGCCCGCGGAGCGGGAGCGCGGGCTGATCGCCAGGTCGGCCAGCACGACTAGCGCCGGAGCTATCCACACCCAGTGATGCGTCCATGACACCGGCGAGACCAGAAGCCCGGTCAGCGCACAGATCAGAATGGCTGCCATTTCCTGGCCGCGGCGCGACA
>Ga0335072_10006286_pt1 | contig 17381 bp, 12 predicted proteins | sample Lox_Sample_21_FD_206725 | JGI IMG/M metagenome (GOLD analysis project Ga0335072, IMG submission 206725) | Soil microbial communities from Loxahatchee National Wildlife Refuge, Florida, United States - Lox_Sample_2.1 | ecosystem: Environmental > Terrestrial > Soil > Wetlands | place: USA...
TTACAGATATGGTACTTTTCGCTCATGTTCGAATCACTGGCAAGACTTTTGGCTCTGCATGAAGACGAGGAATTGGGATGACAAGGATCGTAAGAAGGCGATACAAGATCACTACCGCCAGAAGTCTGTTAAGTACAAGACTGGGCCAAGCAGTGAGGATGTTTGGGAAGTGAGGACAGAGCCAGCAAGGGATGCATTTCAAGGCAATCTAGAAGAACTCGAAAGACAGATTGAGGAGTGGAAGAAAGCCAATCCAACTGCAAAGGCTTCTTGGGAGAAGAGCATGTAGGAAGCAGGTTCGAAATATGACCAGCGCTTTAAGAACGCCATGTTGGTGCAAAACTGATCTCGCCTCTCCGATTGACGGGCGGAGTATAACTGAATGCTCTGTACAGCTTCATCTCTTATCGCAGGAAGGAAATCTTCAATTCTCTTGATTTCTGACAAAACATTCCCTCACGGTCTTCAGAACCTCAAATGGACGGCCCACCTCCACCCCCGCCTCCACCATTGCCTTTGCCAAGTACGAAACGTACTCAAGCAACCAGGAAGTTAAGCTCGACAATATCGCCATTCATTCAAAAGTTGCAGCAAATGCCACATCAACCCTGGGTTGAACCTGAGCAGCACCAAGAGACCGTTGATGTTCTAGCCCCTCAGCTAGGACCTTACTTCTGCTATGGCACTTTGATGGATCCTTCTCTCTTATCAGATATTTTGGGTCTGGCGGACAAACCAAAGCTACGCCCAGCAAAGCTCGTCGGTTACTCGTTGATGCTCTGGGGTCAATATCCCGCCTTGGTTGATGACTCAACTGAGGCAGTTGTTGAGGGAATGGTCTATGATGTGGAGCACAAAAAGCATGCCCAGAGACTGATTGAGTATGAGACGCAAATGTACCGGCCTTCACCATGTCTAATTCGCTTCACTGATGGTGAAGAGCCTGCAGAAGTTACTGGGACTACTTTCAAGTATGTGGGCAATCCAGCGGACCTCAACGAAGGACATTTCGATCTGGAACTCTGGTTGAAGAGAATGGGGCGAGGCGGAATAGATGGTGGGGAACTAGTAAGCACTTATGAAGATTGAACAAAAAAAGAGATAGCCCCAAGTCGCGGACAATTAGATTCAAGACAAATAAGCTCAGGTCAGAAACCAAACCACAGTGATAACAGGGCTTCTGAAGTTAGAAAGCTGGCAGGAGAGCTCCAGAAACGCGGTTTGATTGTTCGCTACTTACGTAAACACTTGCGGGTTCAGTCTAACAAGGGACAACTTCAGTATTTAGTTGGTGATAAACTACTGGAGTTGTGAACACAGCGCCGACTACTTTTACAATTCCACAGCACCTCTTGACACTCCCTCCACAAAGCAACGCTCAACTTCACATCTTGTGCACCAAATGGCTCCAGCGGGTACCTCGTCACCAGCTACGCTGGATCCGCCGGTTCTGCCTCAAGCTTCCTTTGCTCGCGCCGATAACTTGCTCATTCAGGCAGCCCAGCTTCGAGCCGAGGCGGAGGCCATGAAGGCAGCGATGAAAAGTGGTTACGACAAGGCGCTGCAGTTCGAGAAGTCTGCTGTGGAACTACAAGAAAACGCCGAGGAAGATCGGGAATACGTCCAAGCTGAACTTGATGCGACCCTCGAATACCACAGTGACGTGTTAGAGGACTTTGTGCTTATAGCGCACAACGAACTGGAATTGAAGAGGTTGACGACCAGTGTAGAGGAAGGTAGTGCATATGTGCATGAGGTCATCGGTCTCGGCGAGCAGCTGCTACATTTCAAAGCTGCGAAGTTAGAGTCGAGCAAGTCAACTGGAGACAATCCATCTTCGGGGATTTCCAGAATTCAGAACGACCTTGCTTCCAGCTCTCAGCTTGCATCTCACAGCCAGGCTTTCCAGCAAGCACCTTCTCCACCGACGAAAGGAACAGCCTTCTGGCGACATCGGATTAATAGCCTGTTTGGAAAACGATTCTCAGATGTACAACATTCACTTTGCTCCTCGCCCGTCTCGGGGAGAAATGACGAGATGACTGTCGAGACACGAAATAAGAACATCGGCTCACTTCATCAGGAGCAAACGATTGATGGCCAGGGTTACGATGGTAATGAAGTAACCAAGGCATCTAGCAGTCCGAACAATACCTCAACTGACTCGACCTCAGCGGCGTTTCCTCAAAATGCGATGCTGCCACCTCCTGATGACAGCGCCACCGTCAAAGCCGCAGTAGAGAACCAAATCGAGTACAAGAAAGGGGAGATATTCACAGCCAAGAGTACTGCCGCCTACACGCCTGGCATGATTCAAAGTCACACGGAGGAGGATTTCATCCCACTAGGTTCTCCTGGGAGCGATACACCAATACCAAATGACCTCAAAAAGAGGGAGTCCGAAGCGATCACCACCCAGCACGCTCCAAAGAGAGGCCTAACGAAGGCAGAGAAGGCAACTACTATCAATGAGCACAAGACCTTAGCCAGGTACCGCGAACTCATCGTTAGTGACCTGGGCCCGAATGACGGGAAGGTAAGCGAGGCGAAAAAGAAGATCAAGCAGGAGATGCGGGCCAAGATCAAAAACGATGATTCAATCCCCTTGGAGAGAAAGAAGAAATTGATTTCCTACGGGCTTAGTAAGACCAGCGAGCTGATCGACAGAGAGAATCGGCTCAACCAACCGGAACTTCCCAGGACCGACGCGACGACGTTAAAGGAGCTCAAGAGGAGGTCTGAATCTACCACCACCCAGCCAGCACCTCAACCAGCTGCCAAAAGACGCAAGCGTGCGAAGACGAGTACGGAGGAAGAGAAGGCATCCTTCTTCAATGAGCCTGAGAAGCTGGCCCGGTTCCGCGAATTGTTTGCCGGTGTCAAGGGCAACAACAAAGTGAAAAAAACCAGGGCAAAGAAAGCAATGAAACTGGAAATGAAGCGCAAGATCCTGCAGGACAAGACTAGCCCTCACTCCAAGAAGCGGGAGCTCTTCCTGTATGGGAAGCAGCAGATAAACCTCTTGGCAAGGATGGAGGGCGAGCTCCGGCATCAACTATACCAGGAGAGTCATCAGACTGCAAAGAGGTATCAACCTGCGGAGATGTCAGACTTGGTGGCGGGTGATAGAAGGGCAGAGAAGGAGAATGAGCGCGAGGGGAGTGCAGAACAGACAGCCATATATCCTGCTGAGATGTCAGATGTGTCTGTCGATGATGCGCAGTGGCCGTAGGTAGTCACACAGATTCAGGACCCAGTGCAGGGGGTAACGGGCCACGAGTCCACATGGGGAGATAAGACGAGAGTCTCTGCGCACGGAGAAAGGCCATACCAGCTTAGCTGTCATCCTACCGCAGACGAAAAATACACAAATGAGCCATGGCAACATGTAATTCCCTACTCTACTACATAGTCCAATGCAAAGCAGAAATCATTTCTTGCCCATCCTCGATCCAGGAGGTGCCTTTAAGGTGCCAAAGACCAAGCCCGCCACGCCCAGCATACAAGTCCCACCAATTAGATAAGCAGTCTCTCTGCCCGCCCACCAAAACAGACTACAAAACACTAACGGCCCCGTGGCCCTGCCCAGCTGACCCCAACTCCTCAGCGCGCCTAGGACTTCGCCGCGCTCGCCTTCCAGCGCCTCAAAGCTGCCCAAGCTGTTCAAGCCGGTGACGACCGTTGCGGAGGTCACGGCCAGCAGAGCGCCAGCACTGTACAGACCAGCCGTATCGTGGACTTTGGCGAGGAGGAAGAATGCGATGGTGCAGGTGACGACGCCAGTGCGGACGACGGTCAGCGGCGGCAGACGACGGACGATGGAGCCTTGGAGGATGGCGGAGATGAGGCCGATGAAGCCAAGTAGGCGGCCGTTGAGCTTGGAAGGCGATGGGTGGTCTGGGAAGAGGGCGGACGTGATCAAGAACGGGAGCGAGAATTCGAGTCCGGAGAAGGGCATGAGGAATAAGAGGTGAATTAGGTTTAGGAGCCATGGAGCATTGGTGTGTCGTCCTTTCTTCTCTGCCGCCGTTTCTGGCTTTGTTGCCGCCTTCTCTGCCGCAGTCGGCCTTGTCGGCCGCGTCTCCGGCAGGTATAGATACAGGTAGACCGTCTCCAGGACGATAAGGAGTAGCGAAAAGCCAGCCGCGGTTGCAAAGGGATTAGCTACCACGGTCGTTATACTTGCGAGTGCAGCTCCCAGCGCCGGACCGAAGGTGAAGGCAATGCTGAAGCAAGCGCCTACTATAGCCATTGTAGATCCTCGCTGCGATTCATCGCTGATGTCTGCGGCAATGGCTGTTGCCAGTTGTATATTTCCTTCGCTCAGACCACCTACGATGCGGCTCCACAAGAAGGTGCGGAAGTCAGTGGCGACACACCATAGAGCCACGCTTGCGATGTTGCCGGCCATGCTCCACAAGAGAGCGGTTCGGCGGCCATATTTGTCGGAGGCGCGGCCGATGACCGGGGAGGCGATGGCTTGGAGAAAGGAGAAGAGGGAGCCAAGTGCGCCGCCGAGAAGGACAATGTCGTATTTTGAGTTGATGGGGATCAAGAAAGATTGCTTGTATGCATTGAGGTAGAAGAAGATGCGGTTCAGGAGTGATGTCGGTCGCGAGTCAAGGGACCGGTAGAAAGTGAGTAGGGAAGGGAAGAGTGGCAGGATGAAGGTAAAGGATATCTGGGAGACGTGAGTTGGTCAGTGGTATCAATGAGAATGGAATTGGACGTTGTTCGTACAAGGTCAAGGAGTAACGAAACGAAGAGGACTCTGAGAATTTTCTTCCGCTGCTCTGGAGGCAAGGTGGTGGATGCCATCGTGAATATCTGAAAGCCAGTGCAAGTCTATGGGGCAAACAACTTTGATCTAATCAAGATATTTCTGCTCACAGCGACCAGCGCGGAGGAGCTACCATTAAATTCTCTTCAAGCAGGAGTACAGTACTAGGGTGATTTTGGATTGGAATCATCATACATTCAAATCCGGAAATCTGCCATTCCAAGGCATGACGCCTGAGACACCGCGCCTGTAGCCCCCTATTTAGCGGCGGCTACAGCCGCTGATCTTCTTTCTGGATCTAGGCGTTCATTACCCATTGCGGGGACCTCGACGTACTACCAAAACATCACAGAGCTGCATAGTTCATGAACCAAGTCTCATGGAAGCAATGCACGCCTCGTTCATCACTATTGAGAAGGTCCACATGATTCAACTCTACAACCCATTCCACAGCTAATCATCCATCGCCTCCCGAGTCATGCGCGCAGCCATCTCAGCGCCATGAAGGTTATGCGCCGTACTATAGTCCCGCCTTTCTCTTCGGCAGAACTGTACCGTTGCACTGGCTTCATCGCATCTTTGTAACAGTCAATGATATCTTCCGTTGCCCAAGACAGAAGATACATCATCCCCACGTCGGATCCAGAGCAAGGCACTTTGTTCGTGACGCTGCTCAAACGGATCTCCGCGACGAAAAAATGCCTGAGCCTTGACCTCAACGCGATCCAAATACCTCTTTGGAACCCTCGAGTCGAGTTAGAAGTGTCACTGCGAGCGCTAAATCTTTTCACAGAGGCTTCTGGACGTGTATGAGTCCTCCGCTTTCAGCCAACCTCTCGCCCCAGAATTTCTTGTGTTACTTCCCGTCTGCCTTCCGACATTCGCGAGAGCATCGGCAAGACTATCGGCATTTGTTACAGCTTTTCAGGAGGGTTGTTCAACAGTGGCTGAGTCTTGACGCAATGGTAGCATTTTCTTTGATTCTACACATACCTTTGGATATGAAGAGAGGCCGTCAAAGTTGTCGGGCATGACTGGAGACGTTCGAGTGGTCAGGTCAAGTCAATTGATAGTTCGACGTGGAATCTAGCGAGTAGCACTAACAAGTCCCCTCTGCTACCGCCATACCTTATAGGCCTCAGGTTTTGATCTGCTTGGTATTGAGGCATGTACTCTACCATCTTTACGCATAGTTAACCTTTCCACAAGCGCCAAAAGAACCATGGAAGAGCTTGTCGTCGTAAGTGTAAGCTCCCTTAATCTGCCAACTCGAACATGTCACCCGTCCATCCATAAGCCCGATTGAGCCGCCGTCCATGCCGCCGGGCCACGAGGTAAGGAATCTTACCGGAGGGGTGAGGTTCATGGAAGTGAATGCTGCGCTTAACATCCAGCTTGGTGGGAGTGAACTGCCAGACGGACCCATACAACTTTTCGGGAACGAATCCAGTGGCAACCATGGCTTGCAAAAAATCTTTCCATGCAATCTCTCCCTGTTGATCTGCGTTGGATGGGACGAAGAAGATTGTGGCGAATACCTTGTACACAAGCTTAGACACGCGAAATGTAGGTTGCTGATCAGGCAGAAGGCGCTGGGGCATCTCGGCATGGTCAATAGGGCCAGTTACTTCTGGTTGAGCAACTCCACGAGTCTTGGCCTTCTGTTTGATAGCAGTCTGGCCACTGCGGTCTTGAGTCCAGTCTCGACTTTGAGAATCTAGCGCCGGTTGGGGCAAGGGTACATGCACAGGCTCAAGTTTCGCGTTGACGTCTTTCCGCTCCTGTACAGGCCCAATATACGCCGGCGTCCTCTGCAATTGGCGGTCCTGAGAGAAGAGATGCTGCACGCGGTTATGTTGAGAACTTTTACCTTTGTCAATGAAATGCTGATCAACAGCCTGCCAGAAATTGTCCAAATTCTGCTCCGCTTTCCGCATCGCTTGGATGGTCTGCTCCGTTCTTCGTTTCCCGACAGGATAGTAAAATCTGTCATGAGACGGAAGTCCGAGTGCCGCAAGTGATCGAACGTCTTTGAAATCTTTCATAAGGTCTGCGAAGATGGAAAGGGACTGCGCAAATTCCGTTTTGATTGTTTCGGTATCACCCACTGCGTTATGCTCAAATTTGGATGCCCATGGTTGATATAGATCGATTTGGTGCTGAGTTTCTGCAAGAAGGGCGAGATCCGAGAAGAGATCTGTAACATGAGAAGAAAATCGACTGGGTTCCTCCTGGAGTACTCGTTGCATCAAATCGACGATGTTTGGTAGACCGCACAAGAAGGCTTGGTCTTTGTCCCACAGCATCATGAACAGCTTTAGTAGAGTGTCCTTGCTAGCACCACTCTTTAGGACTGTACGAATGATGGTCGAGTTCGGGACTTGCGGCTCGCGCATCCACAATGAACGCATTGGCGGCGAAGGCGGAACAGCCACCTTTAACTGGTCCATGGGGCCTTTGCTAGCTTGGGTGACGAAGTAATGGAAAGCATGAAAGGCTCTTTCAAGCTCTTGTGGCAAATTTTTCTCGGGTTTGATCTCATCAGCGTACTTCCGATGTAACGAAGCTAGGTCAGCAACTTGTTCGTGAAGCTTATTCCACACAATCAGATTTCCGTACGCAGTAATGACAACGTTGCCTAGCACGCGATCCCAGAAGACATTCCCCTTTAGAACCGGGTGTGATTTGCCATTGACGTCGAGCAATGTTTCCTGGCGATGTTCACTGATATCTTTGACAACTTCGGCGAAGTAGCTTGGATCTTCTCTCAATGCCCAAACGTGATCCTCTGCTGCAGAGCGCCTCGCACTGACGAGTGACTGAAGGCGCTGAAGATCCAGATGAGCAGGAACCCGGTAAGGTGCTTCAGCGGCCACCGCCGCGAGAGATTGATACTGTCCTTCGTTTGTGGGCCGAGGCAGGATTGGTTCTGGTTCCGGCTGTACCGCAATGCTTGTATCCACCAGTGAGCTGACAGGCATGTCTTGTGTGAGAAGGTGACAGCACTTGACCAGAAAGCGGAGTATCTCTTGTTGCCGCTCTAAGACTAGCAACCCGTCGCCAGGCTGGAATTGGAAACCGGAGTGCATCCAGTCAAAAGCTTCGTCATGGTCTTCCCAAGAAACTAGCTGGCCGTAGGTCTGGGCTGTACGCTGTCCACTTAGCAGCATGGTGCTTCCGTTCAAGAAGATAGGTCGGATAGCACCACTCACTCGTCCGATGTGGAAGACATTGAGGTCCGCGTGCGCGAACTCCTCTGGTAGATGCCGGCCCCGGGAGTTGAGCAATAGGAGCAACAGCTGTCGGTTCTGAACCAGATCGTCCTGGTTGATGTCAGGCCACAAATACGAGTCCCTATATTTGGTAGCATCATGACGCTGCTGTGGTGTCTCGCGCTCGTTGAGTAGAATTTGGAGGTCTGGGCGATGCCTCACTGGCATATTCGGCCAGGCTTCCAGGAGGAGCTTTCTTCGTTGCTCTTGTGTTTTCCTCTTGATCCATCTTTTCCGAAGAAGTTCTTCATGTCTCTCCAGGATCGTATTTAGAGTAGTCCAGTCAGAGAATATTTTGGTACAACGATCATGTGACTCCTGAGCAATGTTCTCGAATGTTGGGAACGATGCCGGTTGTGGAAGGTTCATCTGCGCGAAGAAACTGGCAGGGTCTCGCATAAGATCGTCGTAAAAGGAGGACGCCATGTTCCACCCAGCGTGCTGATTACTAGGCGTCGTTCAATGAAAGATAGAGCATAGACAGAATATGTTTACGGTAGATGGGCAAGGATGGTCTTGCGGCTTTTTGACAGCTCGAATGGCGACGGGACTTGGTACCTTCGGACTGAATACGGAAGATATCCTTCCAACAAGCCGTCTATGGTTTTGTGGGAGGTTACAAAGGCAACGAACAACTCTGAAGAAAGGCGGATTTGACAGGATTAGGAAACGGTAAAATACGTCAGCGGCGGCATTTGAAACAATCAAGCAGCAAGCCGGCTCTCGGGGAACTCTTTAGAATGCACTTAAGCAAACACGGCATGGCTGGAATCTAATTTCACCTTCATGGGGCTGGCGGGTCGCAGGCTTATCTGCTAGACAATCGTGGTAAGAGACTGAGTGAGTGAGCTGGCGAATTCATGTGCACTGAAGATTTGAACGCTGAATGGCTCTTTGGAGATATTGGTTGCTATGAGAGTATTTAGTCCGTCGTGGAAGCCCTTATCAGATCGTTATCGCACGTGACCGTGTTTTTGAGCCCATGCATTTTAACAGGTAGCTAAATACAGAGATGGCAATGTCGATTAGGTTTTCGCAGACTGATCAGTCATGAACCCTAAGATGAGGCTTTGACCTAGGCCGGTCCAAACGTCTGTGATTCCAATATTGGATTGACTGGCGATCTGCAGACACACCGAAAGTCTTGACACCACTGATGGCCCTTCGTTTCATCGTATCTGGCAATATAACATACGACAACCTGTCAAGCTTCTAGATTGGAATACCATGTCATTGATGGTAGCAGGGTTCTTAGGAGCCGCACACCCGGTCTCGGCTTACTACTGAGATAACTAGCGTCTCCAATGGAGCACCTCGAACAGAGGTCGTCTACGAATGCCCGCCACCGTGGCTGCTCTAGGGAGTGGTAGTACCCTGACCCGCGTGTGAAGGCATGAGTTTACGGTCCTTTGATCGTGCTTGGCAGCCGGGTCCTTTGGCTGCTTCCAATCTTAATTGGTATGGCGCGCTCCTGCCTGGACTTTCAGGGGCCAAATTCTCTTTGGGTTTTTCCCAATGCTTTGCATCCCAGTCTCATGCCGCACCTGATACGTGAATGCAAGATTTCTTCAACTCGCCTCGTGAACACTACTGCTTCGCTTGACCTTTGAGGACTCCTCTGCTATTGTTTCCTCCGGCTCGTTTTGTTAATCCATTCTCTGGAGGTAATGCCTCGGGTAACAGCGACGTCATGGACGGCATTACAAGATCGGGGCTTGCCCCTTCGGATTCTCTGGGAGATGGGTCTACCCTTCGGGACTGGACTCACGTCGCTGATGCTCTGGGTCCCGATTCCATGCCGGCCCTTTGTAGGTGTGATCTGCCCCACAAAAAGCTCGGCGGCTTACCTGCTGACATGTTCCCTTGCTTAGCGATCGCTACTAATCGCTCATAGGTCACGTCAAAATGTGTTTAGAAAGCTGCCACATTCATCCCTGATCACTCCTTCGAATCCAAGCAGAAATATTGGACAGCCATCGACTCTCCCAGCCCGGTCGAATCTACAAGCCATACAGAGTACTGGACTTGCTCAAGATTATAGTTCTACATGGGATCCAGACGACCTCGACTCAGAATCACAGTCATCTCAGCTAAGAGGAAAGAAAAAGAAGGCGAGAGTTGTGCAGAGTGCTCGGGCGTTCGGCCCCAAGGAGATTTCGGCCGAAATCCAATCGGCTGATTTCATCGCAAGTGACAGTCGGAAAAAACTCCATCCATACAGCCTGCGGAAGAGCCGCTAGGCAGGAAACTCAAAGGTGGTTTTCCGAACGAACGGTAGACGTTCTGGCATACTCAATAGTACACTGCACTCCAATTGAGGTCCTCTTCCTGACAGCCAAAGTCCATTGAGGAGATGTTGTTCATCTGTTCCAGCCACGCCGCAGTGTAGGCGCCATCGTTTATAACTTCGGCGAAAAGATCTTGACCGTCGACCACGCCTTGGCCCTGACTCCACGCTGACCCGGCTTGGTTCATGTTCCCGCGTGAAACGGGAGTGGTGGCCTTGCTGAGAGGTCTCTGTGCTGAGTCTTCACCTTGAGCATTCTGTAATTCGAAAGGAGGCCTGTGTGGACGCTTCAGGCTACCTTGCTCGACAACTCGGCGCTGCGGCTCGGTCTGGTGGTTCTCAGGCTCAGTGTGCAGCTTCTCCAAGCCATGCCCAAGTCTGTCGAGGCATTGCGTCAAAACTTGCTCGCCGGCGATCGCGGCAGGGTTTCTCTCTTTCAGAACGGACAGTCGAATAACGGCCTGACGGAGTGCTGTGATCGCTGGTTCCGTAGCCCAGTCAGCTTCGCCCGGAAACTTCGCTACCATCGCCGACAGAAGCATTCCTGCATCTATGGTGTAGAAGACTAGGGTGTATGTTTTGTGTTGGTGCTGCTCGGTCCTTTCGAACAAAAGCTGAGACGCATCGAGGACTTGTATGGCTGCTGAGATTGCGTGCTCGAGACTTTGCGGACGTCGTGCAACATGTGGTCTGTGTAGTGAGAGAAGGAAGGAGCTGGCGATAATCGAGATCTGAAGTCGATGTTTCACCACCTCCGGATATTGAAGGTCCCAGGATATATCGGGCGTCTCGGGCCTCACTGCAGGCGGTAAGTCATTTAGGAGCTGGGTGACTTCAGCATGCAGCGACTGAATAATGGAGTAGTCGTTGAAATCGGAACTCAGCGCTCCTAAGGACATCATCTTGTGAATCTGTTGAGCTAGGTAGTACTTCACACATGCTGAAGTGTAGTGGGACGGTCTTTCATCTGCACCAGTGGTCACAAAGATCGTTCGCGAAGGATCTTCTGGCATGTCGCTGTCAATAGGAGGTTTGACAGTACAGTCGTTCGCATTGATCATCCGAGCCCGGCCTAGTTGCAGGGCCATGTGACTGAGACGTTCAATATATGGATGTTTTCGGACCCGCTTGAACTCACCTCTCCCATGTGAACAAGCAGGCCCACAGTCTCCTCTTGTGTTCGTCATACCACGCTTCTCGAAGCTCTTCCGCCATATCTTCCGTTGGTCGTGCCTCGGGTTCAAGATGAAGTCTCTGGTCTTGGGCTTGTCTGAGAGTTTCAGTCAGCTGGAGAGCCCGGACGAAGATGACAGTATGTCTTACCGCACCGCATTCCCCAGACTGTACCAAGCCTCAGCACCGCGACCGGAGTTTTTCAGCCATGCGCAGCGCATAATGTCGGCCTGAATCGCTGTGATTGCATGTATGTGTCGTCCCAGCATATTCAAAATCCTCTCACCAGTTTCACTGAGATGCTGAGATAGCTGATCGAGTGACGAGGCGTTCAAGCTCAAAGCTGCCTTCTCAGCTGCCGAATTCGAAGGAACAAATTGTACTCCCAACGCCAGCACTTGGAAGAGAAGTGCTGAAAAGTACAAGCTCTCTGCCGAAATTTGCTGCTCAGTGGTCGCAGGAATGGAATTCCAAGATCGCGACCATGTACGGTGAGCCTTATCGAAGTAGAACTGGTCTAGGACAGTGAAGTACCAGTTTGCTTCGCTGAAGAAGACCTTGAGCAACTCTTGGGTAATCGCAGGCGAGGGCAACTTCATGACCAGCTGATTGAGCTTTTTCCATTGATGTGGAGGGATCTTGCCTGCTAAAGCTGACTGACCAGTCGTTCCCCAGATGTATCTAGGTTCGTCATCGGAAAACTAGGTCGATCAGTGTCGTTGATGCTGCGCAGATCGCCGGCTCCTACCTCGTCCAAACCGTTGGAGGGTCCTCCTCGTCCACGAGGATAAGAATAACCAATCTGGGATGACAGCTCCGAGGCGATTCCGTTCCCTTTCGATCTCTCTGGGGTTCCTATTGCCGGAGATTGCTTTCGCCGAACGTCAGTCTCTCTGTTCCTGAGTCAGCGGCCAGGTCAGTAGGATTTTGCGTATCCTCTAGCGCGGCAGATGGGGCAGCAGAAAGACTACTGACTCAGAATAGCAAGGAAGAATGGACTTGGGATGGAGAAGTATGTGAAGCGGAAAGACGTACCTCGGGACTGCTTGGTAAGAACACCTGGAGGGAACGCCTCGCTCTGTACAGACATTGCACGGGGTCTGCCGGTTGCACTTTGGCTCGTTAGTGCTAGGCACTTCTGATGATGTTCGGCCCGATACCTTCTGTTTTCTCCGATGGCATTCAGCACATGCGGTCACACGACGTAGTTTGCTGCGATAGGGGCGCCTTTTGCTACTATCGTGGTACATGTCGCGGAATCGCAGTAGCCAGATGCGGCAAGAGGAGATTAGGACGTGTCACGAAGCCCGTCGTTGAACGATGGTGGCCCTAGCCTTTCCGACATGGGTTTGGGAGGAGAAACCCTTCAAAATTGAAGTTCATGAAGAGGGCAATTTTAGCCTTGACAACGTCATTTCTAGGCAAAGTTCGGTAGAGCCTGCCATACTTAGAGTACTATCAAGTTCAGGAAGATCAGTAGCCTCCAAAGCTCTCTGCCTCATCTTGGCGGCTCTCCAACCTTTTCGGGTCAAAAATTTCGGCCGAAATTTTCCAGGACACAACATGCCGACGAAGGCAGAGTATGCGGGAAACATAATGTCACCCTCGGTCGCAGCTCTATATATATCCCTCCAACTCCAACTCTCGCCGGGGTCAAACCAGCACTTAAACGATATTCGATCCAGTGAGTTTCTTTGCATTCGGACGTCCAAAAGCTGCAATGCCCGAATATAAGTACTCGGGTCCGGTCGACTCTTCTGTGACAATCGACACTGCCAATCTCAAGGACAAGACAGCGATCGTCACCGGAGGTGCGAATGGAATTGGAGAAGGCTATGTTCGGGCGCTTGTCGCTGCAGGGGCTTATGTCTGCATTGGTGATCTCAGCGAAGAACGTGGTCTGAAGCTTGAAAAAGAACTGCCTAGGTATGTTACCTCATAAATTGTACTCATCTGAGATATTCTGACCGTCTAACAGAGTCAAATTCGTCAAAGTCAACGTATCAATCTGGGAGGATCAAATGCGACTATTCAAGGAAGCAGAGAAGCTCTCGCCATCAGGGAAGATCTCATATGTCGTTGCAAATGCGGGCATGATTAAGCCTGACTCTGTCTACAACGTCTCGGGCGACGGCGAGCCCCAGAAACCCGACCTCCAGATCCTTGACGTCAACATCACCGGCTCCATGTACACAATCAAGCTCGCACTGCACTACTTCGTCAAGCAGAATGGGACGGTTGAGTCTCCAGACCAAGAAGACACGTGCCTCGTCTTGATCGGTTCCGGAGCGGCATTCCTCGACGGCCCCCGAGCGCCCCAGTATGCGGCCAGTAAATGGGCCATGAGAGGGGTGCTGCATTCCCTCAGGAGGACGGTTTTTTTCCATGGCAGTCGTGTGAATATGATCGCTCCCTGGTACGTTCGAACCAGCATTTTGTCCGAGGAAGCTTTCAGCAACGTCGCCAAGGCCGGGGTTGAGTTCGCACAACTTGAGGACGCCCAGAGCTGCCTTCTTCGGGTCCTCGGCGATACCAGTATTAATGGCCGGTCGTTGTTCATCGGAGCACGAAAATGGAAATCGGAAGGATATTGGGATCTGGACATCGATGATTATCACAGCAATCCCATAGTTGAGCAGATCCAGCAGGAGCAGATGTGGTCGGACCCAGTTTCGAAGGGACTTTTCCCGAGCTGAATGTTGCACTTTGTCGGTGATAGTATGGCAGCAAATGTTCAAGCGAATTGACATGGTTTTAAGGGAGGTCCCAAACGTCATAGCCTGAACGTTGACTGCGTTCGTTGAAGGAACAGCCTGGATGGTGTGGAGCAGGGGGAAATCGATGGGGTGAGCGGAGGCTGATTCGAGCCTGAACAAAGGCGGCAATGCTGGCTAACCCATTCCTGACGGCAGCAAAAAAATCTTATGTGCAAATTCCTAATAGTCTGGCCATCAAGTATAGAATTTTGAGGTTCACGGTACACACGCATGGGAGCATAAAAGGTCTCACAAATGCAGAATAATGAATTCATGCACAACTTGTTGCACGTGATGTGCAGATTGCATTAGCTTCGGAGATAAGGGGCACTCTTTGTCCTTACTTTCATCCACGAACTCGTTATGCACAGCACTTGTATTATTCACAGTTAAAGCATCGCCTTGACCTGACTGTGTGACATATCTTCGTGTCCCCCCTCGGGGATTGAAGATTCCTTTAGACCTTAAGGTAGGTTTCTCAATATCACAATCAGCTACCTATGACGACTCAGCAAATACTGTTGCCCTATTTAGGGCTGCCACCATCCAAAGGCCACAATGTTCGGGTATCTGTCATCAATGGCCTTACTGTTGACTCGAGAATAGCAGCGAAGGTAGCTGTTAAGCCTCCTATCAAAGGCCACGAATGGCTGCATATGTCAGACTATAGCTTCCTGATTGAGAGTGACAACAAGAACCAGAAGGTGCTGTTCGACTTGGCCATGATGAAAGACGTGGATACTAAGATGGCACCAGCCTGTATGTTCAAGTTTGCTGTCTAAATCATGCTATGATAACTTTGATACAGTGAAAGCGCTAGTGAGCAACATTGAAGGAGACGTCAAGGTTGACAAAGACATCCCCGAGCAGTTGACGAAACAAGGCATCCCTCTAGCAGGTGTCAACGCCATCATCTGCTCCCACTCCCATATTGACCACGTCGGGGATCCAAGCGTGTTCCCGTCTTCGGTTGACCTAGTCCTAGGTCCTGGCTTCAAATCCGAGCACATGCCGGGCTATCCAACAAACCCACAAGGACTTCGCCTTGACAATGCGTTCGAAGGACGATCGGTACGTGAGGTCGATTTCTCTATCAGCAATCTCGCTATCGGTGGCTTTCACGCTATTGATTACTTCGGGGATGTAAGTTTCTATCTGCTCGAAGCTCCTGGTCACACTAAGAATCATCTTTGCGGTCTCGCACGCACGACTGAAAATACCTTCATTCTTTTCGGCGCCGACGCATGCCACCATCCGGGCCAACTTCGTCCATCCCCATATCTCCCTCTCCCTGAAAGAATATCTACTGATCCCTCACAACCAATTTCAAGCACTCGGGAATAATGCGCCTTCTCGACCACCAAGTTCAAGATGCTACTGCCGCAATCGAAAGATTCGGAACCATTCTATCGCCTCAATGATACCCTACATGATGATCTTGCCAGCGCAGAAGATACCTTAAGAAAGTTGCAAGTGTTTGATGCGAATGACGACGTTCTGGTCATCATTGCCCATGACTGGTCTCTGTTGGACCTTATCGACCTCTATCCGTTGGGTATCAATCAGTGGAAAGAGCACAATTGGGGCGAGCTAGCAAGGTGGAGATTCTTGGCTGATTTCAGAGACGTAGTGGCTTGACACAGCATATGGGAAAGGGCCATAGGCGTCGGACGTGTGCACATTCGGCGTTGATGGGCCAATGGCTTTGGGCTATGCATACTTGCCAGTCGCAGGGGGCGGAGTGAACCATATGTTGGGGTAGCGAGTCACAGTTAGATAAATCTAGCATCAAACAGTGGTGGCGGAAACCTAGAGTATGGCAGGGGGTGAAACAACAACGCAGAGCGAGTTGCGACCAGACAGCCAAAAGCGAATAGTTTGTCTCTCGGGCTAAGGTGACTGCCAATAAATCCTATAAAGGGCAGAGAAGTCCAGAAGCTATGCTCTTAAGTCGCCGCTTGAGCGCACTGTATCAGCACTCCTAGCAAGCCTTCAGCGGGGCAAACAGCAAGAATTTTCTCCTGAGGACACTCAACATTAATCCTAAGATAGCGAGCATCAAAGAGTCCAGCTGGTGGGGCAACATGGGATGCTCCTTCCCAGACTTGACCTTGCACGTCAGCCTCTCGACGTTTGGCACAGGTTCCCTGAGCTTCCGGCAATCCCAAACTCCACAGTTCTCGCTTCAACGTCACACCCTTCAACTACCCGCACGGCACACGTCCTGCTTCTATGAAGCTCTTACATCGACCAAATATCTCAACATTTCCGCGGCTGAAGTCAACTCGACATCATTTTTCGAGTACCAGCGGCATTTGGAGTCGCATTCGCCACTACCCTAGAGCTCTGACTGCCACCGCTAAGCTGTAACGTCACAATGTGCTCTGACCAGTGAGCCTTAGGTAATGTTCTTCTTGAGTTCGCTAGTGTCTCTGCTGGGCTCTTCCACGTGTCAATTGCAGTACCTTCTAAGATTGAATCTCTCACGTCTCATACCTGTTGAGCATGTACTCTCGATATCATCAATCAGTCTTGCTGAAACCTCGTCCTTGTGGAGTTGTTGATCTAACCGCAAGAGTTGCCAAAGGGCTGTCGCAAAGATCAGCTTCGTCAGAGGGTGCAAGGCTTGGATGGAAGGGAAGAGGCAGAGGCCGCTGGTGGTGATCAAGAGGAAGGATGACAGGCTCCATGTTGTGGGAGGCATGATTTGGCAAAGCCCACATATATGACAGTTCGATGCACTTGGGATGACACAGAGATCAAGGATAAAGACGTAAGAAGGGCTTGGACTAAGCTACCCCTTACATAAGCTCCCGGCACGTCCTTTTCACCAACCGGGCATTTCGTATTGCCTGAAGACTAAGTTGCTCCAATGGACGCCAACCGTTAAAAAGAGCAGCTGGACGAACTGCTCCAGGCGCAAAATGATCTAATAAATGCCATGATCAGGTATCAAACTCCTATTCTCCAAATAGGCATCTTGATAGTGTAGAATGCACTGTATTGTATTCAAGTGACTATCGTCTCGGCATGGCTGCGGTGCTTTGAGGAACAATCGAATAACTGGTGGCCCCCGGTAACATCCTGGCCCTGTTGTTGATTTTCTGCCCAGG
>Ga0335072_10006287_pt1 | contig 17381 bp, 16 predicted proteins | sample Lox_Sample_21_FD_206725 | JGI IMG/M metagenome (GOLD analysis project Ga0335072, IMG submission 206725) | Soil microbial communities from Loxahatchee National Wildlife Refuge, Florida, United States - Lox_Sample_2.1 | ecosystem: Environmental > Terrestrial > Soil > Wetlands | place: USA...
TTGCGGGAAGATTTGGCTTCTTTGAGTACGCAAATGTCGATGGTATTATTTGGAGGAATTTACAACTTGCGGAGAAGCTTAACGGGCATCCTGTTGTGCTTAAGGATAAGCACATTTATAAATGAACCGGGCATAATGCTCGGCTAGAAAAAGCGCAAAATCTCCAGAGTGAATCCGTGCGCGCGTGAATTCATATAAGAGCCTTGTAACAGGAGAGAATGATTTTTTCCAGAAAGGGCTACCCGATTTATCAGGCTTTCTCTACCTCGCAAGCAAAAAGCGTAGTGATGCACTTAAAGCTTTTTATAATAGGCGCAAACGATTTTTAGAAAATTAAAGTTTTTAAGAGCCCTATTTTCTAAAAGTTATTGGTTCCAGTTGACACAGAGAGAAGCAAACGCTTTAGGATAAAAGGAAGGGGAATGGTCTGCTTTTCGAAGAAAGATTCTTCTCAACTCAAGCTTGCTTTAAATTCCTCTCCTCTTTAAAGAGGGGTAAGGTGGTGAGGGAGATGTTGTTTAATTAGCTTATCAATGAAATCATCCAAAGTATTCGTTCTTGGACTTGATTGTGCCGAACCCAGTTTGGTTTTTGGTCCTTGGTTGGAACATTTGCCCAATTTTCAAGAGGTGATCAAGGGAGGAGCTTACGGAAAACTCCGGTCCTGTGATCCGCCGATCACAGTTCCGGCTTGGAGCGTGATGATGTCGTCGCGGACGCCGGGTTCGCTCGGCGTCTACGGATTCCGCAACCGCGCCGACTACAGTTACGATAAACTTTCTCTCGCCAATTCCAAAGCGATCAAGGTGAAGCGGCTTTGGAATTTGCTCGGTGAGGCCGGCAAAAAAGTGATTTTGATTGGTGTTCCCCAGACCTATCCTCCCCAACCGGTAAATGGCATCATGGTCGGAGATTTTCTGACTCCCGACATTAAGTCCGACTATACATATCCGGCAGGTATTCGCGACGAGATCCGGGAGACAGTGGGAGAGTACTTGCTCGACGTGCGTGATTTTCGCACCGACAACAAGGACAAAATACTGGCCGATATTTACGAAATGACCGAAAAACGCTTTGCTCTCGCGCGCCATTTCGTCACCGAAAAACCGTGGGATTATTTTATGATGGTCGAAATGGGCACGGACCGGATACACCATGCCTTTTGGAGTTACATGGATCCGCTCCACCGTTCCTACGAGAAAGGCCACCGTTTCGAGAATGCGATTTTTGATTATTATCGTTTTATCGACAGTCAACTGGGCAAATTGCTCAAAGTGCTCGACCGCGAAACCCATCTCTTCATTGTCTCGGATCACGGCGCGAAGCGGATGGACGGCGGCATCTGTGTGAATGACTGGCTGATTCAAGAGGGATATTTGCATCTCAAGGGGCCGAAGCCCGATCAGCCGACCCCGTTTTCCAAAGTTCAGGTTGATTGGGACAAGACTCTCGCCTGGGGAGACGGGGGCTATTACGCGCGGATTTTTTTGAACGTAAAGGGACGTGAGCCACGGGGTATCATTCCATCAAGCGATTACGAGAAAGTGCGCGGCGAGCTGGCCGAAAAAATCTGCCGAGTGCCGGATGATCAGGGCCGTTCGATTCCCACCCGGGCCTACAGCCCACAGGAATTATACCGCACGATCAATGGAGTGGCGCCTGATTTGCTGGTTTATTGGGGCGGGTTGTATTGGCGCTCGGTCGGATCGGTAGGCAATCCCTCGATTTATACGTTTCAAAATGACACTGGACCCGACGACGCCAACCATGCGGAACATGGTATCATGATTTACCGGCCACCTGCCGCTGGCGATGAGCGCATGACCGGATCCACGATTCCCGGGGACGCGCGCTTGCTTGACATCACGCCCACGATTCTTTCTCTTTTTGGGATGGCGCCGACCGCGGAAATGGAAGGACGGCCCCTGCTCCTGAACTAAATAGGTTGCCTATGCCACGGGCCTTGCCTACTTTTCGGCTAGCCTCCAGGGTTCCGACGCGGCAAAATAAAATCGCTGACACAAAAATTAGATCGCCTATTTTTTTACGATGTTCCGTCAAATTACTTTTTTTCTCTTCGGGCTTGCGTTTGTGCCACTTGCTTGTGCCCAACGGCCCGTCGCAAACGCTTCGATGGCCAACCCACCGGCGGTCAATACGCCAGGCGCCGGTAATCCGGCCCAGGGCGATCCAGTCATGAGCTTGTTGCGTCAGGCTTATCTGCTTTTGGCACAAAAACAGCCGAGCGCCGCTTTGGATAAGATGAATGCCGCCGTTCAGATAGCGCCTCAAAATCCGGCGGTTTATGCGTTGCGTGGCACGATTTATGTCGAACAGAAACTTTTGGATCCGGCTCAGAAGGATTTCGAGATGGCGCTGCAACTCGACAGCAGTAATACTCAAATCAAGTTTGATTTGGCTGAAATACAGTTCATGAGGAAGAAATATGATGTGGCCCGGGCCGACTTCGCTGCTTTGACTCAGGATCCCGACTTGGCGGATATTGCCTCTTATAAGGTCTTTCTGTGCGACCTTTTTGGCGGACATGAAGATGCCGCGACCAAAGAGCTTGATGCCTTCAATCAGGCGGGCCGCAACGCCTCTTACTATTTTGCAAATGTCGCCTGGTCTCTCTATCACCATAAGACGGACGACGCCACCAGTTGGCTTGAATCGGCGGCGAATATTTATCCGCCCGCGAAATGTCTGCTTTATGCCACCAGTTTGTACGATCTCGGTTATTTGCCTTTGACGATTGCGCCTCAGAAAAAATAGACGGTCCGGCTCGGCACCTGATTTTTTCAGGGATGACTTCCAGAGATGTCTATTTTAAAAACATCCGCGCTTCTACAATCGAATTTTCAATATTCGCCAGCAACAAATCCGTTCCGGTTTTTTGACGCAAAAGGCGTCCCAGGGAATAAATATTAAGTCCATGACGAGCCAAATTTGCTTTTAATGCTTCACGGGCTTTATCGTTTTGAAAAATCTCTAAAAGTTGATTATCTATGGAGGTCAAATCGCTCATATACTTACACTCGTAGTATAATGCGAAAAAGCGGCAAATCTCGTTACAGATTTGTAGGCGTTAACAAGAGGCTTGCTTTGGTTGATAGGCTGGGAAACCACAAAGTGGCGGAAAAGTTCGATTAAGATTTGCGCCGCCGAAATAATTCGGCCTTTCTCAATCATTTTTCCTGTTTTTTTTGGCATTCCCGGCCATTTTTTCACGCTCCAAATCGCGGTTTAGCCGATCCAGCGCGGCGAAATGTTTTTCGACTTGCACCCAAGGCAATTGATCGCCGTAGACTTTTTCCTGTTCGGCCAACAACCGCAGATTTTTCGCGTAACGTTTCAACAACCAACGCCAATGAAAGCCCGAGCCGGCCATGAAAAAAAACGCCGTGACAAAATGGAGCTCGCCCAGCACCGGATGATTGGTCTTCAGCAGCCCGGCGCCGGTGACCATCGGAATCATGGCGAAAACGAGATAACATAGCGGCAGGCGCCACGAGCGGATTCGCTCAAACGCCCGCACCTGTTCATAGGCGCGCAGCCCTTCCATTTCAGCCTGGGGAGTCAGTTTCACCGCCGTCACCAGGTGCTTCCCCGGCCGCACCCATCCAGCGAAAACTCCAATTGATTGTCTTCGCCCAACGCCCAGGCCTCTACTCCGCGCTCGCGTAATGTCGCGGCAAATTCCGCCGCGTAACCGTGCACGGTGAACACCCGTTTTGCCCGGGTCAGTTCAACCATCTGAAGCAGATCGTTGAAATCGGCGTGATCGCTCAGGGGAAAGGCCGCCTCACACTTGTAACGGTAAATGGCCGCGGTATCGAGGGCCCACCCCGAGACAATCGCCGTCCGCCGCCGGGGTATTTTTTCCAACCAACCCGATGAGCGCGTCTGTGGCGGACAAATGACGGCATATCCCCCTGTTTCGGTCATCGCAAACGCCCGGTACGGAGCCGGTGCGTGTCCCGCTTCTTGGCAGATGCGCGTCATTCGCTCGGTTTGAGGATGCAGCATGGTGGATAGGCCCGCTTGTGCCAGGCCGCAGAGCAGTTCCTGGCTCTTGCCCAACGAATAAGCAAACAGCACCGGCGTCGCGCCTTCGGCCAATGTTTCCCGGCAAAAGGCGACGATGCCCGCCCATACCTTTTCAGGAGAGGGGAAAACATAGCGCGGGAGGCCAAATGTCGTTTCCATGATCAGCGTGTCCGCGCGAGGTGGCAAACAGGGCTCAGCCGAAAGTCCCGGCTTTAATTTGAAATCTCCCGTGTAAAGAAGAGTTTCCCCCTCACTTGACACATGGAGCATTGCCGAGCCGAAGATATGACCCGCCGGATGAAGCCGCAGATAGGTTGCTTCATCCCAGGCATGGAGCGCATCGAACGGCAGCACGATTTCCTCCCGTTTCCCCGGCAACCGGGCTGCCATCAATCGCCGCGTCGCCTCCGACATCACGATTTTTTTATGCGCGGCCAAGTGATCGAAGTGCGCATGCGAAACAAAGGAGCAGGCGGCCGGTTTGGGTGCATCGCACCAGAGACCGATTTGCGGCAGATAAATGCCTCCGCCGCGTAACTCGACTTCCCAGGATATGGACATGGCTATTCGTCCTCGTCATCGCCCGCGCCACGCCGTGCCCGGCAAATGCCCCGCTTTGATTGCCGCGCAAACTCAATCAAATGCGCGATTTCCGGAAAGTGAAACTTACGCCCCAATTCCTCCAGCGCCTGGCTCACGTTTAAGTTTGCGTGATAAATCATGTCATAGGCTTCCTGTAAAGCCCGCCGCGTTTCGTGGGACACGCCCGCCCGCCGGAGGCCCACCCGGTTCAGTCCGCTGACCAGATTCGTCGCCACGGCCATAAAATAGGGCGGCACGTCTTTGCCCACGCGTGTCCCTCCCCGGGTGATTGCCAGTGTCCCGATACGCGTGAATTGATGCACCAGAGTTCCCCCGCCTAAAAACGCCTTGTCGCCCACCTCGACGTAGCCGCTCAGCAGCGTGTTGTTCGCTAGTACCGCCTGGTTGCCGATCTGGACATCGTGACCGAGGTGCACGCCGCCCATCAGGAAATTATCGTTGCCCACGCGGGTCGCGCCGCCTTCTTTCGTCGCGCGATGGATCGTCACGTATTCGCGGATACGATTGCCCGAACCGATCTCCACCCGCGAGTCTTTTCCTTTGAAACTGTAATCCTGCGGTTCCACGCCGATGATGGCGCCGTAACCGATCTGATTGCGTGGGCCGATCACCGACCGGCCCGTAATCACCGCGTGCGCCCGCACCTCGCAGCCCTCGCCCAAAACGCAGCCGGCTTCGATCACCGCGTAGGGGCCGATGCGCACGCCGTCTCCGAGATTGGTCGAAGGGTCGACCTGCGCTGTGGAGTGAATCTGCGCGCTCATAAATATCCTTCGTCCCGGAAGCTGTAAAAGCTCCTGTCATCCCCCGGACGGGGGGCGCCGAGAATGACGTGATCCAGCAACTCCACTTGCAATAACGAACCCGCTTCTTTCATCCGCCGCGTCACCTGAAAATCGGCATCCGACGGATTTGGATCGCCTGATGGATGATTATGCACCAGGACCACCGCGTCGGCCTGGCGTGCCAGCGCCGGACGATACGCCTCGCGTGGATGGAAAAGCGATTCATTCAGCGTCCCGCGCGTTATCTCTTCCACCGCCAGGACCTTCCGTTGGGTGTTGAGGCAAATCACTCGCACGCTTTCGTAGGAGAGCAGGCGCATCTCTTCGCCAAGCAATCGCGCCACGTCCTGGGCCGAGTTGATGGGCCGCGATTCCGCCTCGCTTCGCGCCAGACGCGCCGCCAGGGCGAACGCGGCTTTCAGCTCAATCGCCTTGGCTTGCCCCACTCCTTTGATTTTCATCAACTCGCCCACCGGGGCGCGGCTCAGGGCCTCCAGCGATCCGAAATAAGTGAGCAGAAATTCCGCTAACTCCAGCACGGACCGTCCGTTGGTCCCCGTTCGCAGCAAAATCGCCAGTAACTCCGCCGTCTTGAGCGCCTCCGCGCCCTGGTTGAGCAGCCGCTCCCGCGGACGTTCGGCGGGAAGCAATTCGCGCATGCGGGTCGAAGTCATCCGGCGATTGTAGCGACGGGCGGTGGCCGTCGCACGAATTATCTCTCGAGAGGCTGTCCGAAAATGAACCAGGGGGCACGAATTGGACTTTTGCTCTTTGACGAGGATGCGCGACGCATGGCGGGCACTGTGGATGGCTAAAAAGCTTCGCCGCAAAGAAAATCTACCGTGCGCAGCACCGCGAACCGGTCTCTCTTTTACTTGCCTCGGTCTGGCCGCTCGATCAAATTGACTTCGATGAATGGACATAAGGCTGAGCCGACGACCGGTTTGATTCGTTGGGGAATCCTGGGTTGTGGCGACGTAACGGAGGTAAAAAGCGGTCCCGCCTTTCGCAAAATAGCGGGCAGCGCCTTGATGGCCGTGATGCGGCGCGATGCCGGAAAAGCCCGCGATTACGCTCAACGGCACGGGGTGCCCCGGTGGTACGGGAAAGCCGGGGATTTATTAGACGATCCGGAAATCGACGCGGTCTACGTCGCGAGTCCGCCTTCATCTCATTTTGAGTTGGGGAGATTGGTTGCCAAAGCCGGGAAGCCTTGTTACGCCGAGAAACCGATGGGAGCCTCGTCTGCCGATGCTCAAGGTCTCATCGATACGTTTGCGCGGGTGGGCCTGCCGCTTTTACCGGCGTTTTACCGGAGAGGTCTCCCGAAATTCAGAAAGGTGAGGGATCTGCTGAACCAAAACGCTTTTGGAATGGTGGAAAGGGTTCAATATCATCTCGCTTCCGACGCGCATTTGACCTGCATGAATTGGAGGCTCGATCCAGTCATTTCGGGAGGTGGACTTTTTGTCGACTTGGGAAGCCATATTCTCGATCTGTTCGATTTTTGGTTTGGGCCGCTCGAATTGAAATCGTGCCTGGCCGAAAACAGGAGCGGACGGGGGCAGTTGGCCGATTACGTCCGGGCGAGTCTAGCCAGTCAGAGACAATCCGGGATCGAGATTGAATTTAACTTCGCCCATACCGGCGAGCCGCGGGATTGGTTCCATATCGTGGGAGAAAAAGGGTCGGTTGCTTTCGCCGCCTTCTCACCGGACCCGTTGCAATACGATTTTGCCGGCGTGCGATCCCTGTCGGATGAAAATTTTTGCACCGAGCACGTGCAACAAAATCTTTTGGAAAATGTGATGGAGTGTCTGCGCGGAAGGGCAGAGCCTTGGGCCACACCGGAAGCGGCTTTGCGCACATGGAAACTGATGGAAGGAATTTTGAAAAACAACCGGGCTGGCGGATGAAATAGCCGCGAAGTACCACTAATTAGGCGTGAATTACGGCCAATTCCCGGAAACTACCATCGCTAAAGCCGCGCAGGACGCAAGGACAGTATCGCGGAGGAGAGTCTAAGGTGTGCGCCAACGGGATCAATTCTCCCGTTGACGGAAAAAAACATCACACCGGAGACTTCCATGCCCACATCTTTGCTTCATCCGATGGCGAACTCCGCGGGGCGCCGGAACTTGCGGGCGCGCCTGCAGGCGTGGCTGGAGACGTGGATTCCCCGCCGGAGCCGGAAGCATTTTTATAATTTCCGCACCGAACCGGGCTTCCAGGCGAACTTGATGGATGTCAGCCGCATCCGCGATGTTTTGGCGGGCGCGGAAATGGGCAATGTGCGCGATTTGTTCAGCCTGTACCGCGACGTGCTTGCTTCGGACAGCCATATCCAGTGCGAGTTCGCCAAGCGGAAGCTGGCGGTGCTGGGCGACTCGATCTCCGTTCAGCCGGCGGATAAATCGCGCCCCGACGACGTGCGGGCGGCCGGGGCGATTCAGGATATGGTGAATTATTTTCAGGAGGATCTGGTGCGGGCGTGCAATCATCTGCTCGATTCGACTCTTTATCCGGTGGCGCTGGTGGAGAAGGTTTTCAAGCCGAGCACCCGCCCCGGTTTGCGTTACGAACTGGCGCGGTTGAATCCGGTGCCGCATCTCGATCTCGATTACACGACGGGATTTCTCATGCTCTGGGAGTTGGATCCGCGGCTTGGCTACGTGACGGGCCAGCGCGAGGCGCCGAATCCGAACCGGTATATGTTGCATCGCGGACACCTGCTGCAACTGGCCGACTTCTGGGGCGGACCGTTCCGCTGCCTGCTGTTCTGGTGGCTGCTTTCGGCGATGACGCGGGACTGGTGGTCGCGTTTTTTGGACCGTTACGGCGCGCCGTTCATGGTCGGGAAATTCAATCCCGCCGATGATGAAACGCGGGCCTCGCTGACGCAGGCGTTTCAGGCGGCGACGAAGATTTTCGGGTTGGTGGTGAGCGCGGAGACGCAGGTGGAGCTTCTTCAGGCGGCAAGCCAGCAGAACGGCGAGGCCTTTAAGGCTTTCAAGGATGTGTGCGACGATGAAAAATCGAAGGTGATTCTCGGACAGGTCGGCTCGGCGAGGCCGATGCACACGGGGCTGAATTCGGGCGTGAGCCGGCAGCATGAGAGCGTGCGGCAGGATATCCGGCAATACGACCAGATGTTGTTGGGGCTGACGCTGGGGAATCAGCTTTTCCGGCAATATCTCGACATTAATGGCATTCCGGGCGCGACGCCGCGGATTGTCTGGGGCGGGGTTTCGACCGAGGAGCAGCAGGCGCTGGGCACTCTGCTGTCCAGCCTGGCTGCGGCGGGGCTGGAGCCGACAGACGCGGGAATCACGACGCTCTCCGAACGGATCGCGTTTCCTCTCCGGAGGATCGCGCCGAAAGGGCCAGCTGGATGATGGCAGAAATTTCCATCTCGGACTATTTTTAAAAACTCCTCTTAACCCCGCCCTGGTTTGCGTTTGTGGATCATGATCTGGTTGCCGTCCGGATCGCGGATAAGCGCCATGTTGCAGACTGGCGTTTCGAAGGGTTCCATGACGAACGAAAGACCGTGTTGCCGGAGGCCCGCGATGGCCTCGTCGAAATCGTCGGCTTCGAGCGCGACGGTGGGGCCCTCCCGGGAAGGCTTCCAGTCCGCGCTTTGACCGATGCCCAGGGTGGTGGCGCCTATGTCGTACTCGACCCAGGCGAAGTTTTCCCGCTTGTTTTCATAGGTCGGCTTGAGACCGAGGACGCCTTCGTAGAAGGCCCTCGAACGGGCCATGTCGGTTGAAGGATAGGCGATATAGGCGACTTCGTTGACTTTGATCATAGAATTTGGATGACCGTCTCACCACTGCACCACCCAACATAAAAGCGGTGGCTGGCCCGTCAACCCCGCCTCCAGCAGCCGGTCGAAAACGCCGAACCTCTGCGGCCCTATGGGGATGTTCCCAAACAGTTTTCCGTCACCCCGGCCGTATTGCTTGAGGGTCTTGGCTACTTGCGTCAAGCTCGGTCTATGAACCGCTATTATTTTGGGGGAGAAATTTTCAGTTTAAAGCATCTTCTCGGCAACGTGGCCCTGGCTTAGGCCATTTCGATCCCATCCCAAGAAGCATCGGATTGCTCGTGGTTAAACCCAACCACATGTTGCAATAAAAGGATATTTCCACGCATCCCGATTTAGACGCCGGCTGGCTTGGGTCTTCTGGTATGGCTGGGCGGTAGACGGCAGCCCCGGACACCATCAATTTATTGGCGTCTGGATCGATGCCTACACCGGAAAAGTCATCGGCGGCGATGCAGCCATGAATTAAAGTACACGGGAAAGGGGATGTGCACCGTTTCACGTAGGGGGGATTTCAATCAAGCAAGATAGGTTCTAGGGATTCTTCCCTCGATGTGATAATTTCGGGTATGGAGCCAAACGGGAAAATAACGCCGGAAGCGATTCGCGACATGAAGGCGCGCAGGGAACGGATACCGGCGCTGACGGCTTACGACTATCCGACGGCGCGCTTGCTCGATGAGGCGGGGGTGCCGCTTATTTTGGTGGGCGATTCGGTTGGGATGGTGGTGCTCGGTTATCCCGACACGACGCAGGTGACGCTGGCCGAGATGCGGCATCATGCCGCGGCGGTGGCCCGGGCGAAGCCGCGCGCGTTGGTGGTGACGGATCTGCCTTACCATACTTACGAAACGGCGCAGGATGCGGTGGCGAACGCGCAGATTCTCGCGCAGGCCGGGGCGGAGGCGATCAAGCTGGAGGGCGGCGTTTCGGTGCTGCCGGAGATTCGGGCGTTGCGGGAGGCGGGTATCGCGGTTATGGGACACATTGGGATGTTGCCGCAGCATGTGCGAGAGGAGGGGGGATACAAGATTAAGGGGCGGTCGGAGGACGAAAAGGAACGGCTGCTGGCCGACGCTTTGGCGTTAGAGGAGGCGGGCGTTTTCGCGTTGGTGCTGGAATTGGTTGAGCCGGATCTCGCCGGTGAAATTACTTCGCGGGTGAAGGTGCCGACGATTGGTATCGGATCGGGCACGCGCTGTGACGGGCAGATTTTAGTGACGCACGATTTGACCGGCGCATTTCCGTGGTTCCGGCCAAAATTTGCGGTGGCCAAGGCGGACGTGGCGAGCGCGATTCGCGCGGCGGCGGCGCAATTTGTGAAGGACGTCAGGGGCGTGTCGGGATAAAGAAGAGCTAGCTAGTAGCTAGAGGCTAGCCAAAAATTCCCCGTGGCAGCGCCGGGAGGATTTTTGGCTCAAAGCGAGGAGGTGCTGCGCACGGCAGTTGTTTTGAGGCAAAGCTTTTTGGCCGTCCGCAGGACCGAGCGAGCGACACAGCCCCAGGGCAAAAGGACTCCGGCCCGCAGGGCGACGGCGAATTTGGGCCGAGCTCTTCGTTGCTCGCTTGTTACAGACCACTGAGGGTATGCTTGTCGCTCGCGCCTCGATTCGAGCCAAATTCGGCTCGTCACGCCGCTTACGCGGAATTTTCGGACCGCCTCTATGGTTTCTGCTGAGCCTCCTGCCGAATCATCGCCTCTGCCTTGGCTAAGTTGTCCTGCGCTTCGGTATAATGGGGATTTAAAAGTAAAGCTTCTTGGAACTGAGTGATGGCCTGGTCCGTTTGTCTTTTTTGCAGGAGGGCTTGGCCGAGGTTGTTGTGAGCGAAAACGAGGCTGGGATTGATTTGCAGGGATTTTTCACATTCGGCGATGGCTTGATCGATTTGTCTCTTTTGCAACAGGATGAAGCCGAGGTTATTGTGGGCCTCGGCGGAGTTGGGATCGAGCGCGAGGACCTGCTGGTATTGGTTCATCGCCTGATCGAGTTGTCCCGCCCGCAAGAAAATTCCGCCGAGATTGTTGTGGGCGCCGACGTTGGCAGGATCGGTCTCCAGCACCTTTTGGAATTGGGCCAAGGCTTCCTGGAACCGCCCTTTTTGCACGAGGGCGTTGCCAAGGCTGAAGCGGGCTCCGGGCAGATTGGGGTCGAGTTCCAGAGCTTTTTCATATTGGGAGATCGCCTCATCGAACTGGCCGGTTTGGGAAAGAAAACCGCCAAGGTCATTATGGGCATTGGCGTTGGCAGGATCGACGGCCAAGGCCTTTTGGAATTGGGCAAAGGCCTCGGGCATGCGCCCTTCTTGCATGAGGGTGTTGCCGAGGTTGCCGATGGCCTGGACAAGGCGGGGATCGATGGCCAGGGCTTTTTGGAACTGGATGATGGCGTCGTCCACTCGTCCGGTTTTCTGGTAGACCACGCCAAGGTCGATGAGGGCAGTGTCGTCGTTGGGGTTGATGGCGAGGGAGCTTTGGAACTGAGCCGCCGCTTCGTCCATTTTTCCCAGAGAAGTAAGGAATTTACCCAGGTTGTCGTGGGCCATCCAGCAATCGGAATTTTTGGCCAGGGTGTCTTGCCAAAGCGTCCCAAGGTTTTGGTAAATCCAGCTTTGCCGCCAACTTAACACCGCGAGGATGAGTAAAAGGCCGGAGTAAAGAGGGGCGTGGAGCCACGTTTTTTTTCGCGGGAGGAGTTCCGAGCACCGGGCCAACCCCGCTCCCGCCAACGCCAGCGGCCCCATGCTGGCCAGATATTGAAAATGATCCCCCACAAACGAATAGCGAAAAAAATAGACGTTGAAAAATCCCAGCACCGGAAACAGCGCCAGCACAAAGTAGGCAAAGGCGAATAAAACCGGACGCGCGCCCCGCTGGCGATAGATCCACAAAACCAGGAATGCCAGCGCCACCGTGCCCAGCGGCAGCCAGGCGGCAACTTGCGCGGCGCCGGTCTGCCAGCGCGGATAAATAAAAATCAGCGGATGGGGCCAAAGCAATTTCCCCAGATAAAACCAGACCGCCTGGCCCGCGATGACGAATCGTTCCGGCCAGGTCTGCTCCCATTGCGGCCCGGTGGCGCCCGAATTGAATTTCTGTTCCACCACCGCCCAGGCGCTCGCCGCCAGCCCAATCAGAAAAAACGGGGCCAGCCGCCAAACCTGCCGCCACTCCCACCGGCCTCCTCTCCACCACCAGACCAATCCGAGTACCGCCGGCAAGACCACCGTGGAAGGTTTGCTCAAAACCGCCAGCAGGGCAAAAAGCAACGCCTGCAGGTAATCCCGCTCCATTCCTTTTTCGCCGCTGATTTCCCGCTCCTGCCAGCCCAGAAAAAACCAAATCGCCAGCAGGTAAAACAAACACGATTGCGTGTTTTTCAATTCCGTGATCCACGCGACCGTTTCCACCTGCACCGGATGCAAAGCCCACAGTGCCGCCCCCAGCCATGCTCCCGGCATGGCCAACTCCCGCAGCACCCGCCAAAGCAAAATCGCGCACGCGCCATGCAGCAAGACGTTCACCAGGTGATACGGCAGCGGCGCCAGACCCCAGAGCGCGTGCTCCACCCAGAACGTGGTCAGAACCAGCGGATAATATCCTCCGTAGCCGGTCGTCCAGATTCCCTTCAATCCGAGCGGCCCAACGATGCACGGATTGGCCATGAGTTGCTCATCGTCGTCCCAAATAAATCCGGCCCACCACACCGGCGTATAAGTTACAAAAACAGCCAAAACCAGAAGCAGCCCCCACATCCAATCGCCTTTTAGCCACTCGGGCAATGGCAAAGCCGATGCTATTTTTCTTGCCGCCGGACGCGGCACGGAAACCTCCTCATTCGCCGTGCTCTTTCTCGTGAACCGTTTCGCCATGCCTCTGGGCGATCAGGATGCGGCTTTTCCCATACCGGTAGAAGGCAAAAATCCTTTCAGCACGATACACGGCTATTTTTCGGACAGCCTTTAAGGTATGTGGGGCGGTCACCGCAGATTCGCTGCTGGTCTGTCATCGTTCAGCGGCGGAAGTCGGCACGAAATAAAATTTCGCGAGGAACAAGGGGCATTCCCAAGTGCACTTGGGAACGAGATGTGGGCCCAGGTACAGGATAACTCGAACTATTCTAGAACAGATTTAACGATGCTCCCCACCACGGAAATGGTGCAGGGTTCGGGCATCGTGCTGGAAAGGATCGTCGAGGTGGATTTGTTTGCCTTCGCCGATGTAGATGAGGTCCCAGTCGATGACGTAGGAGAGTTTTTTATGGAGGATGGTGCGCATGGCTTCGCTGCGGAGATTGGCGCGGGTGTTGGGGGGGGGCTGAAAGAAGAAGTCGCGCCGGGCGAGTCCGGGCAGGCCTTGCTGAAAGAGCGAAGTGCCGGGCAGGCCGGCCAGAAGCGAGCGGGCGGGGTCAAGCTGGTGGTACTCGAGGTCAAGGCTTTCGAGCCAGGTATCGCGCCAGGTGATTTTTTCCGATGCGATGAAGGATTCGAGAAGATATTGTTTGGTGATCCAATCGATTTGGCCGATGAGGGCCTGGGGATCGTGGCGAAGTTTGTCGAGCGTGCCGGCCCAGGCGTCGACGGTCCATTTGCCGTCGGCATCGAGCTCGATTTTGCCGGAGGTGGCGGTGGTAAGGAATTGTTCGAGGATGTCGAGCGCGGAGCATTCGGTGCGGTCGGCCAGCTCGACTTTCCAGGGGCCGTTGGGTTGATGGGAGAGTTTGCGCATGGCGCAGACCGGTTCATGCAGGGTGATTTCGGGCAATGCGTCGGCTTCGAGCAAATCGAGCATGAGGGCGGTGGCGCCGATTTTGAGGGCGTTGCTGAACGGAAGCAAATTGGAGTCGCCCAGCAGGAGGTGAAGACGGCGAAAGCGGCGGTAATCGGCCAGCGGTTCATCGCGGGCGTTGATCAGGGCGCGGTTGAATTGGACCCACTCGTAGATGTCGGTTTGGATGAAATCGGCGCGCTGGGAAATCTGGTAGGGGATGAAGTCGCCGCCGTCGTTTTTGCCGTAACGGCGCGGCGCGAGGGTCATGCCGACGCGGCCCGCCCCGACGAGGAGGATGCGCGTGGCCAGGAAGGTGAGCAGGGTATCGACGTTGCGGCGGGTCAATGGCGCGTCGCGATGGAGCAGGTAATTCTCATGACAGCCAAAGGTGGCGCTGGTGTAGTGGTCGATGTTGTTTTTGATAAAGGAGACTTCGGTCGCGAGATGGAGTTCGTGGAGGGCCTGTTGGAGGAGAACTTCACCGACTTGGTCGTAGGCGACGACGTCGGCGAGCGAGAGGCACTCGGGGGTGCAGTATTCGACGTGGCCCATGTCGAGGTAAAGCCGTCCGCCGTTGAAGAGGAAGCCGCCGTTGCCGGCGGGCTCGTCGTAGTCGCGGTCGTGCAGGTCGATCAGGCCGATTTTTTTCTTTTTGAAGAGGTAGTCGCGCACCCGGGTGGGCACGGCGGGAAGCCCGAAGGATTCGGGGGCGAGGCAACCGTATTCGGTTTCCAGGCCGGCGAGTCGCTTCATGATTTAACGGTACTGAGCTTTTGCGCGTCGGCTACCGGAAATTTTTTTGCGGCAGATTAGCGCCAATTCTTCGAATGGCTTAAGCTCATATGCTCTTCAAGCGTCAATTGAATTGCATCTCCACGTTTGGAGCTTGGAGGAAGTGATTATGCTGGTAAAATGGCATCCAAAATCCGCCATGATATTTTCATTTGGGCAATCGAGACAAGAGCGCATCGAGGTGGATGTACTCCGGTACGAGCGCCCGCCAACGGGTGAAGATTACGACGATAATTGATTGGCCGTAAAAATCGGAGTTCATGCTGGTGGTTTTCACGGAAAGGCCGAAGCGGCGATTCTCACTTCCGAGCCGGTTATTGAGATTGGTGGGGAAGTTGCAGATGAAGTGGGGATTGGTAACCGTCTCAAATTTGTGTTACGGATTGACCAGTCGCAGTTGGGAGCATCTATTCATGAATTTGAAGAGGTTATGTCAAAGTTTCCAGTTCGGGCAGCTTAATAATCACTCCCGGATTTGCAAACTGACCCACTACCGAAATAATCGAAAGCTTGACCTGGAGGGGCATCCGCAGGCTAGTCTTCATGAAGATTTTACGGTTGCGGGGAGGAAAGTTTTTACTGTAAAAAGGTAAAAAGAAGTCTAGCCTTCTAAATTTGATGAACCGATTGACGCTCTCGCCGAAATTTTTTGCCCTCTTATTTCCGCTGGTTGCCAGCGCCGCATTCGTTGCAAAAGCGCAAAGCGATGCGCCGCCCTTGACCAACAGCCCCGCGCCCGCTGCAACGCAGGCTCCCGCGTCCGCCTCGGCAGATACGTCAAGCGCGCCGGCGGAACGGCCGGAGACTTATACCGTTGTTGCTGGTGATTCGCTCTGGTCGATTGCTCATAAATTCGACACGTCGATCAAGAAACTGAAGTTGCTGAATAAGCTTAAGAGCAATTTGCTCAAACCGGGTCAGGTCCTGAAAATTTCCCCTGCCACTGACGATACCGGACCGGCAAAGCCGGCAACTCCGGCTCCAGCGAAATCGGCCAGCCTGGATAAGGCGAAGACAATCGGGGAGACTCAGCCGGAAATGGCGGATACGTTTGCAAATCAAATGAAAACTCCGGTCCAATCTTCTACCGTGGCCGATGCCGCCGCTTCAGGTTCGCAGACGGTCGCCACGGCAGCGCCACATCATCACAAGAAGAAGCCGGCTCAGTCAGAGGAGGAGACCGAAGTGACGGGAGCGCCGCGCGCCCAGCCGGTGCAGGATTTTGATGTTCCCGCCTCGACTTTCGCCTCTTGTCCCGTCCCGGTCCCGGTCGATCCGGAGGAGCCGGAAGCTTCCCCGGTTCCCGTGGCCAAAGTCGCGGCCCCGGTGGATACCGAGCCGGTGACGGAAGAAAAAACTCCGGCTCCGTGCGCCACCTTGGTGAGTCCATCGGAGATGGCCGCGGCCTCCGCTGCCGAAAAACCGGCCCTGGCGGCAGCAAGCGCGCCGGTCCCGGCGCCCGAGCCCGTGCCGGCTCTGTCAACTCCGCCGCTGAGCGAATCGAGCAAACATTCCGGCTTGCCGATGGCCGTCGGCTCCACTTTTGGCGAGGCGCAAAATCCGCAGAGTTCGCTTTCCATCACGGATTGGGGAGAACGTTTCAAGCTCGAGGCAGAGAAGCTCGCCGACGCGGGGATCGATTATGACGACGAATGGCGTCCGCCGGGCGAAGCGCACACCTGGGCGATGGATTGCTCTAACACCGCCCGCTACCTGTACCGGGTCACCGCCGGCATCGAATTGCCGCGCACGGCTTCCGACCAATATTATTATCTCCATCTGCAAAACAAGGCTTGGGACGCGCCGCAGGCGGCGAACGGTTTCGCCGATTGCGATTACCTGCGCCGCAATCTCAAGCCCGGTGACCTGCTTTTTTGGGAAAACACCTACCGGCCGGAGCGCCAGCCGCCCATCACCCATGTGATGATTTTCCTCGGCTCGAATGAAAAGGGCCAGTGGATTATGGCCGGTTCGCAGACGAGTTATGGTGGTCTGCATAACCGGCGCCACGGCGGGCCGGACATTTATGTTTTCGATCCGACCAGACCGTGCGGCGGTTACAGCACATGGCTGGGCTTGGTGCATCACCAGGGACGTTTTTGCGCCTACGGGCGTCCGCTCGAGGCCGACCCGGCCAAGCTGGCGGTGGCGGCGAATAATTAAGGGCTATCCGCAAAGCAGGAGCGGGTTTTGAGAAAACGATGGTCCATTTTTTGAGCTGGACAGATTTCTATATTTCGATAGTTATCGAATAATAAAAATTAAAAAGCATGCCTCCGCTTTCAAGGCATTGGCCCATCCCCGCCGTCTGGCCATTTTCCTGCGCCTGGCCAAATGCTGCGAACAGAAAGGATGTAGCCCGGAAGAATGTTCCCGCCTCTGTGTCAGCGAACTCGGCAAAGGATTGGGCATCGGCAATCCCACAGTTTCCCACCATCTCAAGGAGCTGATCCGCGCGGGACTCATCCGTACCTGCAAATGTGGCCAGAGCACCGAATGCTGGGTGATGGAAACGACCCTCGACAATCTTGCCGGGTTTTTTCTCAAAGCCAAG
>Ga0335072_10006288_pt1 | contig 17380 bp, 22 predicted proteins | sample Lox_Sample_21_FD_206725 | JGI IMG/M metagenome (GOLD analysis project Ga0335072, IMG submission 206725) | Soil microbial communities from Loxahatchee National Wildlife Refuge, Florida, United States - Lox_Sample_2.1 | ecosystem: Environmental > Terrestrial > Soil > Wetlands | place: USA...
GCCAGGTTCATCCGGCCCCGCTCGCCGCCGGACATCAGCCCGGCCGGTTTCTGCTGGTCCGGGCCCTTGAACCCGAACGCCGCCACGTAGGCGCGGCTGGGGATCTCGGTCCGCCCGGCCCGGATGTGGGCCTCGCCGCCGGAGATCACCTCCCACACGGTCTTGCCCGGGTCGATCCCGGCGCGCATCTGGTCGGTGTAGGAGATCCGCACCGTCTCCCCCACCCGGATGCTCCCCGCGTCGGGCTGCTCCTCGCCGAGGATCATCTTCAGCAGGGTGGTCTTGCCGACGCCGTTGGGGCCGATCACCCCGACGATGCCGTTCGGCGGCAGCGAGAAGCTCAGGTCCTCGATCAGCACCCGGTCCCCGAACCCCTTGACGAGGTGCTGCGCCTCGACGACCAGGCTGCCCAGCCGGGGGCCGGGCGGGATCTGGATCTCCTCGAAGTCCAGCCTCGTCCGTGCGGCGGCCTCGGCCGCCATCTGCTCATACCGGTCCAGCCGGGCGCGGCTCTTGGCCTGCCGGGCGCGCGGGCTGGACCGCACCCACTCCAGCTCGTCCTCCAGCCGCCGGCGCAGCCTGGCGTCCCGCTGCCCCTCGACCTTCATGCGGGCGGCCTTGGTCTCCAGGTAGGTGGAGTAGTTCCCCTCATACGGGTAGGCGCGGCCACGGTCCAGCTCGAGGATCCAGCCGGCCACGTTGTCCAGGAAGTACCGGTCATGGGTGACCGCCACCACCGTGCCGGGGTACCTGGCCAGGTGCTGTTCCAGCCACTGGGTGCTCTCGGCGTCCAGGTGGTTGGTCGGCTCGTCCAGCAGCAGCAGGTCCGGCTGGGACAGCAGCAGCCGACACAGCGCCACCCGGCGCCGCTCCCCGCCCGACAGCGTTGTCACGTCCGCGTCCGGGGGCGGGCAGCGCAGCGCGTCCATCGCCTGCTCCAGCCGGGCATCCAGGTCCCACGCCTCGGCGTGGTCGAGCTGTTCTTGCAGACGGCCCATCTCATCGAGCAGGTCATCGGAGTAATCCGCGGCCAGTTTCGCGGCCACCTCGTTGTAGCGCTCCAGCAGCGCCCTGGTGGCGGCGACGCCGTCCTCGACGTTGCCGAGCACCGTCTTGCCCTCGTCCAGCGCCGGCTCCTGCGCCAGGATGCCTTTGGTGTAGCCGGGCATGAACACCACCTCGCCGTTGGAGGGCTGCTCCAGCCCGGCCATCAGCCTCAGCAGCGTGGACTTGCCCATCCCGTTCGGGCCGACCACGCCGATCTTCGCGCCGGGTAGGAACCCTAGCGTCACGTCATCCAGGACGACCTTGCCGTCGTAGGACTTCCGGGCATGGCTGAGCGCCAGAATCTGCTTCATGGTGCCTCATGCCTCCTGTCGCCATCACCGGGACAGGGACCGTTGGCACGGGCGCGATTGACGGCGGGCCCCTCCGCCTGCTTCCACGTTACCTGATTGGCAGCTGCCGCTCAGTCCGGCCTGGCCACCGCGCGAGTCCGGCTAGGGCTGCGGGCCGTTCAGCGGCAGGACCCGCCGCCCCGGGCCATGCGCACCTTGGTCCCGGCCGGGCGGGCGCGGAGGGATCAGCGCCCCGCTGCCCGCGCTGCGTTGTCATGCGCCGCGCAGCCTGCTACCGTCTGGTAACAGAGGTGATGGGACCCGCCCGGCAAACCGCGGGATCTGTCCGCTGACGGTCCCTAGTCGCGTAACGACCAGGGAGCGTGCCATTGTGCTCACCTCGACGATCACGCTGTACGTGATCCCGTACCGGCGTGCCCTGGGCCATGCTGATGTCCCGGCCGCGCACCTGGCGGCCTTCCCCAGACTGAGCAGGCCGGGCCACCTGCCCGGCGGCGGGCGCCAGCCCGCCCAGTCCCGCTCCGCCGTCCTGCCCGCGGGCAGCGTGCTCCCGGATGCGGGCTGACCGCCGTGTCCCTGTCAGCAAGAGAACAGCGGATCCTCAGCGAGATCGCCCGTGACCTGGCGGCGGCCGAGCCGCGCCTGGCGCGGGCCCTGACCACCGTACGGCTGCCGGCGCTGCGCCGCCGGCCGCTGGTCGCCCGCCGCGGGCACCGGTACCCGGGAGCATGGGCCGCCGTGGTCCTGGCGTCCCTGCTGGCGGGCATCGCCTTCCTGACCGCCGGGCTGATCCTGGATATCCTCGCCCTAGCCTGCGCCGGCGCGGTGATGACCCAGGTCAGCCCCGCCGTCGGCTACCTGTGCGCCAGGGCCCGCCGGACCCGGCCCGGCCCGCCCGCTGCCCGCCGCGAGCAGCGGGGACGGTAGCATGCCGGCTGCCACCCCGATCCCGCGCGGCCCGACGATGCTCACCCTGTACACCGCGGCGGACCTGCTGTTAGACGGCGGGCTGCCCGGTGTGCCGCTATGCCGGCGAGGCGAGTGACCGCTACCTGGCCTGGTTCGCGCTGGAAGGCCACGCGGACTCAGTCACCGTCACCCGCCTGTGCGCGTCGCTGGGGATGTGCGCCCGCCACACGCGCGGGCTGATGAGCCAACCCGGAGCCGCGCGCAGGCTCACCGCCCTCCACCGCTACCTGCTACGGGCTGCCTGGGACCGCCTGGCCGGCCGCGCGGGCAGGCCAGGCAGCTGCCCCGCCTGCGAACATGACGACGGCACCGCCGGCCGGGCGCTGGATACCCTGCTCGACGGCCTGGCCGATGACCTGGTCCAGGACCGCTACCGTGAGCTCGGCGGGCTGTGCATCCCGCACCTGCGCGCAGCCTCGGCGCGCGCAGATCACCGGCTCGTCACCTGGCTGGCGCAGACCATGACCGCAGCCATCACCGCCCGCCCGGCTGATCCCGGCTGGCTGGCAGGGACCGGCCACGACGCTGATGTCCGCTTCGTGCTGCGGGGCGCGCTGCCGGCGGCCGCGCCGCCCGGTTCCGGTACCTGCGCCGCCTGCCTGGCCGCGGGACGCTCCGAGGCCAGCCACCTGGCACGGATCGCCCGCGCCGACGACCGCGGCCGACCGGACCGCCGGCTGCTGCTGTGCTCCGGCCATCTCAGCGACCTGATCGTCCTCGCCGGCCAGCAAGAGGCGGGATCGGTGCTGGCTTGGCAGGCCCGCGGCCTGGCCACGGCGCTGGCCGGGCCGGTGCCACCGTAAGCCCGCGGACCAGGCGGCCCAGCTGGCTGGCTGCGCTCCCGGCGCCGCCGCGCGGCCGGCCCCGGCGGCTGCCCCGTCTGCCTGGCCAGCCAGGCCGCTGCCCGGCAGGCGGTCGATGACCTGCGCGCGGCGCTACGAGCCGCGCATCCGGTTCCCGCCCGGCAGGCGCCGCTGTGCGTCCGGCACCTGCTCGGCCGGAAAGCAGCCGACCCCTGGGCCGGCCAGGTGACCGCACCCGGCGCGATCGAGCGCGCGGACATGCTGATCGGCGAGCTGGACCAGGCGTTCACCAACAGCACCTGGGCGCACCGCCACCACGCCACGGGCCCGGAGATGACCGCGTGGCGGCGGGCAGCGGTGTTCCTCGACGGAGGAGTGTTCTGCGGATGCCCGCCCCGCGGCACCTGACCCCCGCAGGCCGGACTGCCCGGTCAGGCCGAATCATCCTCATGCGGCGTTCCGTGCAGAGCCTTCCGGGCGATGTCGCGCATGCTGAACGGGGCGTCCCGGCTGAGCTGTTCCAGTCACGGGCGCAGCGCGTCCGCCCCCTCGATCGTGATCAGGCTGCGCAGGGCCTCCGCCCGCAGGTACACATCAGCTCCCGCCTCCGCCGCCGTGCGCAGAGCCGGGACGCTCTGGCGTGCCCTCAGCCTGCCCAGCGTCCGCGCTGCCAGCACGGCCCGGTCCCCGTCAGGGTGGCGCAGCGCCCAGATCAGGCTGTCTGTCCAGGACAGGCCGGGAGGCGGCTCGACCGGTTCACCGCACACCGCGCACGGGCCGCGGGGGTGGTCATTGACCGCGTAGCAGTGAAAACACCAGGACACGCCGCCGCCTCACCCGGCCCCGCCGGTCAGGTCGCGCGGGGTGATGAAGCAGGCCAGCCGTGCCGTCCCCGGGCCCAGCAGATCCCAGCTCCCGGTGCAGGCGAAAACCGCGATGGCGGCGGTCGGGAACTTGACCCGCATGCGGTCAAGCATCCCGGCGGGCACCGCGCCGGGCCCGGCGCCCGCCTGATCATCGCGGGCGGTCCCGGCCAGGGTGAGGGCGAGTCCGGGGACCGCGGGGTCATGGCCGACCACCAGCAGCGTCACCGACGTCGCAGGCTCGCCGCGGATCAGGTCCAGCAGCTGCGCCGCTGATGCCTGGTACACCCGCTCATCGAAGCGGGCCGGCGGCGCGCCGCCGAGCGCGGCCTGGGCGAGCTGCCAGGTCTCGCGGGCCCGCCGCGCGGTGGAGCACACCACCAGGTCGGGCACCAGGCCGGCGGTGCGCAGCCAGCGTCCCATGACCGGCGCGTCCCGCCGGCCGCGGCGGGCCAGCGGCCGCTCATGATCAGGCATATCGGGCCAGGCCGACTTGGCGTGCCGCAGCAGCACCAGCCGCCTGCCCGCCCCTGCGCCGATGCTCATACCCCGCATGGTAAAACCGGCCCTGGCGGAGCCGGCGCCGCTTATGGCAGGACCTGACCGTGCGGTAGCCTGGCGGCAGGTGATGAAGCCCGCCTCAATCGCCGGCCTGGCTGATGGCTTCTGTGGCACGAGATCCGTTGGGGGCTTCCGGTGAGCCTTTCCATGCGGCCCGGCCGTGAGGTCCGGCTCTGAGTCGGCTGCGCGGACATGACTGCCGCCCCGCGGGCTGCTGCTGTGCAGCGAGCCGTCCGGCCCGTCCAGCCAGCACGCTGACCCGAGTGCCTATCCGCATGTTCCTCATCACCTCTCTGCACGACCTGGCCTCCCTGCATGACCTGGCGGAGAGCTGCTACGCGCAGGATTCGTGCGGCTCGCTGTTCCCGCGCCGGGCGCCTCGCCGGCGGACAGCGCATCTTCTGGGTGGCCGGAGGTGAGCCGCTGCCCGCCAGCCACGGCCCCGGCCACCGCGGCCAGGTGCCCGGCAGCATAGATGAGACCGCGACTGCGTGAGGAGACCGGGGTGGATGTCGAGGTAGTCGTCGAGATTCCGCAGGGATCGCGGAACAAATACGAGATGGATCACGTGTCGGGCCGGATCCGGCTGGACCGGATGCTGTTCACCTCCACTCGCTACCCGGTGGACTACGGGTTCATCCCCGGCACGCTGGCCGAAGACGGCGACCCGCTGGACGCCATGGTCATGACCGGCGAGCCGACCTTCCCCGGCTGCTATGTGCTGGCCCGGCCGGTCGGGGTGTTCTGGCTGGCCGACGACCACGGGCCGGACGCCAAGATCCTCACCGTGCCCGCCCGGGATCCCCGGTACGCCGCCATCCGCGACCTGGCCGACGTACCCGCCCGCCTGACCCCCAAGATCGCCCACTTTTTCGACATCTACAAGGAACTGGAACCGGGCAAGAGCACCGACGTCCGCGGCTGGCAGGACGGCGCCAGCGCCGAACAGGTCATCGGCGCCGCACGTACCCGCGCGTCCGGCCTCGGCGCGGCGCAATCCTTTCGGGACAGGGACGGCAGCCCGGCGCGCGGCGATGCGCACCGCTGACGACCTGCGGGCCAAGGGCATCACGGCAGCGCCCACGTTCCAGCCGTCGATGGGCGGCTGGATCGTGCGGATCTACCCCGGCGGGATCAGGCAGCACCCCGCGGGCCCGCAACGATGAACACCGCCGCAGGCTCACCAGGCTGCAGGCCGGACCCTGGGCGCTCGCCGCCGCGACGGGGCGGCACAACGGCAGTGGCCGTACCTCCAGCGCACGGCCGAGCCGGGTGCTCACGGCGCGGGCTCTGGCGCGTGATGCGGGGGTAATCGTGCGTGCGGGGCGGTGCCGGGAACAGGGTCGCGAGACCCGGCGCGGTCCCGGGCCAGACCACCAGGACCGGGCACGGGGCGTGCGCGATGACGCACCGGGATGCTTTGCCCCGCCGGGCACTCCTCGCTCACGCCGCGCAGCCTCCCGCCGTCAGATCTCGCCTGGCAGGGACCGTTGGCGGCGTGGCGTATCCGCGTTTGACCGCGAGCCCCTCCGCCCCGTCGCGATCAGCATAATGCCCGCCAGGCCTGACCGGGGAGCACGCCGTGCCCCGCGTCAGGGGCCGTTGTCCGCGGCGAACAGGCGCGTGGCGTATTCGTCGACCACTGATCGGTACCTGGCCAGGGCTGATGCCGCATCCCGGGCCTTTCCGGCGCCGAGCACGTCGTGCTCGCCAACGGCGAGGTAGCACGCATCCAGCTGCTTCAGCCGGGCATCGATGTCTGACAGATGCTCGCAGCGGAAGTCGCCGGCCGCGATCATCGCCTCGACCGAGGCCACCGCAGCACGGCAACGGGCGATGATGTCGTCGTAGTCGCGGTCGCGTGCCGCGTTGAAGGCCGCCGTCATCTCCGGTCCGCCGAGGAGCGCGCATCCCCGCAGCAGCAGCGCGGATCCGCCAGCGGAGACGATCATGGCGCGCATCCGGCGCATCACGCGTTCTGCGGGGCCGGCGGGCGCTGCCGCGCAGGCCCGCGACAGGTAGACGGCGCCTGCCGCGGTTAGCTTCCGGTGAACCGTAGCTTTCAGTCCGGCCGGCTTGGCGGGCAGCCGGTATACGAGCACCAGCCAGGTGGCTGTTCCGGCATCGGTGGGGCCGGGCATGCTGCGGGCCAGTCCGGCTCAGCCGAACGGCCCTGGTCGGCGGGACAGGTGAGCCTGTGCGCCGCTGGCCGCCGCGCCGACGAACACCGGCTGCCGCGTCGGCGGCACCCGGCTGCTGCGCGCGTCGATGACATCGGCCACGATGCACGTGATGTTGTCCGGCCCGCCGCCCTCGATGGCGAGCTCGACAAGCCGCAATGTCGCATCGTCCAGGTCCTGCACAGAGGCGAGCATCTGGTGCAGCGTCTGCTCGCTCACCACTCCTGACAGGCCGTCGGAGCACAGCAGGTAGCGATCGCCAGGGTATGTCTCGAACGGTGCCAGGTCAGGCTCGGCGATCGTCCTGCCGTCCAGCGCACGGAGCAGCAGCGACCGGTACGGGTGCGTGGCCATGTCGTCTTCGGTGATCGTGCCCTCGTCGACCAGCGACTGGACCAGCGTGTGATCGTGGGTGATCTGGGCGAACTGGCCGTCGCGCAGCAGGTAGGCACGGGAGTCGCCGATATGGCAGAGCGCCGCGTACCCCTCCCACCACAGCAGCGCGGTCAGCGTCGTGCCCATGCCCTCGATCTCCGGATCGGAGATGATCAGCTCCTGCAGCCGCAGGCTGGCCGTCGCGACCGCATCGGCCAGCGCGCTGACCAGGTCGGGCCCGGGATCCTTCGCGTCGAGCGGCGTGATCGTCGTGACCGTGATGGCGCTTGCCACCTCGCCGGCCGCGTGGCCTCCCATGCCGTCGGCAACCGCGAGCAGGTGCGGTCCGGCGTACGCCGAGTCTTCGTTCCCCTCTCGGAGGAGACCGACGTCGGACCGTACCGCGTATCTGAGAGCTAGTGTCATTCGCGCAGTCCTAGAACGGTCTCTCCCCTGCTCCACGGCGACCCGGGCAGCCGACGACCCGGACAGCAAGCTGGGGCGGTAAAGCCGGGCCTGCGAGGCGGTCGGCTGTGGATCTGGGCTCACCGGCTCTCCTTGGAGGGCGAGACGTCCCTGGTCTTGCTCCCAGTCCTTGGATTGCCGCAACGTCATGGCGTGACCTCCTGTGTCCTGGCCGCTGGGACCGTCCGACAGGAGCCATCAGCCGCGGGCGCAATTCCGGCGAGCTCCATCACCGTGGTACCGATCCTACGGCCTCACGGGGCGCAGCCAAGTCTCAAGGCGCGGAAGGATCGCCATCGTGGCACGCGAACGGTTCCGCCCCTGACTAACCGCTCCTCGCACCGCGCAAGTCACCACGCCAGCGGGTGCGACAAGGTCTTCGGCCCCACATCGGGGAACCGCCAAGTGCGGCCAGGCACATAAATCCGGGCCCTGCCAGCAGGGATCACGAACCGTGTCGGTGGCTTTCCACGGCGGTGCCAGCGACGCGCCGGGCGGCGCGCACGGACGAGCGCGGGCGGCGTCCGCAGGCACGTTTCCTTTGCCGTGCGGCGTTCCCGGGTTCCCTGCGCGAATCCACAGTGACCGGATGTCCGTGGCGACGCCGTGGCTGGCGAGCAGGGCGGCTAGTGCGTCGTGGCCAGCCTCGATGCTCCACTGCTCGGCCGCCGCCCCTGCCGACCGGGCGCCCTCGACATTCGGTTCGCTATCGTCAATGAACAAGACCGCCGGCTGCTCCGCGCCGATGCGACGGGCAGCCTCGGCGAAGAAGGCCGGGGCGGGCTAGGCCGGGGCTAGGCCACCTCCAGGTCGCAGGAGTAGCAGCTGACGTCGAATAGCGCGTCATAGCCCGGCACCTGCCGCATGTACGCCGCCCAGTACCGCTCCTGGTTCGTCGCCAGGTGGACCCCGTACCCGTTCGCGCGCAGGGCGCGCACCAACTCCACCGTCTCCCGATGACCTCGATGCGGTGCCGCACGTCCGCGTAGACGTCCTGCGCTGGCGCTGGTATGCCATACTCAGCCAGCGCCGCCGCCAGCGCCGGCAGGTAATGGCCCGGACCGGCCAGCATGGACAGCCCCTCCTCCCACGTCCGGTGCAGGAACTCTCGTGCCCGGTCACCCAGGTACGGTTCCATCGCCGCGTACCAGCCGCCCGGGACATGCTGCTAGACGCCGTCGGCGCTGGCGGTGGTCAGCGAGGCAGTGTCAGGCGGCCGATGCCGGGTCCTCGGCGGGCTGATGCTGCCTGGCCGCCCGTATCGGCCGGCGGCGGTGTCACGTGCGCTGGCGGGCATGTCCTCCAGGCTGCGCCCGGCGGGTTCGGGCAGGACCAGGGTAAGGGCAAAGCCGGCTGCGGCTACCACGGCCGTGAGCAGCAGCGTGCCGCGCAGCCCGAACCAGTCGTTGAGCAGCGGGAACAGGAAGACGCCGATGAACGTGCCGAATTTGCCGATGCCCGCCGAGATCCCGTGCCCGGTGGCGCGCATGGTGACCGGGTACAGCTCGCTGGGCAGGACGAAGGTGGTCATGTTCGGGCCGAACTCGGTGAAGAAGTAGCTCACCCCGTATACCAGCAGGAACGGGACGACCATGGTGGTCATGCCCGGCACCGCCGCGATGATCAGGAAACACAGCGCCATCATCGCGAACCCGAGCAACTGCAGTCGCCGGTGCCCGATCTTGTCCAGCCGGGCGATCGCCAGCACATACCCCGGTACCGCCGCGACCACGAAGATGGCCAGATGGAGAGCGATCTTGGTCATGGTGGAGGCGCCGGGCGAGATCAAGCCGAGGATCTGCGGGGTGGAGATGGTGTCCCGCTCGGAAACTCGGTCTCGTGGTGTGAGCTGGGGTTTTGCTGCTGGATCGGTAGCGTGGCTGGGACCATCTCAGGGTGCTGCTGTCGCTGCTCTACCGATTGATGAGGTGCTTGTTCGGCCTGCTGGCGGGGCTGGTCCGCTCTGACCTGTCCAAGGACGTGGAGTTGCTCGTGCTGCGCCACGAGAACCAGGTGCTGCGCCGCCAGCTCAGCGGCCGGCTGCGGTGGGATCATGCCGACCGGCTCTGGCTGACGGCCTTGTCCCGGCTGGTGAGCCGCCGCCGGTGGGCGGAGGTCTTCCCGGTCACGCCAGCAACAATCTTGCGCTGGCACCGTAGCCTTGTCGCCCGCAAGTGAGACTACGCGAGCCGACGACGGCCAGGACGACCGTCCACCCGGGCCTCGGTCAAGGCGCTGATCATCCGGATGGCGCGGGAGAACCTGGCGGGGCCATAGGCGGATCCAAGGGGAGCTGGCGCAGCTCGGGTACGGGATCGCCGCGTCCACGGTGTGGGAGATCCTGCATGCGGCCGACATCGATCCCGCGCCGCGGCGGGCCGGGCCGACCTGGCGGCAGTTCCTCACCGCCCAGGCGCACGCCATCATCGCCTGCGACTTCCTGGTAGTGGAAACGGTGCTGCTCCAACGGCTGTACGTGCTGGTGTTCATCGAGCATGGCAGCCGAAGGCTGCACGTGGCCGGCGTGACCGCGCGCCCGACCGGGGCGTGGGCGGCGCAGCAAGCCCGCAACCTGGCCATGGACCTGGGTGACGGCCTCGGCACGTTGCGGTTCCTGATCCGCGACCGCGATCCGGTCTTCACCGCCGCGTTCGGCGAGGTGTTCAGGGCCGAGGGGCTGGGGGTCATCACCACCTTGCCGAAGACGCCGCGGATGAACGCCGTCTGCGAGCGCGTCAATGGGACCCTCCGCCGCGAGCTGCTGGACCGGGTCTTGATCATCGGCGAACGCCACCTGGCCCGGGTGCTCCGCGAGTACGTGAGGCATTACAACGGCCACAGACCGCACCAGTTCCGGCGGCAGCGGCCCCCGGATAGGGAGGCGCAGCTTGTCCGGGACGTGGCCGACCTGCGATCCGTGCGCCGAAAACCCGTAGTCGCCGGAATGATCAACGAATACCACCATGCCGCGTAACCCCAGCTCAGACCACGTAACTCAATATTCGAGCGGCACACGGTCACTGTTGCCGACCGCCCGACTGGGGTAAGGATACGAGCGCCGTCGACGCAAGCAGGGCACCGCAGACGTCAAGGCTGTCGACTATCCCCACGAGTCGCTTGTCTTCATCGACTACCGGAAGGTGCCGAAAACGGCCGCTCACCATCGTCCTGGCGGCATCCCGGATGCTCGTCGCGGGACTGATGACGGTCGGATCGCCGGTCATTATGGCCAGGATCCGCACGTCGTTGAGGTCCTTGCCGTCCGCTACCGCCTGCACGATGTCCGCCTCGGTGATAACGCCAACCGGCCGCTCGGTCTCCTTGTGGTCCACGACCACCATCGCAGTCTCACCCGCATGCTTCATCAGGTAAGAGGCAGCGGCCAGGTGGTCATTCGGCTCAATTACCGTGAGCGCGGGTCGCATGATGTCTGCTGTCGCGGTCGGCGGCCGTGGTGATGAGGATGGATTGTGACCCGACGTTGTCATTTGCGATTCGCTCCGTTCTGCGAGGATTTCCTTACACCCCCGAATCGATTGCCAATATCAATGTCCGCTGAGAATCCCGCTCAATTTCATCAGTGCCGCGGACGATCAGACCATGCCGGGTGCAGAACAGCAAGCGGATTGCTGCCCGGGCAATAGAGGATGAGGCGTCGATACCCGCAACGGGCCTGCTGGACGGAATGCGGCCTCAGCACTGGTTTCCCGGTCAGGGAAAATAAGTTGGCGACCTACAGTGGACACAATCTGAATGTGCGAATAAGAAAACAAGGCGCAGGCGTCACAAATAGTTACCACGGGGCCCTCCTTTCCCAACTCAGGGGAGCAGGACCCATCGGCCGTCTGGCAATCCGGTCACGCCCGGGTACGGGTGTGACATCGGCGGGATCCACCACCGTGCAGGGCAATACCGTTGCTGCGCTGCCGCTGCACTGATTATAAGGCGCAGACTCAGCCGGGACCACCATCTGGGGATCATTGGGCGGCAGTGATTCTCTGGCCGGTAACGGCGAAGCGCTTGGCGCGAACACCCCAGCGCCACGGTACCTGTCGACGGCATTGAGGGGTGCGCGCATGGTAACTAGCTAGATAGGTCTGCCGCGATTCTGGCTCGGGCGGGCCAGCGCTTTGGTGCCGGGCTGGTCTACCCGGTTTCGGGGATCCAGGGCCGGCCTTGGAAGGCGCTGGTGAGGGCGTCGAGCGCGCCGATGCCGTGGTGGGCGGCGGTCGCGAGATAGGACCGGATGGCGCAGAATTCCTCGGCGCCGGTCATGGAGCGCATGCAGCCGGAGATCTTGATCCGTAGCTTGCTCATGCGTATTGCCTGCTCAGCGGCGTTGTTAGTAAACGGGACGCGTAGGTCGCGGGCGAACCGCAGGTAGTCGTCCTCGCGGTCCTTCATCCTCTTGGCGAGGGCGTGCCGTTTCTCCTGGAGCTTCCCGTTGCGGCCGGCGTTGAGGGCGATCCCGGTTTCGGCGGCCTTGCGGTACCAGCCCTCGTGCTCGGCCAGGAGGTCCGGGTTGATGGCGGTCCCGCCGGCAGCCCGGGCGTCTTCGGCGGCGTTGTCCAGGGCGAGGAGGGCGTCGATGGCCTGCTGCGCCCAGGCTCTGTCCAGGTCCGTGCCGGTCTCGGTGACCGCGGCGAGCTCCCGCAGCACGTGAGCACCGCACAGCGCGTGGCCTGCGACGTTCTCGAAGGTGTCGTAGGGCTTCCACGCGTCGTGGACCGCGATGCCGGTGAAGAACGGAAGGATCCCGGCGGCCGTCATCCCGTCCTTCCCGCGCTTGGCGTGCACGGTGACCAGCACGAACTTTCCCCACGAGGCGGAATGGACCCAGGCGAGCTTCCCGGCGGTGCGGAACCCGGTCTCGTCGAAGTGCACGACCTCCGCGCTGACCAGGTACTCCGTGATCGCCTTCAGCGCGGGCGCGAGCAACGCGGCGGTCTTGCGCGCGGCGGCGGCCAGCGCGCCGGGCGACGGCGCGCAGCCGAACATCTCCGAAAGTGCCCGGCAGGCGCGGTCGCGGGACAGGAACTGGCCGTGCCACAGGTAGATCCCGGTGCCCATGAGCCGCGGCCCGTACTGGACCGGCGCGGTCACCCCATCCGGGGCGGCCGCCTTCGTCTCGCACCCGCAGCCGCACAGCAGGGTCAGCATCTGGTGCTCAGTGATCCTCGCCCTCACCGGCGGGATGTCGATGACCTGGCGGCGCTCGACCGCGGTCACCTCCGCGCCCTTCAGGGACTTCCCGCAGCAGCCGCACGCCGCCGGCCGGTACCGGACCTTCTTATCGGGATGGTCCATGAGCTGCATCGTCGCCCCGGGCTGGCCTTTCGGCCGGCCGGGCTTGCGGCCGGACGTCCCGCGCAGCGACTTCGGCGCCGGCTTCGCGAGCCCGTCCGACGATGGCGGCCTGGAGGAGTTCCGCGAGTTCTTCTTCACCTGCGCGGCCAGGTCAGCGACCTGCGACTGCAGCGCTGCGAGGGCCTCCCGCAGCATAGCGATCTCCGAGTTCTGCTCCCGCAGGACCGCGATCTCCGCGTCCCGCTCCGCCAGGAGTTCCCGCAGCCGCGCGTTCGCAGCACGAAGCCCCGCAGCATTGCCGGGAACGCCGGGCATCTCGGGCACGGGCCGAACTACACCACGCCTCCGCCCGGCCAGCAAATAGGCGAACGTCGAACCCGCCGCAGCCGCGAAAAACGTGCTGGTATTGAAGACAGGGGCTCACCAGACCTATCTAGTTACCGCGCATGAACAGTGGTCAGCCTGGGCTGGCTCGATTTCCGGATAATACCGTGCAGCATGTGCCGCGTTCGTCCGCAAAGGCGGGGCCTCACGCGGCGACAGCGAAGTCCCCCGGACCGTCCATCACGCTGGCCGCGTGGTCCGCAATTCCGCAGCCGGGAGGGGGCCCCGGTAGAAGAAGTCTCGCCAAAGATCACCCGCTACCGGGGAGAGGCTCCGCGTGGTTTCCTATGCTGTCATGCTCGACGTGCCCAGCCAGGGAGCTGATCTTTTCACTCCCCTGCTGCTACCCGTGCGCCGCCGCCAGATCGGCACGCGCAAGGGGAACCCGCAGGCTGGGCTGCTATAAGCAAGCGGTGTTCGCCCTGGCCTGGTTCCGGGACAAGGACGACATCCCGCGGCTCGGCAGCGGCTTCGGGCTGCCGCAGTCCACCCCGTACCGGTGCCTCGATGAGGTCATCGAGGTGCTGGCGGCCCACGCTCCGGGCCTGCGGGGAGCAACTGGAGCGGGCACTGGCCGAGGGCACGCCGTACCTGATCCTGGACGGCACGATCGTGGACGCCGACCGGTGCAGGGAGAAAACGCAAGGGGAAGACGATCGACTTGTGGTACTCGGGAAGGCGGGATGATTTCGGCGGGAACAACCAGGGTCTGTTTACCCGTCCGGGATCCCGCTGTGGGTCTCGGACATGCTGCCAGGCAATGTGCATGACCTGGCCGCGGCCCGGGAGAACGTGCTGGGCGTGCTGCGGCCGTTCTGCGATGCCATGCCCGTGCTCGCCGACCCTGGTTATGAAGGCGCTGGTCACGGCGTCCATGTCCCGGTGAAGAAGCCCGCCGGGGTCAAAGAGCTGGACATCGGTACCCGGGCCCGGAACGCGCTGATCCGCTCGGTGCGCTGCTTGGGCGAGCGCGGTTTCGCGCTGCTGACCCAGCGGTGGAAAGCGCTCCAGCATCACCACCCAGATCTGCGAGGGCACCAACCGCGCTGGCGGCGCGCCTGGGCGTGATGCGGCACTGGCTGCTGGCCGCCCGGTGCCTGACCGGGCCACAAGGTGCCCGCCACCCGGCTTTAAGGGGCAGGCCCGGTCACCGCGCTGGCCACGTGTCCGCGATCGGGTGCTCCACGCGCGCTAGGTCTGGCCAACTTTGCCTCGCCCGTTGACCGGGGTACGAGACCGGCAAAGCAACGGCCGTTAGCGGTCGTCCTCGGGGTACGGGACTTCCTGGCGCTGTTCGAGCACGTCTTCTTCGGGCTCCTCGTCGGGAATATCTGCTGGCGTCGAGGGCTGCTCGCGATCCTCGGCGTCATGGCCGGCGTACTCGTCGTCGGCGTACTCGTCCTCGGGGTTACTGCCGGTGCTGGAGGTCATGGCTGCGAGTCTTGCTCTCAGGTGCCCGGGACGCAAACACGCAGCCCGCCGGTGCCGGACGGTTAGCGCTGATTTTCGCGGCGGGTAGTTATCCCCTGGGCTGACTGGATAGCCTCCAGCTGCGGGTATTGCTTTGTTGCCTGGATGCAGGCATTTTGTGTGATGGCTCCGCTACGGGCGGCCGCTCAATGGGGCGGGTAACGCTGACTGGCCGGTTCAGACGGCCGCTGATGCCCGGTGGATAGCCCGCCGGTACTTACGGCAGCACAGGCTTACGACCATGTAATTCATGCCGGGATGACGCGGTACCGGCGCGCCAGCGGGAGACCCGGCCGCAGGGAGTTCTTGTCACCGGCAGCCCGGCCCGAAGACCGCCCCGGCCAAGGACGCCTGCGGGACCGTGGAGGACATGAGGGAGTCCGCTTCCCCGCAGGCCCGTACCTGGGGCTCAGGCGATGTTCAACGCGGCGCCGACTCCGATCAGGATGATCCCGGCCACTGCCAGTGCTGCCGCCCACAGCCCGGCATTCCCGCCGAGCCGCCGGCCGATCTCCGCACCCAGGAACGTCAGCATGCCGATCGCCAGGGCGAGAGGCAGCCAGGGGAACGCCGGCAGCGCGGCCGCGACACCGAGCGGGAGCAGGGCGCCGGAAAAGCTGGCCACGCTGGCCTGGGCCGCGTCGGCGATCGCGTCCCGGCGGGCCGCCCGGCCCAGCCGGGTGGTGGCCAGCGCCCCTCGCTTGAGCAGGTTCAGCTGCCTGCCGGCCCGGATCAGGCCCACCCGCAGCTCGACGTACCTGGCCACGAATATCGCGAACGCGGCGGTCACCAGCGCGAACGACGCGACCCGAAGCGCCAGCCCCAGCCCCAGCCCGCTGCCCCCGGCCAGGATCGAGTGCGCGGTCAGGCCAAGTGCGTTGGTGATCCCGTCCAGCAGGCCCAGCACGACCGGCAGCACGCTGATGCCAAGGCGCAGCCTGCCCGGTCGCCGCGGCGGCCGGGTCACCGCTCCCGCGCTATCGGCTCTACCAGCCGTTCCCCCGCCGCGAGCTCGTCAATGCTGTGCACCACCGCCCCGGTGGACTCGATGGCGCGGAAGAGCGCGTCCAGGTCGATGTTGTCTCCCTCCACCGTGACGTCCATCCCGATGGTCTGCACGTCGATCTCGGTGACGGTGATGTTCAGCCCTGCCACCCCGGGAGCGCCGTCGATCGCCTCGGCGATGTCGATGATCTCGGGCCGCTGGATCGCCTTGTCCACGTCCAGGAGCACCCTGCGGATATTCATCCCACCTGCCTCTCTCATGGGTGGCTGCCACGCACATCCCTGTCCCGCCGACCGGCTTTGCATCGCTGGTGTCCCTCCGGGGCCGCCAGCGCGGACGACACCAGGCAAGAGGCGGCGTGCCGTGTGCGGGCAAGCAGTTCAGCGAAAGCTGCTGAGCAGTGCCTCGTGGCGGCCGGCGACGCCATCCGCGGGCCGCCACAGGTTACCCAGATGCGGGGCATACCGGCGGGCGCCTTGCTGCAGCAGGCCGCGCAGGTACCCGGCGATCGGAGGTCGCATCTCCAGCTCACTGAGCTGATCAACGTGGACGAAGCACGGCTCCACCCCCGGCTCCCGGGCTTGCGGCTCCGCGCCAGGCACGAGGCCGGCGACCAGGAACACGATGTCCAGCCTGCGGCGGATGCCTCCCGGCGCCACCGCCTCCAGGACGAACGCGACCCGGGACGGGTCGGCGGACACCCCGGTCTCCTCGGACAGCTCGCGGCGCGCGCTCGCGGCCATGCTCTCACCCGCGCGGGGGGGTGCCGCCGGGCAAGGTCCAGACTCCTATGCCGTCGCGGGTGCGGCGGACCAGGAGCACCCCGCCCTTGCGGAAGACGATGGCGGAGCAGCGTACATCAATGCCATTGAGTGCCATAACCCGAGCCTCCTGCTTTCCGGAAACCAGAACAGCAGGACCCATCGGCCATCTGGCGGGCGATCGCATTCCCCTCACGGACACGATCTCGGCGGGATCCACCACCAAAGTAATTGTATCACATTAACTCGGATTGATCTTTTCGTGACGCCGCTGCCCCGCTTCGGCGGGCATTGCGAATCCGAAATGCGGCGAACACCCTGCCCTCCACCCCGAGGACCGACGCCTGCCGGAAGGCCTTATCTTATGGGTCCTGCCGCTCAGTGCAGCAGATGTGTCATCATGGCCTGCGGCTTTGACAACCGGTGTCCGGTCACCCTGGTCTGCAAGCAATGCGGAGCTGCTCGTATATCGCGTATGCGACGGCACGAATTGCGGTCATGGATGCAGGGTGAACGCGGCGACGGGTGCCCGTATGCGGAACTCAAAGGTCGGGGAGTCCGTACGGCAGGTCGGGTCGCGATCCGGCGATCTCGAGCAGCCGGTTGTATTTGGCGACCCGCTCCCCGCGCGCGGGAGCGCCGGCCTTCAGCTCCCCGCATCCGCTGCCGACCGCAAGATCCGCGATGAACGTGTCCGTTGTCTCCCCGGAACGGTGCGAGACAAGCTGTGCGTAACCGCCCTTGCGGCACACCGCCATGGCCTCCAGCGTCTCGGTGACAGTACCGACCTGGGTGACCTTGATCACGGCGGCGTTGCCGACGCCACGCCCGATCGCATCAGCGATGATCGCCGGGTTCGTCACGAAGATGTCATCGCC
>Ga0335072_10006289_pt1 | contig 17378 bp, 10 predicted proteins | sample Lox_Sample_21_FD_206725 | JGI IMG/M metagenome (GOLD analysis project Ga0335072, IMG submission 206725) | Soil microbial communities from Loxahatchee National Wildlife Refuge, Florida, United States - Lox_Sample_2.1 | ecosystem: Environmental > Terrestrial > Soil > Wetlands | place: USA...
GGATTCGGCTCGGCCCAAAGCCGCCCGCCATGCGCCTCGATGATCGAACGGCAGAGCGACAACCCAACGCCCATGCCGTGCGCCTTGCTCGTATTGAACGGCTGGAACAATCGTTGCGCAATATTCTGTGCAATGCCGTGTCCGGTGTCGGCGACACCAATCTCCACCAGCCCATCGGAGGCGGGGGTAACATCGATGGTGATCTCGCGGCGCGGGCCCGCCTCCATCGCCTCGACGGCGTTGCGCAGGATATTCACCACCACCTGCTGGATCTGAACTCTGTCCACCAGCACCGGCGGCAGCGCCGGCGCTGGTCGCAAATCCACCGCGACGCCCCGGTCTCTGCCGCCGATCAGAGCCAGCGAGCTGGCTTCTTCCACCAGACCAACGACATCCTCCGGCTTGCGTTCCGGTTCGGATTTCTTCACGAAGCCACGCAGCCGCTGAATGATATCGCCGGTCCGCTGCACCTGTGCCGTCGCGCGATCGATCGCCTCCTTGACGGCGTGCAATGCGGAAGCATCGCCTCGCTCCAGCAGCCGCCTTGTCGCGCTGAGATAATTCGCTGTGGCGCTCAGCGGCTGGTTCAGCTCGTGGGCAATACCGGATGCCAGCTGCCCCATCTCGGTCAGCCGCGACACATGCGCGAGTTCCGCCTGCAGTTCCTGCATGCGGCGCTCCGCCTCCTGGCGTTCGGTGAGATCGCGGACGAAGCAGGTGAACAGATGTTGCTCGCCATGCCGCACCGCGCCGACTAACAGCTCCATCGGGAACGTGCTTGCGTCTTTCCGCTTTCCCATCGCGGCACGCGCGTTAGACTGCGTACTGTTCCCATTGCGCACCAGGAACTCGTCGAATTGCGCGTCGAGGCTGGCGGATCCCAGCTGCGGGATCAGCAGCGCAATGCTGCAGCCGCGCATGTCTTCGGCGGTGAAACCGAACAATTGCTCCGCCGCCGCGCTGAATGATTCGATCAGGCCCTGCGCATCGACCACCACCATGGCATCGGGTACGGTATCGAGGATCGATTGCAGCAGCGCTGTCCTCGCCTGCACCCGCTGATCCAGCACGACATTCATGTCGCGCACCGATTGCTCGATGCGCCGGCGTTCTTCAATCTCATGGGACAGGCTGCGATTGAGCGCAGCGAGCTGTGCATGGCTTGGCATCGCCAGAGCCGCTGGCAGCAACAGCCACAAGGTGATCGCGGTTGGTACGGATACCAGCGCAGTCAACGCCTCGACGGAGGCATCAAGCCGGTAGATCGGATCCCACAGCGTGATGGCGCTTACCGCATGGGTTGTCCCACAAGCGAGTATGAACAGGATGAACAATACGAAGACGGACCGGAATGGCAAGTCGCGCCGCTGGATCGCGAAGTACGCCAGGGCAGCGGGAATCGAATAATACGAAATTGCGATCAATGCATTGGACATGAGCTCGAGCCAGATCAGCCACGGCTGCCACGCGAGACAGATGCCGTGCGGCAGATAGCCCTGGGTCAGCCACAAGCCGGAGAGCCATGCCAGCATGTCGGTTCCTCCCGCCGCTGCGTGGCCGGCACCGCCTGATCGGTCGCGTTGTCCGAGATGGCGACGGTCCGGTTGGCCAACGGCGGCGTTCACTTGCCGCAACCGACGCGGCGGTGCAACGGAAATTGCCGCCCGGCGCCACGCGCTGGCCCGATTGCATGACGCTGGCCGACACGCGGGCCGCGGCGTTGAGCGGTCGGGACCAGCAGCATGACCCCGCGCCGGCACCGGCGGGGCAATGGCCGGGCGAACCGGCGCTGCGGAACGGGCGGTTCAACACATGAGCCCCGGCCTGGCCATGGATAACGGGCAGGCAGCACGCGCCGAACATTTCCCCCTCCCGAAACCGGGAGAAGGAAACCCGCCATCGTCACGTGATCGCATGCGCCAGCAGCGTGCCGAGCGTGACCGGCCCAGTGCTCTCCAGCGTCGCAACCGTATAGCTGCTGCCGCCTTGCGTGCCGCTGGGATCGACACTGATCACCGCGTTATTATTCGCATCCGTCAGCGAGACGAAATCGCCGATCGTGGAAACGTCGCCGTTCCAGCTTGTGCCGGCCAGCAGCTTGCTCATGTCGAACGTGTCACCGTTGGTCATCAGGTAGCCATAGATCGTGTCGCTGCCCTGCGTCGCCGCAGGCAGCATGATCGTATTGTTGCTGCCGCTGTCGTACAGCGTGTTGGATCCGCCCCCGGCATCCACCACGTTATTCGAGCCAGCGAAATACACCGCGTCATCGCCGCTACCGGTGGCGATCGTGTTGCTCCCTTGGAACGCCTGCACCGTCTCGTTGCCGCCTGTCGCCGTCAGCGTATCGCCGGTGCCGCCTATGAAGATCAGGTGATCGCCCGCCGTCGCCCCGATCGTGGTGTTGCTGACGTTCTCCACCGGGTTTGTATCGCCGGATGCAATGGTGATGGCCGGCGCAGTCGTGGCGGTAGCGCTGGAATCCTGCGCCCCGCCAGCCGCATTGCTGGAGGACGTGGCGGCTGGCGTGGTCGTATCGCTCGAATTGTCCGACGACGTCGCGGCCCCGGCATTGCTCGAGCCTGCGGCGGCCGTGGCCGCGGCGCTGCTACTCCCCGAAGGCACGACCTCGACCAGCAGCGGATCGCCCCCCAGGTCCACCGTCATGCTGTTGGCGTTGCTGGCGCTCTGGATGGCGGACGTGCCAGTCACCGGATCGAACACCTGAATCTGCGACGCGTCCGACCCCAGGTTCACCGTCACGTTATGTGCACCCGCACTTTCGTCCCACAACGCCAGCCAATAGCTGCCGTCGGACTTTGCCATCAGCAGCGTGTTATCGCTCGAGACATTGCCGTTCAGACTGTAGTCCAGCGACCCCGGTGTGAAGCTGCCGCCATCGTCGGCGAGCAAGGTGGTCAGGTCATGCAGTGCGGTGCCGGCGGGCGTCGGCGAGCCATCCGAATTCATCAGCCCGTAATTGCCGGACCCGTCGTTGAACAAAGCGTAGAAATACATGCCGGCATCACCATCCTTGATGCCGTCCAGCGCCGCCTCCACCACCCCCTGCACCGCGGCTCCCTGGCCGCCGGTATCCCAGCCGATCTCGGTCGTTATCACTGGCCGGTTGCCAGCCGCCAGCAACGCGTCGCCGTTGAGCTGCTGGATTGTTGAGTCCACGGATGTGCCCGCGTTCGGATAGGTATGGGCGTTGGCGAAGTTGGTATAGGCGGACAGATCGCCCACCGTGCCATAGTCGCCCTGCCAGTCATTCGCGCCGGTCCAGCCGGCGCCGAAGCTCATGTTGATCACCGGCAGCCCGAGCTGCTGGCCCATGGCAAAGACCTGCTGTTGGAACTGCGCCGCGGTCTGCAGGTTGTTGCCCTGCGAGGCGGCGTAGGAATCGTCCTCCTCATTGCCGCCTTCGATGTAGTTCAGCACGCCCTCCGCCGCGAGCTGCGGCATCAGCGCAAGCTGAGTCTGCATATCGGAAGGCGATGTCTCGCCGATGAAATCGTCGAACCTGGCGCCGGTCGCCTGCGAGACCTGCAGCCAGGACTGCACGTCCGAAGGGTTCTCGGCACTATCGCGGATGTTTTTGACTCCCAGGTAATTTATTGCCTCCTCCACGGCCGGGAGATTCTGATAGCCATAGGAATCGAAATCGATATGGGTATTGATGCCGATCGAATCGACAACGCTGGACGCGGCAATTGCCGTGGTTTCCGACATAGGCGGTTGGCTCCCGTACGAGGTGACGTTTCCCGCCGCGGATTGCGCCGCAGCTCGTTACTGACAAGGACCAAAGCAGGCCGGCCATCGGCCGCCTCCCGAGGGCAGGGCGCCCGCGGATCGTTTCTTAACGGCACGTTGCTTCGTGGCGGGACGCCTGGGTGGCGTCCGCATGTGGGGACGATTCGGCGGCAAGGCCGGTGAGGCGCTGGCGTCAGCGGTCAGCGCGGCGCGGCTCTACCAACATCCTGCGTCGGGATACACCCCTGCGTGAGACTTGGTTGCCACGTTGTCGGTTGGCGGATGTGGGCAAGTCGCATGGCTGAGACTAGTTTCTTAGGAATCGACAGACGTGTTGCACTTGCACGTTGGCGTGGTTATCGGGCCACAATCTTTGGCCGCTATGATCTCGTGAAGTCAACGAATTCGGCGCTTTCTCGCGACGCTTGGCAGCATCCGCGACCGGCGCCCCGCGCGCCGCAGACAAGAATTTTCAACCGCGGATGCACGCATTCGTAATGGTGATAGACTTGCGGCAAGCAGCATCGCCAACAGATTCCATAATAAGAAATATGAACGCCTTCCGGATTGTCCTTCCCGTCCCGTGTCGAAACCAGGCAGCACCGCAACCCGCGACTGGCATTCCGTCCACTAACGAACCGTATCGGTCGTGCCACCGGCGGCGCCGGACACAACCTCGATCAGCAGAGGATCGTTCCCCAGTTCCACCGTCACGTGTTTTGCTTCGCCATTGCTCGCGACTGCGGACGTACCTCTCACCGGATCGAACACCGCGATCCGCGACGCTACCTCTCCCAGGTTCACCACCACCCGATGGCGATCCGCGCTTTCGTTCCAAAGCGCCAGCCAGAAGCTGCCATCCGACTTCTGCATCAGCAGTGTCTCGTCGCCGCCGACACGACCGCCCAGGCTATAGCCGAGCGAACCTGGTGTGAACCTGCCGCCGCCATCAGCCAGTAACGTCGTGAAATTGTGCAGCGCTGCTCCCGCCGGACGAGGCGATCCGTCCGAATTCATCAACCCGTACTTGCCCGACATGTCATCGAACAAGGCATAGAAATACACGCCGGCGTCGCCGTCCTTGATAGCGTCCAGCACCGCCTGTACCACGCCCCGCACCGCCGGACCTTCGCCGCCGGTATTCCAGCCGATTTCCGTGGTCATTACCGGACGGCTCGCGGCAGCCAGGCGCGCATCATCATTCAGCCGCCGGATTGTCGCGCCCGTCGTCTGTCCTGCCATCGGATAAGCATGCGCATTGGCATAGCTCGCGTAAGCCGACAGGTTGCCTACCTTATCGTAATCGCCATGCCAGTCGTTCGCCGCCGTCCAGCCACTGCCAAAACTCATGTTGATTACCGGCAGCCCGAGCGATCGCCCCATCGCATCGACCCGCTGCTGGAACCGTGCCGTGAACGGCAGGCTGTTGCCTTGCGACCTCGCATAAGCATCGTCCTCCTCATTCCCGCCCTCGACCGCGTTCAACACGCCTTCCTGGGCCAGCCGCGGCATCAGCGCCAATTGCGCCGCCATACCGGCCGGTGACGTCTCGCCGATGAAATCGTCGAATTTGGCGCCCGTTGCCCGCGCCACCTGCGGCCAGGTCTCGACATCGGACGGGTTGGCCGCGCTGTCGCGCAGGTTCTTCACGCCCAGGTAGTTGATCGCCTGCGCCACCAGGCCCCGGTTCTGATAGCCATAGGCGTTGAAATCGATATGCGTGTTGACGCCGATCGAGCCAATCACGGCGGCGGCGGCAATCGCGGGCAAGGTGGGCATGCCGGAGTATCTGGTGACGCGCCGCCCTGCATTGGTTCACGCCTGCGCGCGGAGCCAACGCCTCACCGCAGCGTATCGAGCGCGCTTTGCAGCATCCAGGCAGCCGCCATGCGGTCCACCGCTGCCGCCCGCCGTTTGCGGCTGACATCCGCCTCCCGGATCAGGAACCGGTTCGCCGCCGCGCTGGACAGCCGCTCGTCCCACAGCGCACAGGGCAGGCCGGTGGCCTCCGACAGCGCCAGCGCCCAGTCCCGCGCCGCCTGGGCCGCCGGCCCCACCGAGCCGTCCATCGACAACGGCCACCCCACCACCAGCCCGCCGGCGCCCTCTTTTGCGGCCAGCGCGGCGATCTCGCCGGCGTTATCACGCAACTTGCCCCGTCGCAGGCTGCCGTAGGGCGAGGCGAGCGTCAGCAACACGTCCGAGAGCGCCAGCCCGATCGTGCGCTGGCCCGGATCGACCCCGATCAGCCGCTGATGGCGGCCCAACCGGTCGCGTAGCGCAGGCAAATCGAACAAGGGCATCGGCGGGTTATGCCGGGGGAAGAGCCGGGGGCAAAGCGGTCGCGCCGTTGAACCAGCGCGGCCCCGCCGGTATGGTCCCGGGCGCGCAATTCCCCAACAAAGGTCCATCGTTCCCATGGCGCTCGATCACGCCACTGTCCGCCGCATCGCGACGCTCGCCCGCATCCGCGTGGAGGAGGACGAAATCCCCCGCCTCCAAAACGAACTGAACGGCATCCTGGGCTGGATCGAGCAATTGAACGAGGTGAACATCGAAGGCGTCGAGCCGCTGACCGGTGCCGCGCACATGGCGCTGAAGATGCGCGAGGACGTGGTCACCGACGGCGGCTACCCGGAAAAGATCATGGCCAACGCCCCCGACCGCGCCGGTTCCTTGTTTGCGGTGCCAAAGGTCGTGGAATGACCCTGACCGGCCTGACCATCGCGCAAGCCCGTGCCGGGCTGCGCGCCCGCGACTTCAGCGCCGAGGAACTGACCCTCGCGCATCTGCACGCGATCGAGGCCCTGAACCCGCGCCTGAACGCCTACATCACGGTCAGCCACGCCCTGGCGATGGACCAGGCGCGGGCGGCCGATGCCGCCCTGGCCCGCGGCGACACCCGCGCGCTGACCGGCATCCCCCTCGCCATCAAGGATCTGTTCTGCACCGAGGGCGTGCGCACAACCGCCGGCAGCAACATCCTGCGCCCCTTCGTGCCGCCCTATGAAAGCACCGTCACCGCCAACCTGCTGCGCGATGGCGCAATCTTCCTGGGCAAGACCAACATGGACGAGTTCGCCATGGGCTCGTCCAACATGACTTCGGCCTTCGGCCCCGTGGAGAACCCCTGGAAGCGCCGGCAGGACGCCGAGGCCGTGCTGGTGCCGGGCGGCTCCTCCGGCGGGTCCGCCGCAGCAGTTGCGGCGCGGCTGGCGATGGGCGGCACCGGCACCGACACCGGCGGTTCGATCCGCCAGCCGGCATCGTTCTGCGGCATCGTCGGCATCAAGCCGACTTACGGCCGGTGCTCGCGTTGGGGCGTGGTGGCGTTTGCGTCCTCGCTGGACCATCCGGGCCCCTTCGCCCGCACCGTGGGGGATTGCGCGATCCTGCTCGGCTCGATGGCCGGGCACGATCCGAAGGATTCCACCAGTGCCGACGTGCCGGTGCCCGACTTTGTCGCGGCCTGCGGGCGAGGGGTAAAGGGCCTGCGCATCGGCGTGCCGCGCGAGTACCGTGTGGACGGCATGCCGGAGGAGATCGAGACCGTCTGGCAGCAGGGCCTTGCCTGGCTGCGCGAGGCAGGCGCCGAAATCGTCGACGTCTCCACGCCGCACCGGAAATACGCACTCCCGGCCTACTACATCATTGCGCCCGCCGAAGCGTCTTCAAATCTGGCGCGCTACGACGGCGTGCGATTCGGCCTGCGATCGGACGGCAGCGACCTGCGCGATCTCTACGAACGCACCAGGGCAACCGGCTTCGGCCCGGAAGTACGCCGCCGCATCCTGGTCGGCACCTACGTTCTCTCAGCAGGCTATTACGATGCCTATTACCTGCGTGCGCAAAAAGTGCGATCCCTGATTTTGAAGGACTTCACCGATGCCTTCACCCATGTGGACGCGCTGCTGACGCCCACTGCACCGTCGGCCCCCTTCGCACAGGGCGAGAAGATGGACGACCCGGTGCAGATGTATTTGAACGACGAGTTCACCGGTCCGGCCGATCTGGCGGGTATTCCCGCGATGTCGCTGCCCGCGGGCCTGGATGCAAATGGCTTGCCGATCGGCCTTCAGGTCATGGGCAAACCGTTTGATGAGGAGACGGTTTTCGCAGTGGCAGCAGCGTTGGAGCAAGCAGCCAGGTTTGACGCGGTGCCGACGCTTATGGCTGCCGGCTCCGCCAATGCCCATACCCAGAACCCCTGAAACGCGGCACAGCCCGCCGCGTCTCCTGTCATTGCGGATTGACCACCGGTCCGGCGGTCAACCCGCAACTGAATGAAAGGGTCCCCCCTCCCCTTGTGGGTTTGGGCCGCGAAGCGGACCAAGGTCAGGGGGATGGGTTGACATCGGACGTTGCGAGCCCCCCTGCCCCTCCCGCAAGGGGAAGGCGAGGCCTTTCTTTGTTGTCAGGGCGGAAGAAATCTCTGACGCGCGCTCGAACAGCCCCAGCCCCGTATTGCTGCGAAGCCCCGGCAATGGTCACAGGCCGCTACGGCCGCCGCTCCCGGTGCCTTCAGGCGACCGAGCAAGCCCATACGCGTCGATCCGTTCGATCAGCAACCGGAGCATCGCCGCCGCCGAGGCCGATTGTTCTTTATACGGAACAGACCGATAGGCGGTGTACACTGCTCCCTCGATCAAGGCACCAATCAGCACACAAGGATTTTCCGTTGTCTCAGCGAGCAATCGGATCGCAACGCAGAGGCCCCCGGCGGGATCAGGCTCGCCATTGGTGTACTGCCGATAATTATCCCCGGTACTCATGACAGCCTCGAAGGCCATAATTGCCAACAAAAGACCGTCTCTACGAAAGCCGTTCATTGACCTGGATCAAATCAGCCGAAACTATTCGGACACCCATACGATGGCATTCGCGCCGGTTTCGTCGGGTTCCACGAAATGGCCAGAGGCAATGGGTCAGCGCAGTGCTGGGCGCAGCCGCCAAGGGAACCGAACGCCCAATGGTCTCCGCACCATGCCAGGCCGCTCTTTTACCGCGAATTAACCGCCCCATGCCAATGATGGCGGCACCAAATCCGGCCACCGTGCGCACCGTTCCGGCGAACGGCACGGCTTGCCCGTTTCTGGAGTGCGGCGAGGTGCCGCCAGTGGAGTGGGCAACGTGGCCTACGCAGGCAATGACTCGATCGCTGGCGAACGTCCCGCCGGTGAGCCATCAGCACCGGCCCTGCCCGGCCGCGCCTGGGCCGCGCGCTATATTGGCGTGATCCTGACGGCACTGATCGGCGTGCTGGCCTCGATCGGTGCCGCCATGGCCGTGGCGCACTGGGACACCGAGCTTGCGGCAGTGGATTTCGAAAACCGCGCGCGGCGTGAGGAGCAAGCGCTGAACGTTCACCTGTCCCATGCGACAGACGTGCTGTACACGCTGAAAACCTATCTCGAGACCGCCGAATATCCGATCAGCGCCGGCGCTTACGAACAATTCTCGACCGGATTGCGCAACCGGCTAGTGGGTTTGCGCGATACCGGGTGGGCGCCGCGGGTCACGCGCGCCGAACGTGCGGCGTTCGAGCGCCACATGCAGGAGAACGGCTTCCCCGGGTTTCAAATCACCGAGCGGGCGTCCAACGGCCGGCTGGTACGCGCGCAGGAACGCGACGAATATTTCCCGATCATCTATTCGGACCCATCGGCGCCGAACACGGTGGTGCAGGGGTTCGACCTCGGCTCGGAACGGCTGCGCCGCACCGCGATCGAAAGGGCGATCACCAGCGGCATGGCAGCCGCGACGCCACCTCTGACGCTGGTCAACCAGAACCGCCATCAGAAGGGATTCATGAGTTTCGTGCCGGTGTTCGAACGCGCTGCGCAAGCCGGTACGGCAAAGCCAAAGCTGCTTGGTGTGGTGTTGGACGTGTTCGAGACCGGCCAGATGATCGAGAATGTGCTGGCAGATCGCATGCACCTCACCGGGACCAACATTTATTTCTTTGATCCCACCCGGCCGTTCGGCAGCCGTTTGATCTACTGGCATGCATCGGGTGCAGCGGCGGAGGCCGCACCGAGCGAGGCGGCATTGCTGGCGGGTCCGCATTGGATCGGCTCACTCGACATCGACGGGCAGCACTGGGGCGCCATCTTCGCGCCGGAACACGGCCTGGATGCCGGCATTTTCACCTGGAACGCCGGCGGGACCCTGGCCATTGGCTTGGTGATGACGCTGATGAGCGCCGCCTATCTGCTGGTGTCGTTGCGCCGGGCGATCCGGCTGGAGGCACTTACCTGCCGGCTGCGTGAGACCACCGACAACCTGCGGCGCGAGGGTCAGCGGGTGAACCACTTGGCGTGCCACGATGTGCTGACCGGGCTGAGCAATCGCCTGGCATTCCGCCAGGAGGCAGAGCATGCCCTGCAGCGCGCCAGGCGCGGCGAAGGCTTTGCACTGTTGTATCTCGACCTGGACCGCTTCAAGGACGTGAACGACACGCTGGGCCATCCGGTCGGCGACTTGCTCTTGCGCGAAGTGGCGAGCCGGCTGAGCCAGGAAGTGCGCGAGACGGATGTGGTGGCGCGGCTTGGAGGCGACGAATTCGCCGTGATCCAGTCGGGGGTGAACCAGCCCGCCGGGGCACAGATTCTCGCCGGCCGGCTGATCGATGCGGTAGGCCAACCCTACTCGATCGAAGACCACAGCGTGATCATCGGCGTCTCGATCGGCATCGCACTGAGCGATGGCGCCAGTGGGACCACGGATGCGGACACGTTGATGCGCAATGCGGACCTCGCGCTGTACCGCGCCAAGGAGGACGGGCGCGGCGACCTGCGCTTCTTCGATCCAGACATGGATGCGCTGGCGCAGGGGCGCCGCAAGCTGGAGCTGGACCTGCGGCGGGCGCTGGAGGAGGGAGAGTTCGATCTGCACTATCAACCGCTGGTCAGCCTCAGCGACCGCACGGTAACCGGCTTCGAGGCACTGCTGCGGTGGCATCATCCGACCCGCGGCCTTGTGCCGCCGGCGGATTTCATCGGCCTGGCCGAGGAGATCGGGCTCATCGTCCCCCTCGGCGAATGGGTGCTGCGCACCGCCTGCGCCGAGGCGGCCGGATGGGACGCGCTGGTGGGGAATCGCGATGCACCACTGGTGGCGGTCAACGTCTCAGCGGTGCAATTCCTTGCCGGACAGCTGGTGGAGACAGTACAGCAGGCATTGGCGGCTTCCGGGCTGCCGCCCGGCCGGCTGGAGCTGGAGGTCACCGAAAGCGTATTGCTGCGCGACGGAGACCGCACGCTGCGGACCTTGCATGCGCTGCGGGCGTTGGGCGTGCGCATCGCGATGGACGATTTCGGCACCGGCTACTCGTCGCTCAGCTACCTGCGCAACTATCCCTTCGACAAAATCAAGATCGACCAGTCGTTCGTGCGCAATCTCGCCGACGGCCAGGAGAGCGGCGCGATCATCCGGGCGGTCGCGGCCCTGGGGGCCAGCCTGCGCATTACCACGCTGGCCGAGGGGGTGGAGACGAGCGCGCAGCTGGAGCAACTGGTCACCAATGGATGCACCGAAGTGCAAGGCTATTTTTTCAGCCCGCCGCTGCCGGCACATCAGATCCCCGGATTGCTGGCGGAACTCGGTCAACGCTGGGCGCTGGCGGCGTAGTGCCGCCTATCGGAAATCACCGCACACCTGGCATATTCATGCTTTCGCTGATCGGCAGAAAGCAGCGCGCCGCGCATGGTGGTCGCAAACCCCGTTGAGAATGAAAGCACCGGGGTACCTCCCGCGACCGGCGTTGGGGGAATATTCGCAGGACCTGGACTGGGCTTTCTGCGAACCATCGCAGAGAGGGTGTTCCAATCGTTCACACCGAATGCCTGATGATAAATTAGTAATTAGCACGGAGAAAGCACAAGGGCCACGGAGATAGCCCGTTTGTTAGCCCTAACCGACGACACCTGCGCGTCTCGACCTCTCCCATACGGCGCAAACAGCGCCGCATGGGAGAGGTTTCTTTACCGCCATAGCGGATCAATCGCCTCCCGCCCGTCCAAAACCGCCGCAATGTTGTCGAGCGCACGAAACCCCATCGCGTTGCGTGTTTCCACAGACGCACTGCCAACATGCGGCGCCAGAATCACATTCTCCAACGCAGCAAACCGCTGGTCATAATTCGGCTCGGCCCGGAACACGTCCAGGCCCGCCGCAAACAAATGCCCTGAGGTCAGTGCCTCGATCAGTGCGTCCTCATCCACCAAGCCACCGCGCGAGACATTCACCAGAACCGCACCGCGCGGCAGCAGTGACAGCGCCTGTGCGTTGATAATTTTCTCGGTGGCCGGCGTAGCCGGCGCATGCAGCGACAGGAAGTCGCAGACCGGCAGCATCGCATGAAACTCCGCGAAATACTCCCCCCCCCGCTCCAGCTCCGTCGGCAAACGGTTGCGCGCGTGGTACACAACCCGCATGTCAAATCCGCGCGCCCGCTGCGCCATCGCCCGCCCGATCCGCCCCATACCCAGAATTCCGAGCGTCTTCCCCGTCACCCGCATGCCCAGCAAATCTCCCTGGCCGATGCGGAACCCCCAGCCGTTCCGCATGATCCGGTCGTATTCCGAAGCGCGCCGTGCCGCGGCCAGCAGCATCATGAATGCGAAATCCGCGGTACATTCCGTCAGAACGCCGGGCGTGTTGGTCACGACCAGGCCGCGTGCCTTGGCCGCCGCCACGTCAATATGGTCGTAGCCGACGCTGCTGGTCGCGCCGACCCGCACGCTGGGAGGCAGGGTCACGATCACCTCGGCCGACAGCGGCAACGTATTGGTGAACAAGATGGCGTCCGCACGGTGACGTATGGCGGCGTCCACGGTCTCGGGTGCGCTCATGTCGTCGCTGCCTTCCACCACGAGCGCGTCGAATTCGTCGCGAGCACGCGCGACTACATCCCGCGGCAGCAGCGCCGCGACCACCAGGCGTGATTTCATCTTCTGGCCTCCTCCGACCGCGCGTATATCGCCGCGGGCACCCGCTTACGGAAGAGGGCTTCCGCTGACACCGGTCCGGAGACTTGGAGGGGCGGCAGAGACCGTCCTCCGCCCGCGTCGCCGCCCGGTCGCTGTTCATCGAACGTCAATCAATTGATGAGTATGTCAGGCGCGAAGGATCGACGCGATCCGCAACGGCAGGGGCACGTTCATGCGCAACAATGAACCGATCACGGCCAACGAAATCATCGTGCCCGACGGAGAGCCGTTGGTATCGCGTACCGACCTTGGCGGGCGGATCACCTTCGTCAACCGGGTCTTCCAGGAGGTCAGCGGCTTCTCGGAGCAGGAGCTGGTGGGTTCGCCCCATAACATCGTACGCCATCCGTCGATGCCGGCGGCCGCGTTCGCAAATCTGTGGGCCACCATCAAGGCCGGCCGGCCATGGGATGGCCTGGTCAAGAATCGCGCGAAAAATGGGGACTTCTATTGGGTCCGCGCCAACGTTACGCCGGTCGTTGAGGGCGGCGAGGTCGCCGGGTTCATATCCGTGCGCTCCATGCCCAGCCGCAAGGACGTCGCGACCGCGGAGCATGCCTATACCGCCATCCGGGAGGGTACCGCGAAGGGCGTTGGCCTGCGCGATGGGGCCTTGGTGCGAACAAGATGGCGAACAACCATCGCGGACGTGATGAATTCGGTCGCCGGGCGCCTTGCCGGTGCAGCCATTGCCGCGGTCTTGCTGATGATCGGGCTGGGGTGGCTCGGCTTCGCCGGTATGGCGGCTTCGAACGGCGTGCTGCGCCATGTCTACGAACAGGACCTGGTGGCGGTGAATCAGCTGCGGAGCCTGGTGGATCTCATCCGCGACGATCGCAACCTGATCGCACAGGTGGCTGTGTCGCTGGATCATGGCGCCTCGGCTGAGCAAGCGCTGCGGCAACGCGAACCGGTGGTGCGCGGCAATCTGGCCAAGGCCGCGGACCTGTGGACCGCCTATCAGAATGCGGCACTCACACCCGAGCAACAGGCCCTGGCCCGGCAATTCGCGGCGGATTACGCAGCTTTATTACACAATGCGCTCGAACCGGCGCTTGCCCTGGCACAGCGCGCCGACTCGGCCGGTCTCGATAGCCTGTTCCAGAACAAGGCGCCGCCCTTGTTCCAGGCCGTTTTCAATGGCAACCGAAAATTGACGAATCTGCAGATCGACCTCGGCCAGCAAGCCTATCAGAATGCCGGAGCGAGTCTTCGAAGGCGCCTGATCCTCGGCACTATCGTGGCCTGCGGCGGGACCGCCTCGATCCTCGCGCTCGGCTGGGGCCTGCTTTGCACGATACGCCGCAGCGTAGATAAATTCGAAGGCCATTTTCGGAACATCAGCCACGGCGACGTGACGACCGATATCGCGATGCCGGCGGCGCGCGAATTCCGGCGCATGGCCTCGATGCTGCGCGCGATGCGCGCCCATCTCGCATTCAAAGTATGGGAAGCGAAAGAGTTCGAACGCAAGGCCGGCGCGATGCGGCGCGAGACCGTGGAAAAAATGGCGCTGACCATCGAGCGGGAGGCAGGTGCCGCGGTAGAGCGGGTCGCGGAACGTACCGACGCCATGGCGGGCGATGCCGATGCCATGGCCCAGTCGGCGGAGCGGGTGAGCGCCAACGCCGAACTCGTGGCCGAAGCAGCCAACCAAGCATTGAAGAACGCGCAACTCGTTGCCGCGGCCAGCGAGGAACTGGCGGCCTCGATCCGCCAGGTGTCCGAGCAAGTGCAGCACGCCAGTTCGGTTTCCCAGGCTGCCGCGGAAAAGGGTGCCCGTGCCCGGGAAACGATTCGGTCGCTGTCCGAGGCGGCAGAGCGGATCGGTTCCGTGGCCAATATGATCGCGAGCATCGCCGCCCAGACCAACCTGCTCGCGCTGAATGCCACGATCGAAGCGGCTCGCGCCGGCGAGGCGGGAAAAGGCTTTGCCGTGGTGGCCGGCGAGGTGAAAACGCTCGCGGCCCAGACCGCCAAGGCCACCGAGGAGATCACACGCCAGATCGCTGGCCTGCAGGGAGCAACGAACGGAACGGTAGCGGCCATTGAGGATATTGGCCACACGCTGGACGACGTCGCGGGCGTTGCCGCGTCGGTGGCGGAGGCGATCGACCAGCAGACTGCGGCAACTCAGGACATCGCCCGCAACGTGGCGGAGAGCAGCGCCGCCGTGCAGGAGGTGACCAACCGCATCGCCGCAGTGTCGCAAGAGGCAAATAGCGCAGGCGCTCAGGCGGCGCATCTGCGTGCCGGCTCCGGTGCGGTCGCCGCCGAGATCACGACTCTGCGTGGTGCTGTTGTACGTACGATCTATACGGCAAGCAAGGAAGCGGATCGCCGAATGGGTGCCCGCGTCGCCGTGAGTCAGCCCTGCACAATTTCATTCGAAGGCGGACCAAGCGGCATTGCTGCGATGACGGTCGACATTTCGGAGAGCGGCGCAGCAATTTCTGCTGACGGGATCAGCGCCAAACAGGGTCAGCGTGGCAGGATGACCTGGGACGGGCATCCGGGCATACAGGCCCAATTCGAAGTCGTCGCCACTGATAGCGATCGGCACTTGCACGTGCGGTTCGAGCCGTCCTCCAGGAGCGCCCCGCTGGAGGACATGTTGCACAATTTGTTGTGGGGGCGTAACACGACCGATAGCAGCCCGTGCGCCGATACTGAACGCTCAAGGGTGGCGTAGCGCGCAGTTGCTACCGGCGAGGGCTGCACACCGCGCACCCTCGCATACCCCGGGCGTCCCGCAGCGTTGACGCGGTCTCCCGAGCGTGGTCGGAACGGCCCATGCCGCCACGGTTCAGGAATCGACATGACGGAAGAACGTACTCGCTTGTGGCCCAACGCCGCACGTACCCCCATCGCGACCGCGCTGCAGGCGCCGCCGGCCCAATGGGACATCGCGGCGGACGTCGTGGTGATCGGCGCCGGCGCCACCGGCATGACAGCGGCGATCATCGCGCGAGAAGCCGGCCTGTCGGTGATCGTGGTGGAGCAAGAGGCCGACATCGGCGGCCACGCGATCACCAGCGGCGGCAATGTGCCTCTGGGGGGCGGAACCAGCGCGCAGAAGAAATATGGCATCGTGGACTCCCCCGATGTACTGTTCCGTGACCTCACCGACTGGTCGGTGGTGGAACCAAACGGTTTTCCCGACTACCGCTACAACGACCACGAGATCGTCCGCGCCTTCGCCGACCACAGCGCCGAGACATTCGAATGGCTGGTCGCGCATGGCGTGGTGTTTGTAGACAAGGCACCTGACGCGCAAGGCGGCAACGCGGTAGGCAACTCAGCACCGCGGGAGATGCACTGCGCGGTGTCGCATTGGCCGATGGTGCAGACCGGCCGGCCGGCCGCGGCGGAAGAGCAAGCGACGCGGTCCTCCGGCAACGGGCTCATGCGTCCGCTGGAAGCCACCGCGCGCCGGGTCGGGGTGGAGATCCTGCTACGACACCGCATGCTGGCGATCTACCGGGAGGCGCCGCATGCCGGCCACGTGCTGGGAATTGCCGCGGAGCATGCTGGCGCGCGGTTGGCGATCCGCGCACGCAGGGCGGTGGTAATCGGCACCGGCGGGTCCACCGGTAACGTGAATTTCCGCCGCATCGCCGATCCGCGCCTGACCGAGGAGTACTGCGGTCTGTCGGGTATGCCCTGGTCCGACCAGGACGCCAGCGGCGAACTGGCCGCGATGGCGATCGGCGCCTCGTTATGGGGGACGTACAACCAGGTGGGGGAATTCGGCTACAGCGTCACCAAGCCAGCGGCGATCGGCTGTCAGTACGGTTATCAGAACCTGCGCTGGTATCCCGGCTGCACAGTGTTCGATCGCGCACGGGCGATCGGCCTGCCTGTGCGCGATTGGCAGAACGTGATAACGGTGAACATGCTGGGCCAACGTTTCTATGACGAGACCGGGCGAGGGTTCACGACCAACAATTACAACTCGATAAATCCCTACACCCAGGGTGATTATCGGAACGCTCAGAACGCAAAGTTCCGGCCGAACAACTGGCTGAATGCAGCGATGGCCGGGATTGGCGACGGCCGCAACGGTGGCGGCCCGATTTGGGCGATTTTCGACTCCGATGCGGTGCAGCGCGAGGAATGGGTGCTCGAGCCCCCGCATGTCGATTACGCGGATGGGTTCTGCTTTCGTGCCGATACGGTGGCGGCGTTGGCGGAACGGATTGCGATGCAATACCAGCGTGTTCCGATGCCGCTGGAGAATCTGGTGCGGACGGTGGCGCGGTACAACGCGTTTGTGGAATCCGGCGTTGACGAAGATTTCGGCAAGCCGACGCCTCGCTACAAGATCGCCAAGCCGCCATTCTATGCTGCTTGGGCGACGCCGGTGATTCACGACACGCGCATGGGGTTGCGGATCAATGCGCACTGTCAGGTGGTGGATTTGAACGGCGCGAACATTGCCGAGCTGTATTGTGGCGGCGAATCCGCAGGCGGATTCAGCCAACACGGGCTCGCGCGGGCTCTGTGCCAGGGGTACATAATTGGACGTAACCTCTCCCACGAAGTGGCGGTGAGTAGCGAAACGGATCGACGCGAGGCGCGTTAGCGCCGAGGGTGAGGGGGATCGGGTCAGCACAAAATAAGCGCCTACCGCCC
>Ga0335072_10006291_pt1 | contig 17375 bp, 19 predicted proteins | sample Lox_Sample_21_FD_206725 | JGI IMG/M metagenome (GOLD analysis project Ga0335072, IMG submission 206725) | Soil microbial communities from Loxahatchee National Wildlife Refuge, Florida, United States - Lox_Sample_2.1 | ecosystem: Environmental > Terrestrial > Soil > Wetlands | place: USA...
CGTCCGTCTCCTTTCCCTGCGGCCCTTTGGGGCAGTTTTCGTTGTTGCGAGCATTGGATTGCGTCAACTCCGGCCACCGGTAACGAGGCGTTCGCGGTTGAACATGGTGGCCACGACACGCCAGGCCAGCCCGTCGATCACCAGGAGGGCAGCGAGGCCGAGGGCGAGGCCGTGCTCCTAAGTGCTGTTTGTCAGCCTGCTGACGGTAGTGAACGCTTCTGTGAGCAGCTGCACGAGTCCAGGCGAGGCTCCGTTTGTCGCCAGCAACTCCCGGTGGCGGATCGCCGCGCTTCTGAGCGCGACGACCGCGATCCGCCCGACCACCTGGTCGTCGAAGTCTGCCTGCAGTGACCCGCGACGAGCGCGTACTGCGTCTGCTATCGCCGCCTCTAGCCTGCGCAGTGGCCGCGGCGATGACCGGCGGACAAGCTCGAGCGGCCGGGGGATTTCGATCAGGCGTGCAAGTCTGCTGTCGCCGGAAGGTCGGGTCAGCTCGCGTGCGACCGCGATCATTGCATTCTGCACCGCGATATACGGTCCCTCGCCCGGAGGGCGGTTGCGAATCGCGTCACAGAGCCCTTCCGTCCAGCCGGTCGCCTCCTCTGCGAGCAGGCCTTCCTTGCCGTCGAAGTAACGATAGAAAGTACGCTCCGTGACCCCGGCGGCATCGGCTATGGCCCGGACGGTGGTGTTCTCGTAGCCGTGCTGCGCGAACAGGCGCTGCGCCGCTTCGAGTACCGCGGTACGCGTGGCCTGCTTGCGGGCCTCGCGCCGGTAGGCCTCGCGGCGCTGCGCGGGTGAGTTTGACGACTGCGTGTCCATCTGCATAGTGTGTCATACCTGACAGCCTGTCATACCTGACAGAAACTGACGACCGCGTCGTGAGGTGGCCATGTGAGCGGGGACAGCTTGCTAATCGGCGGAGGTGCGCTCGCGAAGGGCGGACACGGTCTGCATGGGCTCCTTGGCGGTCATCATGGGCTGCGAATCCTCTTGCTGGTGCTCGCGGTCGCAGCGGCTGCCGTCCTCGTCGTGGCGCTCACCCGCCGGGCGCGCGCCGCCCGGCACACGCCGAAGGGACGGTCCGCGGTTCCGGCCGCGCCGACCAGTGCCGCCGGGATGCCTGGGCACGCCCTGGCAGGATCGCTGCGCCCGGCCAGCGCGCGCCGGGACGGCGGAGCGATCGTCGCACGGGGTCTGTCCAAGCACTACGGCAAGAAGGTCGCCGTAGACGATCTCTCCTTCGAGGTGCAGCCCGGTCATGTCACGGGCTTCCTCGGCCCGAACGGAGCAGGCAAGTCAACGACGATGCGGATGATCATGGGCCTGGACGCGCCCGACCGCGGCTCAGTGACCGTCTACGGCCGCCCGTACCACAGCCTCGGCTGGCCGCTTCGCGAAGTAGGCGCGCTCCTGGAAGCGCGGTCGGTCCATCCCGGCCGCAGCGCCTACGCGCATCTGTGGATGCTGGCCCGGACCAACAACATCGCGAGGAGCCGCGTCGACGAGGTTCTCGAGATCGTGGGCCTCACCTCGGTGGCACACCAGCGCGCAGGCCAGTTCTCCCTCGGCATGGGCCAGCGCCTGGGCATCGCCGGGGCACTGCTAGGCGATCCGGGAGTCCTGCTGTTCGACGAGCCGGTGAACGGCCTGGACACCGACGGGATCCGCTGGGTGCGCCAGCTGCTGCGGGACCTGGCCGCCGACGGGCGCACCGTCTTTGTCTCCAGCCACCTGATGAGCGAGCTGGCGCAGACCGTCGACCACGTCGTCGTGATCGGCAAGGGACACCTGATCGCCGATCTGCCCATCGCTGAGTTCACCTCCCGGAACGCCCACGGCTACGTCCGGCTGCGGTCGCCGCAGCTCGATCGGCTCCGTCCTGCGCTCGAGGAAGCGGGAGCAATCCTCACCGCCGGGCCCGACGGCTCGCTGCTCGTGCACGACCTGCCAGTCGAGAAGATCGGCGAGCTCGCCTGGCAGAAATCCGTACTCCTGTATGAGCTCGCGCCGCAGTCTGCGTCCCTGGAGGAGGCGTTCATCGAGTCGACGGAAGGCAACCTCGAGTTCCACGGCGACCCGCCCCTCGAAGCACACGGAGTGAGTCAGCCATGACGGTCGAAGCATCGGTCCCCCCGCCGGCAGACAGCGCTGCCGGGACCCGGGCAGGTCACTACGGGTTCGGCGCCGTGCTGGACTCGGAGCGGATCAAGATCGTCTCGGTTCGCTCGACGGTTTGGACGCTGCTGGCCACGGCGGTTGTCGGCATCGGCCTGAGCGCGGTCGTCACCTCCGCGCAGGCGGCACGCTACAGCGCGCGGACGGCCGCTGCGCAGCAGGCGTTCGACCCAACCCACTCCAGCCTGTCCGGGATCTTGTTCGCGCAGCTCGCGATCGGCGTGCTCGCAGTCCTCGTCGTCACCGCCGAGTACAGCACCGGAACCATCCGCGCCACCTTCGCCGCCGTGCCGCGACGCCCGCTCGTGCTCACCGCGAAGGTCATCCTGTTCAGCGTGATCACTTTCATCGTCGGAGAAGCCGTCTCATTCGCCGCGTTCCTCATCGGGCAGGGGATCCTCTCCGGGAAAACGCCGACCGCGTCACTGTCCGACCCGAGCGCTGTCCGCGCGGTTATCGGCGGCGGTCTTTACCTCGTAGCGCTCGGGCTGCTCGCGCTCGGCATCGCGACCATCATCCGGCACACCGCCGCGTCGATCAGCGTCTTCGTCGGCTCCCTGTTCGTACTGCCGATCATCGCCGCCGTCCTGCCCTCGTCCTACTCCGACGACATCAGCCGGTTCCTGCCCCAGCAGATCGGAACCGTGATGACCACCGCGCACTACCACGGCACCGACACCTTCGGCCCCTGGACCGGCTTCATCATCTTGTGCGCCTATGCGGCCGCCGCGCTCATGACCGGAGCGGCCCTGCTGCTGCGCCGGGATGCCTAGAGCCCGGCGGAGACATCAAATGACCTGTCACCTCCCGATCCAGGCCGCCGGCATCACGCTGCTTGCCTTGCTCGGGCTGACGGCATGCGCCAGCGTCAGCACGACCGCGCACCCTTCAGGGACGGGCGCAGCCGCGAGAGGCACAGTCGTCTACACCTTCGGGGTTGCCGGAACCAGAGGGCCGGTGCTGGAGACCCTGCACGACAAGCCCACCCCGATCCGCGGCATAGCGGGAAGCGTGATCCAGATCGCCACCTCCAACTCCGACACCTACGCGCTCACCTCGGCCGGAACGGTCTGGGCCTGGGGCGTTGGCAGTTATGGCGAGCTTGGTAACGGCTCCACGCCGGCTTACGTGCGCACCGCAGCGAAGGTGGACTTCCCGGAGGGCGTCAAGATCACCTCGCTGCCGAACCCAATGCCGTTCGACGGCGGCCTGGCCATCGACTCGCGTGGCGTCGCATGGGGGTGGGGTTTGAACACGTCCCACGACCTGTGCCTGCCCGGCGGGCTGCTGATAACGCGGCCCGCGAAGATCCCGCTGCCGCACGTCACCCTGGCTTCCGGCGCCCGGACCCACTCGCTGTTCGACTCCGACGGCACCGTCTATGCCTGCGGCAACGGCGCGTACGGAGAGCTCGGCAACGGCTCCACGGCATCGCGGCCGGCGCCGACCGCAGTCCTCAGATTGCCGGAAGGCAAAGTCAAGGCGCTCACGTCGTCATGGGGCGGATCCGGCGCCCTCATGGCAGACGGCTCCTACTACGACTGGGGCTATAACCAGGCCGGCCAGCTCGGCGACGGATCCACCACCGACAGCGCAGTCCCGGTCCGCGTGCCGCTGCCGGGACCTGTCGACCAGGTCTTCCAGGGAGGCAGCGGCCCGACGAACGGCCAGACGATCGCCGTCCTCGCCGACGGCTCGCTGTGGACGTGGGGAAACGGCACGCACGGTCAGCTCGGCAACGGCGGCACCCGCAGCTCGGCCATCCCGATCCGCATCGCCCTTCCCCGCGGGGCAAAGCCCGTCACGGTGGCCTCCGGCGGGTACGCCTCTTACGCCATCGATCAGACCGGAAGACTCTGGGCCTGGGGCCGCAACACCGACGGCCAGCTCGGGACCGGCAGCAGCGGGCCGGACCGGCTCACCCCCGTCTCCACCGGGATCTCGCTCACGCAGATCTCCGCCACGGCTCAGAACGCCGCGGGGCTCCGCCAGTAAGCGCGCCTCCGGCACCGCCCGCTGAACCGCCGCGCCCGCGCCGCCGGAGACAGCTGCTGGCGGCTTGGCGGGCAGGCTCGCCAAGGATATTCGTCCTGTCTGTCGTGGCCGCTCGGTAATATCTGCTGCTCCGGGACCGGGATGCCAAGTTCACCGCAGAGTTCGACGATCGGATCCGGACATCGCAGCATCACTCCTTATTCACGGGTCAGGGAACAGCCGGCGCCGGCAGTTTCTCCACTGGCTGTAATCCGGCTCAGGCCGCGGCCTTGCGGACGCCGCGCCGCCATACTTTCCCGATGGACAGGGTGTCGGAGATGGTGGCAGTAGGGTCGCCGTCGACGAGCAGCAGGTCGGCGAACAGGAAGCCCGTCGGCGCGCGGCGGCCCGTGCCTGGGCGGCGGCGTCTCGGGCCGGAAGGCCAGTAAGCGCGGGCCGTTTGGCCTCTGGCAGAACACGAACCCGCGCGATGGCATGAGTCTCTAGGGAGGAGCAGGCTAGCTGCTCCGGTTGCGGTTCATGCGCGCGACGGTCAGGAGGTGCGGCCTCCCGGAAAGGACGTGCCGCCATGACAGGATCGGCACTGGCGCCCATCATCATCCCCATCGTGGCGCTGATCGCATTGGCCGCGTGGCTCGCCATGATCTTTTACGCGGAGGCCCATCCTGGGCACATTCGCCACGGCGCGTCGTCCGGACCCGGAACCACCCCGCGTGACGAGCCCGGTCAGGACATCCGGCACGAGCTTGCGCCGACCGGAGCAGGAGCATCACGTCGCGCGGCAATTCCCGCCGATGACCGCCCTGGCGAGCGGGCACCCTCGGAACCAATTCGAGCCGCATAACCCTGGCTTAGCGAGACGGCACACGGCAGCTCCGGCGCCTACAAGCCGGCAATCCGAAGCCGACTCGCCGCTCTCCGCTCCACGCCGAATATTCGCGGCTGACGCTCGGGCTGCATAGCACGGCACCTGGACGCAGATGCTTCGAGTCTGGACAGTTCTCGTCCTGGAGGGGGTTGTCTCGGATTCTGTGGTCATGCGTACGCGCCGCTGGGTCGGGTTCTGTGTTGTCTGCGGGCCGGCCGCAGGCGCGGCAAGGGCCGGGGCCAGCGATGCATTTGCATGCCAGCGCCACGATTGCGAAAGGGCTGCAACGCGCATGGCCGTGCCGACCTGGCTGAGCGATGCCGTCCTGTACCAGATCTATCCACAGAGCTTCGCCGACTCTGACGGCGACGGGATCGGCGACTTGCGCGGCATTGCGGAGCACCTGGACTACCTGGCCTGGCTCGGAATTACATTGGTGTAGCTCAACCCGTGCTTTGTCTCCCCGATGCGCGACGCCTTATGACGTCGCCGACTACTTCACCATCGACCCGCGCTACGGAGACAACGACGGCCTGGCCGAACTGGCTGATCAGGCCCGCAGGCGCGGTATCAGGCTCCTGCTGGATCTGGTTCCTGGACACACCGCCGATACCCACCCGTAATTCGCGGCGTCCGCGCATGACCCGGGCGATCACCGCTACATCTGGGCCGACCCGGGTCTCGGCCCTGACGGCGGCCGGGGTCCGTGTGCCAACCGCGGCTGCCCGCCGGGCACGCCGGCCATGGAGCCGGTCACCGGGCCGCCTGCCGCACGTCCCGTTCCGGTGCCTGCTCTGTCAGCTCGATAGCGACCGGCGGGGGCGAGCTCAGGCTGTTATGCACCGTGCAGTGCGAGGCCACAGCGAGCAGGGCAGGCCGCCGACTGGCCGGCAGGTCGGCGGGCGCCTGGATGGTGACGCGGATGCCGCTCACCCGCGCGGGGCGGTCACTGGCCATGTCGAACCCGGCCCGCACGTCCAGTCCGTCCCGGCCGTAGCCGTGACGTGTCAGGTACCGGCCCGCGTAGAAGGCCACGCAGGCGGCCAGCGACGCGACGAACAGCTCGGTGGGGGTTGGCGCGGCGTCCCGGCCGCCCGCGTCCGGCGGCTGGTCCACCAGCACCCGGTGCTCGCGCACCGACACCTCGTATGATTCCCCGGCGACGAACCGGACGCCTATCTCGCGGGCGTCCGCCTCCGCAGCGCGTCCGGTCACCTGTCCCTGCTTCATGGCTGGGCTCCCCTGTCGCTTCGGTTGATTGACTCCGATACCCTATGGGGTATTACTGTACTAGCGCGAGAGTCACACCGGGCAGGGCCCTTGGTCCCCCGGAAAGCGGCGCTTCATCACGCACCTTGGCACCGCATCGCGTGTCGGGCGGTACAGGCGCAGTTGTGGCCTGCACCCCGGCGCGCCGCCTGGCCACGGGCCGGCACAGAGACATCCACGGCCGCAGGCCGCGGGCGGTAGGTTTCGATCCGTGATGACATCTGCCCTGCGTGGCGACCTGGCACCCGGAGACGTGATTGTCCTCCCGGGCGAGGACGGCGAGGTCGCGGTCGAGGCGATCCACCTCGGCCACGGCGGGTTCCTGCTCACGTTGTCCGCCCTGCACGCTGCTGCGGAGACCAGGCACGCGTCGTCACCCTGACAGCCGGCACGCGGGTGCCGCGACGCTGAGGCGGGAGAAGGCAGCATCACCCGCGGCCGACACCCCGGTCCGGCCTCGCCGGCACGATCCCGAAGCCGGCAGCGGTGAATGCTGCCGTTACCCGGCAGCAGGGATGCTCTGGGGTCTGTTCCCGGCACGCGCTGACTCCCCCGGCGTTCGGCGGCCATCCGGGAGCTAGCGGCTGGCCGTCCGGCCGATGCGCTACGCCTGGCCCGCCTGTGGGCCTTAGCCGGGTCAGGTGAAGATGATCTGGCCGCCGGCGGCGAGGTCGTAGAACTCGCCGACGGTGATGATGTCCTTGACCTGGTCGATGAAGTCGTCCTTGGTGAGGCCGAACAGATCTACCGATGCCTTGCAGCCGTACAGGCCGGCGCCGGTGTCGGCGATCATCTCGATGAACTCGGGGATGGAGGGGATGTCGAGCGTGCCCATCTTGTGCGCCATGTAATGGGTCATGACCGAGGAGACGCCGGGCAGGCCGCCGGCCCAGGTGGCCAGGTGCAGGCCGGGGTTGCCGACGGTGGCGAGCTTGATGTGCTCGTGCCGCGCCTTGTGGATGGCGTCCAGGCCGAAGAAGGTGAAGAAGAGGTTGGCATCGATACCCTCGGCGCGGGCGCCGTTGGCCATGATCAGCGCCGGGTAGATGCCCTCCAGGGATCCCTTCGACACGATGATGGAAACCTTCTCTATCTTGCTGCCGGTTGTGGTGCTGTTCTCGGTCATGGCACACCGTCCTGTCGTGGTTCAGATGCAGCCGCGCGGCTTGGGAATGCCGGCGATCTTGGCGGCCAGCTTGGCCGGTCCCTTCGGGAACAGCTCGTACAGTTCCTTGATGCTCACCCCGGAGGTCTTGCTCAGCGCGCGCACGCTCGGGCCGGTGCCTTTCTCTTCGTACTCGTGCCGCATGAACTTGACGACCTGCCAGTGCGGCTCGGCCAGCACCGGGATGCCGCTATCGGCGGCGATCTGCGGTGCCATGTCCTCGCGCCACTGCTGGGGGTCGGTGAAAAAGCCCTCGTCGTTGACGGTGACCTCGGTGCCTGCGTAGGTCTTGACGGGCATGGTCAGGCCCTTTCTCTCGTGCCGCTGGCTGGACTGGCAGCTGTGTGGCTGCCCGCTGCGGGCGCCTCGAGCCGCTTGCCTGCCAGCGGCATGTCGGTTCCGATGCCCGGGACGTCGTGTCCGGGCAGGAGCATGTGCCAGTACAGCCACTCGAAGGCGAGCTTGCCGAGATGGTTGAGGCGGGACTCGCGCAGCAGGGGCAGACCGATGCGGCCGGGAAACCGGCCGGTGACCGGTTCGGTGTCGTAGTTGAAGTCGATCAGCAGAGCCTTGCCGGACCCGCTTTCGATGAAGCAGTTGGTGTGGCCGTCGAAGCGGGCGCCCAGCGGCTCGCCGTGCAGGAAGCTGACGATGTTGCGGGTCAGGATCCCGCCCTCAAAGTGCGCCACCGAACCGGCTTTCGAGGCGCGGACGTCGGCAGCGTCGCCGATGACGAAGATGTTCGGGCTGGCCTTGGCCTGCAGGGTGTGCTCGTCGACGGGAATGAAGCCGAGCGCATCGCCAAGGCCGGCTGAGCGGCCGACGTATGCCTGGCCGCCGTGCACCGGCACCGTCACGGCCAAGTCGAAGCCGACTTCGCGGCCGTCGAAGGAGATGAGCCGACCGCCGTCGGGGTCGACCTCGCCGGTGTTGAACTCGGTCACCACGTCGATGCCCTTCTCCGTGAGCATCCCGCTGAGCTCGCGGTTGCAGACTGCCTTGGTGAAGGCGCCGTCGAGTGGGGTCACTAGCGTCAGCTCTACCCGGTCGCGGATTCCGCGCTCGCGGAAGTAGGCATCGGCGAGGAAGCTGAATTCGATGGGGGCGACTGGGCACTTGATCGGCATGTCGATGATATTGACCGCGATCCGCCCGCCGTCGAATCGCGCCAGCGCATCGCGCAGGGCCACCGCGCCGTTGCGGTCGTAGAAGGTGGAGGCCCGGCCGCGTTCTGTCGCGTCGGCCAGGCCGTCAGTTTCCTCTGGCAGCAGCGCCGCGCCGCTGGCGATGACCAGCACGTCGTAGGACAACACCGTGCCGTCCTCGAGATGGACGCGGCGCGCGTCAATGTCCACGTGGCTGGCGGCGCTCTGATGGTAGCCGATGCCGCCGTTCAGCTGTCGTACCCGCGGCCGCGTCAGCCTGTCCGTCCGGACCCGGCCGAACGGCACGAACAGCAGGCCCGGCTGGTAGACATGCTGCCCGTCTCGGTCGACCACGGTGATCAGGTCGTCGTCCGCGACTTGCCGCCGCAGCCTGTTCGCGAGCAGCGTGCCGCCGGTTCCGCCGCCGAGCACCACGATTCGCCTCATGGCATCAGTGTCGGCGCCTTCGTCCGGCCGGGCCTACGGCCGAAGGTCCCGCCGCGGGCCGGCCAAGGGCATTGCCATCCCGAGCCCGGCTGGCTGCCGGTCGTGGCGGGAGTCCGCGTGCCGCGGTGCCGGCCGCCGCCACGGTCGGGCGGCCAATGCTGGCCTGGGCGCTGCCCGCTGCCGTTGCCCGGCCCGCCCTCCTGCACGAGGGCCAGGTATCGCCCGCCGCGGTGCGGTGGTGGCGGCTGCAGACTGCCGGCCCTGCGCTCTGGAATACCTCCGTGCGCATTCACGCAGGGGATGCGCCAGCTGTTGGTGCGCGGACCGCGCCTGAGCCGGTCACCCGGCGCAGTGCGCCCGGCCGCGGTGCAAACCTGTCCGTCGCCGGGTACCTGTGACCGCGGGCTCTCATGAGGTGCGCGCAGGCCGCTGCCGCCCGGATGCGGAGCCAGCCGGTCAGGCGTGCTCTGCCGGGCCAGGCCGGGACAGAACTGCGCCGGCCACCGCCGGCACCTGGGCCGCGGGCGGGGATGCCAGGCTGGCCGGCGGGAGCGGGAACCAGCGCAGCGCCTCAAATTCGGGGCTGAGCCCGGTCGGGCCGTCTTGCACCTGCTCGGCCAGCGCCGCCAGGAGGGCGCGGGCCTGGCGCAGGTAAAGCGGGAAGACGTCCTCGCCTGCCTGGGCGCGCTGCCGGGGGTAGCAGATCTCGCCGTCGGCGGCGTAGGAAACATCCGGCAGCCTGATCTGCGGCTGTGGCGGCCCGCCGGCGTGCCGCCACAGCCCGGTGTGCGGGTCGAAGCGGTAGTCGGGCAGCAGCCGGTAGCCGTCCGCGGCGATGATCTGGACGGCAGCGGCGATGTAATCAGCGGCCGCGGCGGAGATGAAGTAGTTGAGGTTGACCCTGGTCCAGCCCGGCTTGACGCCGTCGCAGCCGTGGCCGATCTCCTCGCGGAATGCGTGCGAGCGGGCGGCGCCGATGGCCAGCAGCCGGTGCCCGTAGGGGCCGGCGCATGAGCAGCCGCCGCGGGCCTGGATGCCGAACAGGTCGTTCAGCAGCGCGACGGCGAAGTTGTGGTGCAGGTACTGGGCGCCGTGCCGGATGCGGAACGAGACGATGGACAGCCGGGCCGCCTGCCGGCTGCCGAGGATCTCGATCCCAGGGCTGTCGGCCCACCGGCGGAGCACGTGCCGCCAGAGCTGTTCTTCGCGGGCTGCGATGAGGTCGGTGCCGACGGCCTGCTTGAGGCCGAAGACCAGCCCGGCCCGGATCGACTCGATGATGGCCGGCGTGCCGCCTTCCTCCCGCGCGACCGGGTCGTCGAGGTAGCGGTGGCCGACGGGATCGACGAACGCGACCGTGCCGCCGCCGGGCACGGTGGGAACCGCGTTGCGGACCAGCGCGCGCCGGACGATCAGCACGCCGGGGGTCTGCGGGCCGCCGGGGAACTTATGCGGCGCCAGGAAGATGGCGTCCTTGTGGTCATGCCGGCCCGGCAGCGATGCCGAGACGCGGATGGGCACGTAGGGGCCGGCAGCGGCGTAGTCCCAGAACGACAGCGCGCCGTAGGTGTGCAGCAGCGCGGAGACGGCGCTGGTATCGGTGAGGATGCCGGTGACGTTGGAGGCAGCGGAGAAGCTGCCGATCCGCAGCGGCCGCCGCTCATAGGTGCGGAGCTGGCGTTCCAGGTCGGCTAGGTCGACGTGGCCGTCGTCGTCCGCGCCGATCACCACCACGTCGGCGATGGACTCGCGCCAGGGCAGCTCGTTCGAGTGGTGCTCGTAGGGGCCGACGAACACCACCGGCCGCTCGGCTGCCGGGATCCGCGCGGTGAGCTGGTACCTGTCATCGAGCCCTGCCGGTATGCGCAGCTCCAGGATGCCGATGAGCTTGCTCACCGCCGCGGTCGCTCCGGAGCCGCAGAAGATGACCAGGTCATCGGCGGTGCCGCCGACGGCGTCCCGGATCATCTGCCGGGCGTCCTCGCGTAGCCGGGTGGTCTGCAAACCGGTGCCCGAGCTCTCGGTGTGCGTATTGGCATACAGGGGCAGGACCGCGTCGCGGATGAAGTCCTCGATGAAGTCCAGCGACCGGCCTGAGGCGGTGTAGTCGGCGTAGGTGACCCGGCGCGGGCCGAACGGGCCGTCCATCAGCTCGCCCTCGCCGATGATGCCGCGCCGGATCCGCTCGAGCAGTGGTGACGTCGGCACGTCCGCGGGCAGCGGCCCGGTGCCATGCGCGGCCTCGCTCATCACGCACCTCCCGATCTGCCCCGCCGCCGTCAGCGGTCTGCCCAGGCTTACGAGGCCGCGGCCGAGTGCCCGGCGACGCTGGCACTGACCTGGTCCATGTTCAGCTCGCGCGCCCCGGCGATCAGCTGCTCCAGCGCGGCTTCCGACAGCGCCCCGGGCCGGGCGTACAGGACGACGCCGTCGCGGATCACCATCAGCATCGGGATCGAGGAGATGCCGAGCGCGTCGGCCAGCGCAGGCTCCGTCTCGGTGTTGACCTTGCCGAACACCGCGTCAGCATGGCGCTCCGAAGCCTGCTCGAACACCGGGCCGAACATCCGGCACGGCCCGCACCAGGCGGCCCAGAAGTCGACCAGCACCAGGCCGTCACCATGCGTTACAGCGTCGAAGTTCTCTGCGGTCAGCTCGATCGCGGCCACCGAAGGCCTCCTCTGCGTCTCTTTTAAACATCATACCCGAGGGGGTATAGTGCGCTAACTAACCGGGCGGTGGCTCACGGCATTCCCAGGAGCCCGGCGCCGCGCGCCTGCGCATGGCCTTCACGGCCCTGGTCGCCGGCTTCGCCGTGCACACGCCTGGCGCGGATCCTGCCGGCACTCGAAGGAGATACCCCGTCCGGTATCGTGGATGCGACACGGGAAGGACCTTCCATGAAGGTGGACGAGCAGGCGGCAGGAGCGGTGCTGAACCGGCTGCGGCGGGCGCACGGTCAGCTGGCCGGGGTCATCGCGATGATCGAGAACGGCCGGGACTGCCAGGAGGTAGTCACCCAGCTGGCCGCGGTGTCCCGCGCCCTGGACCGGGCCGGGTTCAAGATCGTGGCGAGCGGGCTGCGGCAGTGCCTGGCCACAGAAGGCGACTCTCCGATGACCGAGGAGCAGCTGGAGAAGCTGTTCCTCAGCCTCGCCTGATCCAGGGGGACTGACAGGTGGACTACGGCATTACCGTCCGCACGGCGGCTTCGTTCGCCGAGGCCGTGGCGCGCGTCCGCGAGGCGCTCAAGGCGCAGGGCTTCGGCGTGCTGACCGAGATCGACGTTCAGGCCACCCTGCGGGACAAGCTCGGCGAGGAGATGGAGCCCTACCTGATCCTGGGCGCGTGCAACCCGCCGCTGGCGCACCGGGCGCTGTCCGCCGACCGCCGCATCGGGCTCCTGCTGCCGTGCAATGTCGTGGTCCGGGCCGAGTCCGGCCAAACCGTCATCGAGGCCCTCGATCCGCAGACCATGATCGCGGTCGCGCGTGAGCCATCGCTCCAGCCCGTCGCCGACGAGGCAGCCAGCCGGCTGCGGGCAGCCCTCGACTCGATGGCCGACGACCGCAGAGCAGGGGGATCTGCGGCTTAGTCTCTGCCAGCGCCGCCCACGGGCCCTGGGGAGCGCGAGGTAGCGGCCGGCCGGACGGCCGCCCGCCGCCCGGGCCTGGGCGGGATGTACCGGCACGCGTTCGCGGTGCCGCCGGAGCGGCGCGTCGTCCGCAGCCAATGCGCACGCGGCCTGTAGTCGCGGACGTCGGCCAGCACCCAGTGGGCGCGGACCCGCCGAGGTCATGCCGGAAGCCTCTACCGCGCCGGGACGTTTGTCCCTTGCCCCGGCCATCCCGGCCGTGGACGCTCCGAGCATGACCACGCTGGGACGGGACGGCCGATGAGCCGGGTGGTGATCCTCGGCGCGGGGATCTCCGGTCATACAGCTGCCGCATTCGCCCGGAAGTGGCTGGGCCCCGATGACACCGTCACGGTCATCTCGCCGAACGAGACCTACAACTGGATCCCGTCCAACATCTGGGTGGGCGTCGGCCTGATGAAGCCGGGCCAGGTCACATTCCCGCTCGCGCCCGTCTACGAACGGCACGGCATCGAGTTCAAGCAGGCATCGGCTCGCGAACTGCACCCGGAGGGCGACGCGGGCCACCCGGATCCGTATGTCGTGATCGAGACCGCCCCAGGCGCCAGGGAACGGGTGCCGTATGACTTCCTGATCAATGCGACCGGTCCGCGTCTGCGCTTCGACAAGACCGAGGGGCTCGGCCCGGACGGTAACAGCCTGTCGGTGTGCACGCCCGAGCACGCCGTTCAGACCTCGGCCGCGCTCGACGAGGCAGTGGAGCGCATGCGCCGCGGCGAACGGCAGCGGTTCCTGGTCGGCGTCGGCCATGGCACCTGCACCTGCGAGGGCGCTGCCTTCGAGTACGCGGTGAACCTGGAGTTCGAGCTGCGGGCCCGCAAGGTCCGGGACATGGCAGAGATCACCTGGATCACCAACGAGTACGAACTCGGCGACTTCGGCATGGGCGGCATGCACCTGCGCCGCGGCGGCTATGTCGTGCCCAGCAGCCTGTTCACCGAGTCCCTGTTTGCCGAGCGCGGCATCGACTGGATCACCCGCTCGCACGTCAGCAACGTGGACAAGGACCGCGTCTGCTACGAGACCCTCGACGGGGCGCAGCGCGAGCAGGAGTTCGACTTCGCCATGCTGCTGCCGCCGTTTTCCGGCGTCGGCCTCACCGCCTACGACCGCGAGGGAACCGATATCACCAGCAATCTGTTCCTGCCCAGCGACTTCATGCGGGTGGACGCGGACTACGCCGCCAAGCCATACGAGGTTTGGGGGCCGGGCGACTGGCCGCGCACCTACCAGTCGCCCGCCTACCCGAACGTGTTCGCGGCCGGGATCGCATTCGCGCCGCCGCACGCGATCTCGCTCCCGCACACCAGCCCGAACGGGACGCTGATCGCCCCCGCGCCGCCGCGCACCGGGATGCCGTCGGCGGAGATCGGCAAGGCCGTCGCCAAAAGTATCGTCGATATGATCCGCGGCGCCGGGCAGCCGACGCACTCGGCGTCGATGGCGGAGATGGGCGCGGCGTGCGTAGCATCCGCGGGCGCGCATCTGCTCACCGGCACGGCAGCGTCGATGACCGTGTACCCGATCGTCCCGGACTTCGCCCGCTACCCGCAGTACGGCCGCGACCTGGACCGCACCTTCGGCGAGATCGGCCTGGCCGGGCACTGGATCAAGATCGCGCTGCACCACATGTTCCTTTACAAGGCCAGGCTCCGCCCGGGCTGGGCCCTCATCCCGGAGTAACCCGTCATGGCCGTCACCGACCCACCCGCAACGCCCGCCCGTGCGGCTGACACCACACCCAGCAAGCCGACGCAGGCCAAGGCCCCTCCCGGCGGTCCTGACGGGCCAGCGGCCGCTAGTCCTGCCAAGGTCACGGCCAGCACGGCGCCCTACGTCACCAGGCCAACCCGGTGGACACTGTTCCTGCGCACGTTCGTGCCCTGGCAGCTGTGGCGCTTCGTCCGGATCAACGCGAAGATGATCCGGATAATCCGGGGCTCGCGGACCTAATTCGCACAGCCTGCGTGGCTTGCTGACCCGCTGCCCGGCCCAGGTCATCGTCTGCTACGCGCTGCCGGAGGCACGCTAGATCTTCCTGGCCGGCCGGTCACTGACGCCACGGGCATCCCCGGGCGAGTGCCCCGGTCCGCGACGCCGGCGACTCAGGGCCGGCGCCGGTGCCATTAGGGCGTTGCTGGCTAGCGGATCGGCCCGAGTGCGGCCAGGCATCACGTGCGCGGGTCCGGCTCTCGCCAGCCGGACCGGCACAGCCGTGCCGGCAGGTCGTTCCCGTTCGCCCGATGGAGTCTCACGAAGAGCTGCCACGGGCACGCGGTCAGGGCGGGACGCGGCGAGGTCCCGGCGCGTGAGCACGACCCTCGGCCGCGCGAGAGCTGGGGTGTCCGGCTGAAGGTCTGCGCATCTCTCCGTCGTGCGGACGGGCGGCGCGCGCGGCCGGGTGAATGGCGGGAGCGCGGGCACGAGCGGTCACCACGCTGCGAGTTGTCCGTGCACGCGCCTGATGCACGCACCGATGCTGTTGCGGTGCAGGTATACGGCCAGAAGAAGAAGCGGCGCGTGGATCGCAGGCAGGTTACGGGCGAACCAGCGCGGCAGGTAGATATCGGTGACCGATCCTTTTTCGGCGCCGAGCCGCTCGGCTAGATCGGTGAGCGGGCAGCGGAAGCCGTTGGCGGCAAAGATCAGGCTCTCGCCCGCGACCACAGCTGCCGCAATCGCGGTCCGGCGATCCGAGCTGCCTCTGAATCCCGCGCCCAGCACATGCACCATGCACGACTCGATGGAGAACCAGGCCAGCGTGTGCACTGCCTTGACGGTGGTGAGGACCGCGCCGTGCCCGGCTTGTCCGCCAGCCTGCCAGGAGCCCGTCCGCAAGATAACGAGCGAGCCGTCCGCAGGCTGGCGGAGGGGATGAAGATCCCCGGCCGACCTTAGCGTCGTCTGCTCGGCGGGATGATCAGCTGGCGTCGGTCGGGCCAAAGCTGTCCTTGATCGCTCCGGTCACCGTCCGGGCGATGCCGAACTCGTTGACGATCCGGTTGATGATCATCCCGCTGCCGTGCACATGGAAGGTCGTGGCGTCGCCGTCCCGGCCCAGGCGCACCGTGGCGAATGCCAGCGGCCCGTGGTGCACGCTCAGCGAGCCGCTCCCACGCCGGGTCACCTTGTAGCCGTTCCCAAGTTTCTCCTGAATGGCATCGGCAGCCTCGTCGGAGGTAATGGTCCTTGAAATCGTCGCGCTAGGCATTTCGGGCCTCCTTCTATCTGGGTACGTGATGACGCTTAGCCGCCGCGCGGAAGCCAGTTGAACCGGCGGATGGCGATGATCAGGCCCGCTGCGCCCCACACGGCCAGGACGGCCAGGTCGCCCCAGCGGAACCCGGACCCGGTCGTGTGCGGGTTATAGGCGGCCAGCAGGGCGGCCACCAGGTGCTCGACCGGGAAGACCTTGCCGACGTCGGCCAGCCAGACGGGCAGCTCGGACGTGGCGATGAACACGCCGGAGATGAAGCTCAGCGGCAGCACGACCGCCTGGACCACGGGCTGGGCTGCATCGACGGTACGGATCAGGCTGGCCACGGCGAAACCCAGGCAGCAGAAGACGGCGGCGCCGACGATAATGTCGACGACGAAGGCCAGGGCAGTGCGGCCGGGGATGGACGCGCCATAGGCCGCCCAGCCGATGACGAGCAGCAGGACGGTGATCACCAGGGCGGTCAGGATGGCGACCAGGGCGCGTCCGGCGATGACGGCGCTGGCGGGCAGTGGGGTGGCCCGGCGGCGCTTGTAGATGCCGGACTCGCGGTTGCGCACCACGGTGACGGTCAGGTTCGAGAACGCGGCGGCGATCAGGCCGAAGGCGATGATGCCGGGCACGTAGTACGCCGACTCCTTCATGCTGCCGCCGGGCACCTTGACCGTGGCGTTGCGGAAGATCGAGGCCAGGATCACCAGGAACAGCACCGGCAGGACAAGGGTGAAGAACACGCTCTGGATGTTGCGCCGGAAACACCGAAGGTCGGAACCGGACTGGTGCGCGATCAATCTGGGCAGGTGGCGCTGGGATCCGGCAGCGTGGCCCCGGCGGTCGGTAACGGCGGTCATCGCGATCCCCTGGTGAGTTGCAGGTAAATGTCCTCAAGCGTGGGCCGGCGGACCTGAAGGTCGGGAAGATCGATGCCGCGGGCCGCTGCCCACTCAGCCAGCGCGCCGAGCAGGGGCAGTGGGCTCCTGGCTGTCGTCTCGACCAGCCGCTGGTCGGTGCTGACCACCGAGGCAGTCACCGCAGCCGGCAGGTCGGCCGCCGGCACTCCTGGCGGGAGGGTGAAGCTGATGATGGACGCCTCGGTGTCCCGGCCGCCCAGGGTCGCCGCGGTGCCCTCGGCCACGATCCGCCCGGCGGCCAGGACCGCGATCCGGTCGGCCAGGTACTCGGCCTCTTCCATGTAATGCGTGGTCAAGAAGATCGTCTTGCCGAGGTCGCGGAGTCCGGCGATCACCTGCCAGGCTGACTGCCGGGCTGCAGGATCGAAGCCGGTGGTGGGCTCGTCGAGGAAGATCAGTTCCGGGTCTCCGATCAGGGCCAGGGCCACGTCCAGCCGCCTGCGCTGGCCACCCGACAACTGGCCGCACCGCGCGCTTCGGCGGTCGGTCAGGCCGACCAGCTGCAGCGTCTGGGCGACGGGCCGC
>Ga0335072_10006292_pt1 | contig 17375 bp, 21 predicted proteins | sample Lox_Sample_21_FD_206725 | JGI IMG/M metagenome (GOLD analysis project Ga0335072, IMG submission 206725) | Soil microbial communities from Loxahatchee National Wildlife Refuge, Florida, United States - Lox_Sample_2.1 | ecosystem: Environmental > Terrestrial > Soil > Wetlands | place: USA...
AACCGGCAGGAGGTAGCCGATGCCCGGCAGCACTAGCCCGCGATCGCTCCGGTGGTGGGCGCGTGACTTTCCCGGCGACGCGGACCAGGTCCGCGCGGTACGGCACTGGATTGAGGACCTGCTCCCCGACTGCGATCCGCAGGCCGACCTGCTGATCCTGGCCAGCGAATTGTGCACTAACGCGATCAGCCATACCCGCAGCGGCGACGATGGCGGGCGGTTCAGCGTCCATGTCGAGTGGGCGCCCGAGCTGGCCCGGCTGGTGATCGGGGATCAGGGGTCGCCGTCGGTCCCTTCGATCGGTGCGGCACCCGCTGACCAGGGCGAAGAGTGCGGGCGCGGGCTGTGGCTTGTCGATCAGCTGGCCGACGACTGGGGGACCGCCCGCCACCCGGCGGGCCGGGTCGTCTGGGCGGACCTGTGGTGGCGAGTCCGGGGCGGCCCGCCCCTGGCCGCCACCGGCCCGCAGTGCCAGCGGGAACGACTGCTGGCCACCCCCTCCTAGGAAGGTGATGACGTGATCGCTACGCAGTGCTCCTGCGGGTTCGCTGAGCTGGCTGATGAAGAGCTAACTGATCATCTTGAGCTGGTCTTCGAGCCCGATGACCTGCGGGGTAACGACGGCCAGGTCCACCAGGAGACCGACCGCCTGACCTGCTCGTGCGGGCTGGCCGGCGTCACTACGGGCCAGCTCGACCGGCACTTTCTGCGCATGTTCACGCCGGCGAACGAGGTTGGCCGCGACGGTCAGCGGCACTCCGCCGTGCCCATTGCGCTGGCCTCAGGCCGTCTTGCGATGGGCCGGTCGTGACCGGGAGGGTGTGTCCTCGGCGAGCCGGTCGCGCAGCCGGGCCAGCGCCCGGGCCTGGAGGCGGGAGACGTGCATCTGGGAGATACCGAGCTGGCCGGCGATCTCCTCCTGGGTGCGATTGCCGTAGTAGCGCAGCAGAAGGATCCGCTGCTCGCGGGCGGGCAGCTCGTCCCAGTGCTGGGCGACCGCCGCCATGCCGACCGCCTGGTCGACGGCCGGATCCTCGGTGCCGAGCAGGTCGCCAAGCTCGATAGTGGCGTCGCCACCGCCGGCCGGGGCGTCGAGCGACAGTGCGCTGAAGCCCTCGGCGGCCTGGCGGGCCTCCCTCAGCTCCTGGGTGGCGACGCCGAGCCGGCCGGCCAGTTCGTCGTCGGCGGGCTGGCGGCCGAGCTCGTGGGTGAGGTCCTCGATCGCGCCGCGCATCTCAAGCAGCAGTTCCTGCACGGGGCGAGTGACGTGGACCTGCCAGCGCTTGTCACGGAAGTGACGCTTGATCTCGCCGGTGATGCAGGGCAGCGCGTAGGCCCGCAGCCCGCTGCCGACGGCCGGATCGTAGTGGTTGACCGCCTTGAGCAGGCCGACGTACCCGACCTGGATGAGGTCCTCGAGCGGCTCGGGACTGTCGCGATAATGCCGGGCGCAGGCCCGCACCAGGGGTCCGTAACGGCGCACGAGCACCTCGCGGGCCACGGCTCGCTGCGGACTGTCGTCCGCGCCCGCGCGGCTACGGGCCAGCAGGTCCTCATCATTGAGTCCCTCCAGCATCCGGCGCGGAACGGCGGCCGAGCGGCCTCGCCCAGCCCGGTCTGTTCGCGGGTGAACGTCTTGCGTCATGGGCTTCCTCCGGGGGGCCGGGGACAGGCCACTACTGGCCATACCTCCAGCATCATCACGGGGCGGCGGGGAGGCTACCCCGCAGGCGAAGCAGCGGTGCACGTATAACGAAGCGGTCTCGGCGCGGGCGCCACTTCGCTTTCCGTATGGGCCGCTTCGCCTGCGGGCTGGCTGGACCGGGGAGGCAAGGATAACGTTGCCCAGTGAGGTCCCTGCCTGCCCTCAATCCCGATGGCCAGAACGGGCTCGCCGAGCGGCTGCGAGACATCGAGTCGGTGGCCGACGCCGCGCTGTCCAGGCTCGACGCGCAGTCGCTGCTTAAGGCCCTGCTTGAGCGGGTCAAGTCAGCACTCCAGGCCGATACGGCCGCCGTGCTGCTGCTCGACCGGCGAGCCGGGCAACTGGTCGCCACGGCCGCGAGCGGTATCGAGGAAGAGGTCCGGCAGGGAGTGCGGATCCCGCTGGGCGCTGGTTTCGCCGGCCGGGTCGCGGCCTCGGGCGAGCCGGTCATCCTGGACACGGTCGACCACACCACGGTCCTGAACCCGCTGCTGGTCGACCGGGGCATCAAGTCGCTGCTCGGCGTGCCGCTGTTCGCCGGCGGCCAGGTCATCGGGGTGCTCCACGTCGGGTCGCTCGACGGGCGGACATTCGGCGAGCAGGACGCCATGCTGCTGGGTCTGGCCGCTGACCGGGCGGCGACCGCCGTGCATTCCATGATGTCGCAGGAGGACGCGATGGCCGCCGTCGCGCTCCAGCGAAGCCTGCTGCCGACGGCGCTGCCCGCCGTGCCGGGCGTGGGCTTGGCGGCCCGGTACGTCACCGGCTCGGGCACCGTCGGCGGAGACTGGTACGACGTGTTCGTCCTGCCGGACGGCCGGCTCGGCGTTGTGGTCGGAGACGTGGCCGGGTCGGGGCTTGGCGCGGCGGTCATCATGGGCCGGATGCGCAGCGCCCTGCGCGCCTACCTGCTTGAGGCCCCCGATCCTGGGACCGCGCTGCGCCTGCTGGACCGCAAGATCCAGTACTTCGAGCCGGACGCGATGGCGACGGTGCTCTACGGCCTGTACGACCCGGCCACCGGCGAGCTGACGGTGTCCTCGGCGGGTCACCTTCCGCCGGTCATGGCCGCGCCCGGCCGGCCGGCGGCCGTTCTTCCCGTCCAGCCGGACCCGCCGATCGGTACCGCCGACGATCCGCCCCGGCGGACCGCCACGGTCGTCGTCCCGCCCGGGGCGTTGCTGTGCTGCTTCACCGACGGCCTGGTCGAGCGCCGCGACCAGGGCCTCGACCAGGGCATCAACGCACTGGCCGCGATCCTGGACGACCTGGCCGCCGCCACCGGGCAGGCCGGGTCCGGGTTCCTGTCCGACGGCGCGTGCGCCGCCGTCATGCGCGCCCTGGTGGGGAGCAACCCGGCCGACGACGACATCGCCGTGATCATGCTCCACCGTCATCCCAATGGCTAAGTCCGCGGCGGGCCGGCCTCATCGGCGCAGGGCGAGAACGACCAGCACGACGATGACGATGACGACGATTGTCCCGATGCCGATGTACATGAAACACTCCCTTGTGTATCGTTTACTGACTTTCGTGACCTTTGGCGACTGCCCGGCATGCATAGCCCCAAACCAGGCATCCGTGCGGCGGGCGGCCCGGGTCCGGCGATATCGCGAGATCGCCTCAGCGTTCCATGCTCGATCCGTTTTCCGGTAAGCCGCGGCTTACCGGGCCAGCTTTGCGTCCGTCCCGCCGGGCGGGTTTGCATCCGTCCCGCTGGGGTAGCCGCGCCGGCCTGCCGGGAACAACGAGAGACCTAGTGAATGGGACGGTCATGCCGATCGGATACAAGCTCGCCACCGAGGGGTTTGGCCCCAAGGAGCTCATCAGGCAGGCGGTGCTGGCCGAGCAGGCGGGCTTCGACTTCCTGGAGATAAGCGACCACTTTCACCCGTGGGTCGAGGCGCAGGGACACAGCGCCTTCACCTGGAGCCTGCTGCCGGCCATCGCCATGAAGACCGAGCGGATCGGCCTGGCCACCGGGGTCACGTGCCCATCAATGCGCTACCACCCAGCGGTCATCGCCCAGGCCGCCGCGACCATGGCGATCATCTCCGACGGACGGTTCACCCTCGGGGTCGGGGCCGGGGAGCGGCTCAACGAGCACGTGACCGGTGAGGGCTTCCCGGGCAGGCGGGCCAGGCACGAGCGGTTCCGTGAGGCGCTGGAGATCATCCGGCTGCTGTGGCAGGGCGGGTACCGCTCCTACAACGGAAGGCACCTGCGCCTGGAGGAGGCGCGGATCTTCGACCTGCCGGAGGAGCTCCCGGTGATCGCGGTGGCGGCCAGCGGTCCCGCCTCCGCGCGGATCGCCGCCGACCTCGGCGACGGCCTGTTCGCCGTCGACCCGGATGGCGACCTCATCAGCCGCTGGCAGCAGCTGGGTGGGCATGGCCCGGCTTACGGAGAGATGCCGCTGGCCTGGGCACCCGACGAGGAAGGCGCCGTGGAAGCCATCCTGGACAAGAGCAGCTTCTCGCTGACCGGGTGGAAGGTCATGTCCGAGTTGCCTAACCCGGCCAACTTCGAGGCGGCGACCGCAACCGTCACGGCTGAGCAGATCCGGCGGCAGTTCGCCTGCGGCCCCGACCCGAAACGGCATCTCGAGGTCGCCCGGCAATATGTCGAGGCGGGCTTTGACCACCTCGTCGCCGCGAACGTGGGACCTGATCCGGACGGTTTCATGGACTTCTTCACGAGCAGGCTCGCCGGGCCGATGCGAGAGCTCACCGCGTCCGGCCCCCAGTAGCTGCCCCGAACACAGCTTAGGCGGCTAATGTCCCGTGGCTTTGGCTGAGTCCCGGCATGAACCCAGGCAGCCCGGGTACCCGCAGCGGTAACGAGTTCACACCTGCGGCCGAACCCGCCCATGACGACGTCCCGGGGGAGCGGATGTCACGCGCCTGGTTTAACGGCGCTATCGAGGCTTCGGAACGCGCGGGTCGGGGGGAGCACAATGTCCAGGAATCGGCCCGTCGAGGATCTAGGTGGCGACCAGCAGCATGAGCAAGGCCATCACCATCACGGTGACGGCCATCAGCACCATGGCCAGGACCATCAGGGCCACCATGGTGACGGCCATCAGCATCACGGCCAAGAAGATCATCACCAGTATCACGAGCAAGTGCGGCAGCATCGCGACGTGGCGAAGCGTGATTCCACCGGCCAGACCGATGTCTTTCTCGACGTCCCCGAGCTGAAGGTCGACGAGATCGACCTGAAGGTCGAGGGCCTGCGGGCCAAGGTCTCACTCCAGGCCGAGGTACTCCAGCTGCTCAAGCTCAACGTGGGCGTGGACGCCTGCCTCGACTGCGTCGACCTGACCATCAGGGGCGTCGAAGCACAGGCCCAGCTCCAGGTCCGGCTGGACAACGTGGTGGCGGCCATCGAGCGGGTTCTCGAGACGGTCGACAATCACCCGGACATCCTCACCAACATCACCAGTGGCGCTGGCCGCGCGGTCGAAGACGTGGGTGGTGGCGCGAAGGAGGCAGTCCCCGAAGTCGGCAAGGGGGCTGGCGAGGCGACGAAGCAGGTCGGTGGCGGAGCGGGTGAGGCCACCAGGGAAGTAGGCGGTGGGGCCGGCGAGGCGACGAAGCAGGTCGGTGGTGGGGCGGGTGAGGCCGCCAAGGACGTCGGCGGCGGAGCAGAGAAGGCCACAAAGGGCATCAGCTCGGTGCCCACCCAGGCCGCACGGCACGTGGCCTCGGAGGCGGGCAAGAAGGCAAAGGACATGGCCACACGGGAGCTAGTCAGCACCCTGGGCAACAGGACCGCCGACGCCGCCGAGCGGGTGATCAAGCGCTTCACCACCAAAGAGGACTGATGAGCGAGTCACCCGACCAGCCGGACGTCGAGATACGAGCTTCGGTCAAGGCGCGCGAGATCACCTTCAACAAGCCGCCACGAACGCACGTCGAGTCTTTCGCCGAGCCCGATGGCCAGTCAGGATCGGCAAGCTCGCGCCGCAACCTCCCCGATCAGGTGGAGGCGGGCGTGCCGTACAAGGATGTGGCGGCTGACTTCAAGGCGGGCGGAAAGCTGGCCGAGGGGGAAAGCTCGCCGCCCCCGGATGCCCAGCGGGAAGACTCCGGCGACGGCCCGCCCCCCGAGTGACGCGCGATACGCCCAAGTTCTCATGATCACATGTCAAAATGGCTGCTATGGCAGCCATTTTGACATGCTAAAAGCTCAAACCGGCTTACGAGTAGTCCTGCGGCTGGCCGGATGCGCGCGAGTGACGCCTCGGCGGCAGGCGCCGACGGCCAAGCGCCGCAAGTGTGACATTTTCTGACGAAACGGCGCTGTAAGAAGTGCGGCGTGGCTCGGCTTCCCCCCCAGCCTGGCCACGCCGCCCTCCCCGCTCAGCAGCCCGCGGCCTCGCTCGGCCGCGTGCCCGGACTCAGGCCGGGCGGCCCTGGCGGCCTGCCGGTGTGATCGCGGCGCGCAGCGTCGGTTCCAGCGCATCCTGGTCCCCGGGGCTGATAGCGGGCGGGGCAGCCGGATCGGACGGGACCCGGCTGAAGAAGAAGGCCGCTACGACCGCCAGCAGCGCCGCGAAGATGAACAACCCTCGGTAGCCATCTAGGTCCGCGACCACGAGGCCGGCGATGGGGGCCCCAATGACCTGCGGGATGGTATAGGCGATGTTGAGGATGCCCAGGTCGCGGCCCGCGGTCGACGGGTCGGGCAGGACCGTCAGGGACAGCGCCTGGCTGACCGACATGAAGGCGCCGTAGCCTGCTCCGAGGGCGAACGCGCACACCATGACCAGCGTCCACTCGCTCAGCCCGGCTAGCGCGAGCGCGGTCGCCGCCATCAGCACTGACGCCAGCACGGAGTAGCGGCGGTAGCCGCCCGACCGGTCGGCCACGCGCCCGACGGCGACGGTCGCCAGGATCGTCGCGATCGTCGCGATCAGGATGAGGATGAGCTGGCCGTGGCCCGGGTTCGGATACCGGATGTCGTCTTGCAGGTAGTAGTAGATGTAGAGCAGGGCGATGGTCTCGGCCAGCATGATGAGGAACCGCCCGGCCATGACCGACCGGAACCCGCGCCCGCCCAGCAGGGCGCGAAAGGCCGGCAGGCTGCCAGCGATGAGTCCCCGCCGAGGCCGGGCCGCACCGGCCGCGCCCGCGGATCGGCTGCCGACGCGGGGCAGTCGGTACAGGACGACCACGAGCGGGAACAGGAAGATGCCGTAGCCGAAGGCGACCGATAGCATCCCGGCGGTCGTTGTCGGGAACACCAGGACGACCGCGGCGAGTCCGACGATGAGCCCAGCGGCCTGAGCGACCGAGACCAGCCCCCACACCAGTCCCCAGAACTTCCGGTCGACATGGTCAACGATGACGGCCGACATCGGCGAGTAGGCGACATTGATGGCGGCCTGGCAGATAGCCCACCAGATGGCGATGCCAAGCAGAGAGTGCTGGTAGGCGAGGATCACGTGCCCGAGCGTTCCGGTCACCAGGCCGATCAGCACGGTCCAAGCCCGGTTGTCGGTCCAGCGCCATCGGTCGCTGAGGTGGCCAGCCACCGGGTTGAACACCAGCGCGGCGAGCGCGCCGATCCCGGTGACGATGCCGAGCCCGATCGCCTTGCCCGATGATCCGGCGGCCTGCTCGATCATGCGGGGCAGCAGGTTCTGGATGGGGGCGATGAGCGCCACGTTGCTGCCGAAGTTCGCGAGCAGCAAAGCGATGACGAATAGCTGGTTCAGGCGCGGCGCAGGCGGGTGCCCGGACACCGGCACCGCACTGTCCGGTGCTGGCACCTGGTCCCTCACTCATGTACTGGTCGGTGGACCCGACTTTAGCACCGGTCCCGCAGGCTCCTGTGAGCACCTGCCGATGGCCGTAGAGTTGCCTGCGGCAGCATGCCGGATAACGGGAGCGCCATGAGGATAGGAATCTCCGGAACGCACGGGACCGGGAAGACAACACTGGCCGAGGCGCTCAGCGCCCGCCTGCCTCAGCATGTGCTGGCCGATGAGCCGTATTACCTGCTTGAGGAGGAGGGGTACGAGTTCGGCTTTCCTCCGTCGCTTGATGACTACCGGGCGATGCTGGCGCGCTCGGTACGCAGCCTGAGATCCCCGATGCCGCCCGGGATTGTCTTTGACCGGACCCCGCTCGACTACCTCGCCTACATGGCGGTGATCGGTGCCGACCCCGCGAGCGAGGCTGACCCCGTAGCGCTCCGCCTGGCACTCGCCCGCCTCGACCTGCTGGTCGTAACGCTTATCACGCCGGAGACCGAGCGGGTCTTGCCCGCGGCGCAGATGCCAGGACTCCGCGTGGAGATGAACGAGGCCCTGCTGGACCTAGTCCACGAAGACCCGCTCGATTCCTGGACGGACATCCCCTTGCTTGAACTCGACGGGCCGCTCGATGGCCGACTGGACGTGGTGATCTCAGCACTGCGTCAATAAGCCGGAACACTGTGATGTACATGTTGGCCGGATCCCAGGTGAACGTCGAGCGCTTGGGCTCGACCAGCAGCACTGAGGTGCCGTCGAGCTTCGGGAGGTCGGACGGCGACGCCGATCCCGGCATGAACAGCCCGCCTGGATAGGTGAAATTGAAGCGCTGGTAATCGGCCGTACCTGGCACCGACTCGCGGTCTTGCGGCGTCAGGCCGCGGTTGCGTGCGTACCGCACGGCCGCCGGATCGACCGGTTCGGCGCCGAGATAGCCCTGGCCCGCGTGGCGCAACAGCGCGTCCTGGAGTAGCGCGTAGCAGTGATAGAGCCGGTCCCGTACCCCGGCCATCCGGAACACATAGGCACACTGGTTTCTCGGATCGAGCACGAGCAGATCGACGTCATCGTGCACGGTGAAGATCTCTCGGAGGAAGCCGGGAACCAGCCCGGCCTCCTCGAGGTCATCCAGCCGGCTCATCACCTCTGGCCGGGTTCGCCAACGCTTGCGGGTTTGCCGGGACCGGCACAGCATCGTCATCGTCGCCGTGAACGTCAGCTGCCCGGCCGTACGCGTCACCTCGTCCGGTTGCTCCGCCAGGCTGTCTAGCTGCCGCATGAACAGGTCCAGGGTCGCGTCAATGGCCGCCTCGGGACTCGCCCCCCGCTCGACGAGCGTCCCGCACAACAGCGCGAGCACGGCCGTGTGAAACAGGTCCCCGCCCGGCATGAGTTCCTTGAGCGCGAGCACAATTCGGTAACCTCCGCACTGACGTCCGGCGGCAGGTAGAGTCCCCGCCCATTCGCGATGTGGCCGATCTCTTCCGGCCTTGTGCGCTCTCGGACAAATTCGGTCAACGCGCGCATCGGTATCGAAGGCCCCTAATCGATGGCTGAGACGGCAGCCGACACTATCAGGCCGCACCCGCTGACGGCGGTTCGGAAATCCCGTGGCCGGACACGTCTCGGGCGCTTATCGTGCTCGGCATGGTGGATGCGCTGTCACGCTTCTACCCGGTCTTCGAGGAGCTTGCCGGGGGCATGTCGGCCAGCTCCGGAGGACCCGGCGGCACGGCCCGGTTCCTGGCTGACGGCCAGCACCGCAATCCGGGCGGTGACCCCGCGAACTTCACGACGTCCTACTTCCACCGCCCAGAGGAGCTAGCTGATGAGGTAAAGGACGCCGGCCTGCAACTACGCCAGCTTGTCGCCGCCAGCGGGAGCGTCAAGCTCCTCCCGGGCCTGTCACAGCTCCTGGACGTCCCGGAAGGCCGCGACTACGTGCTGTCCGTGCTTCGCCTCGCTGGCGAAGCTCGGTTCCGCCGCCTCTAGCCGCGGTAGCGCGACGCCCAGTCGTCGTGCCTCCGCCAGGGTGTCGCGGCAGACCGCACGCAGCTCCTCGGGGTTGGAGTGCAGCTCAACCGCCCGGCGCGCCGGGGTGACGTGGGCGAGCACCCAGGCGAGCGCGGGGGCCGTCAGCCAGGTGGGCGCGCGGAGCGGCAGCACGCTGCTCCGGTGCCGTCGCAGGTCGACGCCGCGGGCCTTGAGGAGCGGCAGGAGCTCGCGGGTGGCCAGCAGTGCCTCGCGCACGTCGTCGGTCGCGCCCGCCAGCCTGGCCAGCGAACCCAGCCTCAGGGCCTGGGAGTGCAGGCCCGCGTTCTGCGCAAAGTGGATCCACAGCCAGTCGCGGAAGTCGGGCTGCTCCCGGAGCCGGAACCCGGCCTCGCGAAACGCCTGGCGCACGGCCCGCTCACGTTCGGCCGTGGGCTGGCCGAGGGTGCCGAAGACGACCGAGGGCAGCAGTGTCCCGTGCAGCACGCCGTCCGGGCCGAAGCCGCCGCCGGCTCCGGGGAAGCCCCAGGCGAGCTGGCCGCCGGGGAGTGCGCCGATCGCGGCCAGCGGCTCAGACCAGATGTTGCCGAAGACCAGCACCGTGGCGTTGCCGACGCGCGGCGCCAGGAATGCCGCTGCCTCCGCGAGGTGGTAGTGCTGCACGCTGAGCACGATCAGGTCAAAGTCGTGGCCTGGCTCCAGCCCCTCGCGGTAGCGCGCCGGCCACTTCTCAGCGATCCGCTGCCCGCGTACCCCGCGCCGGACATCGAGCAGGTCGAGGTCGATCGTTTCGCCGTAGGCCGCCGCGCGGCCGGGCCGGACATAGAACTCGACATCATGCCCGGCCCGTTCCAGGGCCCAGCCGTACACGGTGGCGATCACGCCCCGGCCGAACATCAGGATCTTCAAGCCGCACCTCGCGGGATAAGATTAAGTGGAGATTATCTCCAGTTCCATAACATATGGAGATGGTCTCCGGTTGTCAACGGGAGGCACCGCATGACCGACGCCAGGCCGCGGCGCGCCGACGCCCAGCGCAACCGCCAGGCCCTCATCGCCAAGGCCCGGGAGATCTTCGACGCCGGAGGCTTCTTCGACCTGCGCTTCGATGACTTCGCCGGCCTGGCCGGGGTGGGCACCGGCACGCTGTACCGCCACTTCCCCACCCGGGAGGCGCTGGCCGAGGCGGTCTACCACGAGGAGGTCGCCGCGCTATGCGACCGCGCCCGCCAGCTGCAGGCCACGCTCCCCGCGCAGGAGGCCCTGGCGGCCTTCCTGCGCGGCATGGTCGATCACATGCACGCGCACCAGGGCCTGGCCCGGACGCTGGCCACGCTCATGGCCACCCGGTCGGATGGGCTCGCCGAGGGCGGCCTGGTCCTGGAACGGGCTGTCACCGACCTGATAACCAGCGCAGTACGGGCCGGCGCCGTCCGCGACGACGTGAGTGCCGGCGCCGTCATGATGGCGGTGCACGGCATCGGCGCGGCCCATGACCGCCCTGGGTGGCGGGCCGAGGCCGACGGCGTCATCACCCTCGTGCTGGACGGGCTGCGCCGACCGCACGTCGCCAACTAGCAGGTCAGCGGCATGCCGGTTACTTCAAGTTGTCCGCCGCGGCTGGAGAGCTGCCGTGCTCCCGTCGTGGCGTCGCTGGCGACGCTCGTATCGCTTGCGGGGGGCGACGAAGTTCCCGCCCAACGCGTCGGCGGCCGCCCAGCGCACGATCTCGTCGGGGTCGTTCCCGGAGGCTCGCTCGATGGCCTCCCAAGCCCGGTGGTCACGGCCGGCCAGGCGGAGCAGCGTCGGGATCGCCTTCGTCCGCAGCTCAGGGCTGGGGTCAGCCTCGAGGACCCGGATGATGCCGGGGACGACATCGGCGACACAGAGCTCTTCGGTTCTGCATGTCTCACAGGCGATCGAGTGAAGGGCCGCGTTGCGGACGAAGTCCACCGGGTCGTGCAAGGCCGCGGCGAATACCGCGGTCGAGGCCTCGTTGGCGTAGTGGTCGAGGAAGCCGAGGCAAGCCCGCCGGGTGAACGGGTCGGGGTGGGCGAGTGCGGCGGTGTGCAGGTCCGCGAGAGGTTTCTTCTTTGCCAGCCGTGATTTCTGCTTGGGAGTAGCGGAGAAGAACTCCTTCAGGTACGACCCGGCTGATCGAAACGCTTGCCCTGTTCCATCGCTGCCGATGGCCACACGACTAGTCATAGTAACGAAACCTAGCCACGATCCAGGGTCCAAAGCGAGGCAATTTCACCGGGCCAGCGTGGACCCGACCAGCCGGTCCGTTTCATCGATGCTGGCCGAGTCGCTCGTCCATGACCTGATCCGGACCGCGCTTTCCCGATGGCCTAAGCCGGGCGCAGGCCGTGCCAGACAGGATGGCGGAGGCGGCCGCTCGGGGTTAGCTCGGTGTAGGTGACCTCGGCGGTGAGGGTGGGGCGTGTCCAGTGGGCGGTGCGCGCGATGGCCTGCGGCACCGGGGTGGTGAAGGGGCAGTCGGCCTGCTCGAGCGCCTGAAGCCGGGCGGTGAGCTCGGTCAGCTCGGCCTCGCCGAAGCCTGAGCCGACTTGCCCCAGGTACTCCAGCCCGCCGGGGGTGGTGTGGCCGACCAGGACGGACCCGGCCAGGCGGGAGCGCCAGCCGGCTCCGGGGGACCAGCCGCCGATCAGGACGCTGGCCGTGATGAGGTGCTTGATCTTGAGCCAGTCGCCGGTGCGCTGCCCGGGGGTGTATCGGGCCGCGAGCCGCTTGGCGACCACGCCCTCCAGGCCGAGCTGGCGGCTGGCCATCGCGACCTCACTGGCCTGACCGGGGAAGGCGGGCGGCACGATGACCCCTTCACGGTCCAGGCCGAGCGCGTCGAGCAGGGCGCGGCGCTGCTGCCAGGGCTGGGGCATGAGGTCCCTGCTGGCCTGGCGGAGCAGGTCGAACGCAACATAGGTGACCGGGATCGCCGAGATCAGCTCGGGGGCAGGGCGGGTGGCGTGGGCGCGGCGCTGCAGCAGGGCGAAGCTCGGCCTGCTGTGGTCGAGGGCGACGATCTCGCCGTCGAGGATGAGGGTTCGGCGCCCGGCCGCCGCGGCCAGGGCCATGGCGAGATCGGGGAAGGCGGCGGTGATCACGCGGCCGCTGCGGCTGCGGATGACGACCTCGCCGTCGGCGGCGTAGGCCAGCGCGCGGACCCCGTCCCACTTGACTTCCGCGGCCCAGGCCGCAGGATCGGCGGGCAGGTCACGGGCCGGCGTGGCGAGCATCGGGGCGATGAGCGGCAGGCGTCCCGGTACGGCCACAGCCCTCCCGCGCGTCCTGGCCGCGGGCGCCCGAGACGGCCACGGCAACGGCAGGGGGTTCCAGCAGGTGCGTCCTACCCGACTTGGCGCCGCTCGACACGCAACGCCGGTCATCCCAGGCTTAGCGGCCGATGACGCGATCTCGCAGGGTATCGGCGAGGCGCACCGCAAGGGCCACGATCAGCTGCGTTGGGTTGGCGTGCCCGGCGGTGGGGAAGACGGAGCTTCCCCCGATGAATAGCCCGCTCACGCCGTGGACCTGGCACTGGGCATCGACAACCCCCTGAGTGGGATCGTCAGCCATCCGGGTCGTGCCGGTCGGATGTGCGACATCCTGGAAGGCCTGCGGGAACATGTCCCCGTCGCGCACCCATTCAGCAAGGTCGGGGGGATCGATCCCCATGCGCGAGAACTGGCCGACCATGAGCTCGGCCATTCGCCGCATTGTCCGCGCTTCCTCCCCGGAGACACGCCAGTCGATCCGGGAAATCGGCATGCCCAGACGATCACGTCGGCTCGACAGGGTAATCCGGCTGTCCGGGTTCGGAACCTGCTCGCACATCGCCTCCAGCTGGACCTCGGCCAGCTTGCGCGGCAGTGCCCGGTGGGCGATGAAGTGCTCTTTGAGGCCGCGGATGACCAGTCCGCTGTTGGCCAGCATCGTGCGGAGGTTCGGCCGGGCACCCGGTTCACGGCGCAGGAAGCGGATGAGCGATTCCCAGGGATCATCCGCGGCGATGTACTCGTGCACCCAGGCCGAGCAGTTCAGCAGTCCCTCGGCGTGCTGAATGGCGGGGCTCAGCCGCAGCCCGGGCTGAAATATGTTGCCACCTTCGGACGCGGACTTGAACGTGCCGAACTGATCGAGGACCGCGTTTGCCTCCGTTAGCCGGAAGGTGGCGACGGAGCCCCGGATGTGGTCCATCAGGAAGCGGCCGACGAGATCCTTGTCGTTCCCGAGGCCGTGGCGGGCCACGTTGTCGGATGAAAGGAGCAGCCGGGCGTTCTCTACGCCGCCGGCGCACAGGACTACTAGTGACGCCGGGAGCGTCCACCGGCGCGCGTCCGCGGAGGCGAACTCTACGGACTCAACCGCCGTAGCCGACTCGGTCGCGTTGACGCGAAGCACGGTCGCATTGGTGACAATTGTGACGTTTGATCCCAGAGCATCGGTGAAGTGCGCGAACCGGGTGTTATCGTACTGATTTACCGGGTCCCGGCTGTACTGCCAGAACATCGGCAGCAGTTCGTCAGAGTCCGGATCAGGACTCGATCGGCGCTGCGATTGCCCGGTAAGCGCCCAGATGCGGTCATCGGTGATCCCGTTACCGGCGCCGAGGCCGAGGTGCTTAGCGCTGCGGTCAATATAGGGCGCGAGGTCGCCGATCTTGAGCGGCCATCCGGAATAAGGCACCCAGTCGCGGCTCTGCATGTCCATGTCATCAAATGGCGCGCAGCGACCTGACCAGGTGGTTGAGCTGCCGCCCAGCAGCCGGTTGCGGACGGCCCACTGATCCGCCACGCGGGGCCACCCGACACTCTCAATCTCGTTCAGGGCATCCGACGCGTCCTGGCGCTTGGTCCCGCCGCTTTCCAGAATCGTTACCCGAAGCGGCGTACCCGACAGCTCCCGGGCAATTGTGATGCCGGCTGGGCCGGATCCGATAATGCAGATATCGCACCGGAGGGACTCCGGAAGGTTATCAGCGCCGGCGAAGGCTGACGAGTCAATAATGGGCATAACAGGCCTAGTCCGCGTGAGTTGCTACGAAAACATCCGATATGGTGCTTTATTGTATTGCTCCGGTCCGTGCCGGTTGCTTCAGGTTCGGCAATGTGTGAACATGTGCGATAATGTGTGATATTTAGAGTAGCTGATGCTGGCGAGCCTCGTGCTGGGCGAGGCTGACCCGGAGCTGGCCGAGCGCGTCGCCGGCAGCGGCAGCGGCAGCGTGACACTTTCGGGACGAACGGCGCTTTACCTTATGCGGCGGCGGCCGGGTCCCTCTCCTACCCGGCCACGCCGCGTTCCGCTGGTGGGAGGGCCGGCGGACGGGCGGCACCTAGCGGGCAAGTCCGGACAGGTGTGACATTTTCTGAGGCGCTGGCGCTGTAGGTTGTGTGGCGCGGCCGGGTCCCTCTCCTTCCTGGCCCGCCACATTTTGCTTCAGCGGGGATGGCGCGGGCGCGGGGCGCGGCGGGCGCGAGGAACAGGCTGTGAGGCTGCGTGGCGCTCTGCCTTGCCAGGTGGGCAACGCCGATGGGAGGGTGGCGATCATGGCCGATGCGAGCGTGGCGGCACTGGATGCGGCGGCCGCGCACTTTCGTGAGCACGGGTACGTCGTTCTGGATGGCTTCCTGACGGAGGACGATCTCCGTCTGGCCCAAGATGAGCTGCGGCTTGTGTTCCCGGCCGCCGAGGAGTACCACGGCAGCCGGGACCCGGGCCTGCGGGCCAGGTTCGCCGGCCGTGCCAGCGCTGGCGCTGACTATTTCCCGTTCGCGAGCGTGGAGTGGTCCCTCCTGGGAGTCAGCCTGCCGCTGGCCGGCCTGGCGGAGGCCCTGCTGGGCACATCGGCCATCCGCGTCTACGAGCTGCACAACTGGGCGAAGTACACGGGGGCGGCCGACTACGAGCAGGAGCTGCATCGCGATTACGGCAACCACACCGTGGTCGTGCCGGTCGGCGACTGGGCTCGGGGCGCGGTCGAGATGTTCGTCTACGTGCACGATGTCCCGGAGTCCCACGGTCCGACTCACGTGGTGTCGCAACTGCGCACCGCGAGCCTGCCACCCTCGCTGCTCCATGTCACCAGGGATGCTTACCCGGAGGTCTACGCCAGCGAGGTGAGCGCGGCTGGGCCCGCCGGGACCGTTCTGGCTTACCGGACTGACATCTTTCACCGGGGCACGGCGATGACGGCCCCCGGTGGCGCTCGCTTCGCGCTTAAGGTCAGCTACCGGATCGCCGGCGACGCCTGGGACACCTGGATCGACAGGCTTAGTGGCACTGGCCGGATCGGGGTCGCCGACGACTGGCATGACTTTGTCGCCAAGGCAACCCCTCGCCAGCTGGAATTGCTGGGCTTCCCGCCCCGGGGGCACCGGTACTGGACCACCGAGACCTGGCTCGCGGTCTGCCAGCGCTACCCAGCCGCGGACCTGTCGGCCTTCCAGCCAGCCAGCGACTAGCGCCTGTGTGACTATGGTGAACTTGCGGCACTCTGCCCGCGCGGTCATCCTTGACGAGAACGACCGCATATTGCTGTGCCGGTTCGCTTTCCCGCATCCAGCCGTACCCGTCGGAGTGGGGATCGTCTGGGCAGCGCCAGGCGGCGGCGTGGAACGCGGTGAGACCGTGCTTGCCGCCTTGCGCCGGGAGCTCCATGAAGAGGTCGGGCTGGCCATCGATGACAATCCGGCCCACGTCTGGCACCAGGAGGTGGTCGCGGCTGGGCACGCGGAAGGTTATGACGGAATGGTCAACGACTATTTCCTGATCCGCACGACGTCGTTCGACCCGAGCGGGACGCTGTCTGGCGGCGAGCTGGCTGCGGAGCACATCAGCGGGTTTGGCTGGTGGCGGTGCCAGGACATTGCCGGATATCGCGGACCCGACCTGTTCTCACCCCGCGACCTCGCGACGCCGTTGACGGCCTTGCTCGCGGACGGCATCCCCGATACTCCGGTGCTGCTCGGGCTGTAGCCCCGCCCGGGCAAGCGGCCGGGTGGACATGGACCCGGGACCTGGGTGGTGTCAGGCCGGGAGAAGCTTGACGCACCGGGCAGCGAGGAAGACCGGCTGACGGTCGGCCTCATGAGCTGGATCCCAGCCGGGCGGGGGGAGCGGCTCGGCGAGCTCGTCCAGCCACAGGCCGTGGCGGCGCAGCGTGGCGAGGTAGGTCGAAAGCATGCGGTGGTTGGCGCCCACGAGCCGGCGCAGGCCGGAACGGGCGCCCTGGGCTGTCCAGTGTCCCTCGTCGTAGTAGCGGCCGGACGTCGGCCAGGAACCCGAGATGTCTGTGCCTCCCGCGAGGCACGGGTGCACGATCGAGAAGACGAAGCGGCCGCGGGGCTTGAGTGCGGCGCCGACCGTGGCGATCGCGGCGTCGAGGTCGTCGATATCGGACAGGCCGAAATTGCAGGCCGCCAGGTCGAAGCCGCCGGGGAAGCTACCCAGGGATCCGGGCACGGTCACGTCGCCATGAAGGTAACGGATGTCAAGCTGGTCATCCTGCTCGATCTGCCGCGCCCTGGTGACCAGGGCGCCGGACAGATCGATGCCCACCACGGTGGCTCCCCGGCGCGCCAGCTCACGCGTGATGCGCCCGTGGCCGCAGGCCACGTCCAGGACCTGCAGGCCGGCGACCGGGCCGAGCAGGTCCAGCAGAGCCCGGGAGGCCGGGTCGTCAATGGAATCGAAACCCTCGATGTAGAAGTCTGCGACTGCGTCGTACCGGGCTTCAACCATGCCACCGACTGTAGATCCCCGGTCCGGTGCGACAAAGCCTCTCAACTGGCGATGCGGCGGATGGCGACCGCGTTGGCCGCCCAGTAGTCGTTCAGGCGCATGATGTCGATGTGCGCGCCGCTTTCCGGGGCCTGAACGACGAGGCCGTGGCCG
>Ga0335072_10006294_pt1 | contig 17373 bp, 19 predicted proteins | sample Lox_Sample_21_FD_206725 | JGI IMG/M metagenome (GOLD analysis project Ga0335072, IMG submission 206725) | Soil microbial communities from Loxahatchee National Wildlife Refuge, Florida, United States - Lox_Sample_2.1 | ecosystem: Environmental > Terrestrial > Soil > Wetlands | place: USA...
CGAGACCGGGATGCGCCTCTCGCACTTCCCCAAGCGGACAGGATTTAACCGAGGGGGGAGTTTCAAATGATATGAAGGGGGGAATTTCGGATGATATTTGACAAAGCATGGCTGCGACCGACTGTCCATTGCTCTTGGGCGCCGTTTTCGTGCTCGACAGGGCCGTCCTCAACGGCCACTTGCTGGTCTTCACAATTGCCGACGGGACTGCCACCCCGTGATGGCTGTAAGGGTTAAGGGCGGTTCAACTCACGCAGGAGATGGGTGTCCTTAATTGCTCTGTCTGTTTTTCTGGGGCCGCCGTTGGGCGGCCCTTTTTCCGCCGCTCTGAGCCTTGGCAGGCGGCGGCGCGGTAGTGGTTGTGTGAAATCTTTTGGTGGCCCGTAGGGCCCACCTTTTTGATGGTGGTTCGGCGTAAGCCGGGTCCTTATCGGAGATCTATAGGTCTTAATAAAGGTTTGTCCACCAAAGTGACCGTGGATTTGAGGGAGTTTCTCCACCAAAGTGACCGTGACTCCTCCACCAAAGTGACCGTGGATAAGTTCTTAAGCCGCAAAGGCTTTGGTCGAACAGCTTCCACCAAAGTGACCGTGTTTTTTGGAGAGAAAAAGCGCTGCTTGAGCAGGCTTATTTCTTCAGGGGCGACGATAGCAGGATGAGACGCCTGGCGACTGGGGGAGGGCTATTGCGGGCCGTCATGCCCTTATTGTCGAGTTCAAGGCGCGCGGTCTGATAACGACTTCGCACTTGTCGCAAGGCGACGCGGAACACGGCTTTGAATTTGTCCATGCGGCCATAGTCCGGGCCGAATTGCTCCTTGAGGGCTGTCCATGGAATGAAGGCCGACTTTCGAGGGTCAATGCGGTGGAGGCGTTGCGCGAGCCAGGCGTAGATGTCGAGGCCAAGGGCGGTATGCGCGAGGGCTGCAAGGTCGGCTTCGTTAAGCGGCACGGCATGCCTCTTCAGGCTCTCGAAATATTCAGCCGAGAGACGGACCGTGGAGGGCCACAGCACACGTTGCCGGTTGTCTTTCGGAAACCAGAGATCGAAACCACTCACGACGTGCGTATTGATTTGAGTGAGGTGGTCACCTTGCGCCATTGCGAGCCGGATAAGAGCGTTGGAAAGACGGGTGAGCTGGTCCTTGAACATGCGAATCTCGCGTCCGCCATCGAAGCCACGGATGCGTTTAACAAAGGCCGAGAGGCTGTCCCCTATCGCAATGTGCGGGGAATCCAGGCGCAGGGCTTCCGCATTGAGATGTGCGAGAATGAGGCGTGGCTTGGGACCCCATGGCAAGCCAACATCGACGGTTGTCCCATTCTGTGGCTGGAGGATCTGACCGGCCTGAATGACGAGCATCGCGTTGCCCTGGGTGCGCTGCCATTGGCGTACCTCCGTGCCGGGATCGCGGTAAGGCAGGCCAGTCTGACAAAGGACAGAATGTTGGAAACAGATTTCGACGTCATGCTCGGGGCACGGTTCGAGCAGGCGGCTCTGAACCCGACTGAGCCGCTTAACGGGTTTCGTGGCGGCTTTGATTTCTTCGCGCAGCTGCGCGAGCGGTCCTCGACCTTGAGATGCTGCTTGCTGAAGGATATCCCCTAGCGGGAACAAGCCGCCGGTTTTGCGATCCATCCCACTCCCCTACCCTTCCTCACCACACGCTCGCTAAACACACTATTGATTCTATGCAGTCTCATGAGACTGCATAGAATCATCCTTATTTGAGGTGAGCCTACCATCGAGCTTTGAAGCCTGTCGATAGGCCTCAAGAAACTCCGGGCCGGTCCTGACGCTCCGGAGCGCCGCGCGAATGACCAGGCTGTCTGTCGTGCGAATACCCTGCCCTGCTACCCACGCCGCCAATTCCCTGACCAAAGCCCGGTCTTCGTCATGAAACCAGAATTGCGCCGGCTGCCCCCGCCCTTTCGTCTTTATCGGGGCGCCGCGCGCGGACCGGTTGGCGGCGCGGCTGCGTCGGGGTGTCTCCGGAGCCGCGTCCTCGGTCGCTTCTGGTGGCAATGTGATGGCCCGGTCAGGCGCAGTACGCTGAAGTGCAGCGAGAAGGGCCTCAGCCTTCGATTTGTTTTTGTTGCTCATACTACATAGTCTGTTGAGACTGTTGAATGTGTGGAGAATATATCATCTATTTCTCGAAGGAAAGTAGTGCTACGGCCAGTTGAAGGACTTCCTCTCGGGCGTGGCTATCGAGTGCTTTCCAGCCCTGGCCGACCGCATGCTGATAGCATTCGCGGTAGCCGAGGCTGACGGGCAGGGTAGGGGCGCTGATTTGCTTTGCACTTTGCTCGACCAGCCGCCCCAGAATGGTTCCTTTGCGAACTTTGTTAAATAGCACGTGGACCTTGGCCTTGGCGTTGCGGCTGCGCACGAATTTGACCGCGTCTTCGGCTTCCCAGACATCGGCCAGGGCAGGGGAGGTGAGGACGAGGGCGATATCAGCGTTTCGCACGGCGGTCGCAGTGGCGGTGTGCTCAAGATTGGGCGGCGTATCCCAGATCACGACAGCGGCTTCCCGATGATTGGTGGCTCTTGAGCCGTTGAAGAGCTCAAGGGCCTTGGTACTGGTGCCCTGGGGGTCCCAGTCGTGGATGGCCACGGTTTTGCCAGCCTGGCGGAGTGCTTCATAAAGCATGAGCGAGACGATGCTTTTGCCCACGCCGCCTTTCTTGGCGAGGATGGTGATATTCATGGAGAGAGCCTATATAGACTATGGATACTACACAACATACTATCTCTCATTAGTATCATGAGACTAGCTCGACTTTTTTCACAACCAACAGTAGGGGAGGTGATGAAGCCGAGCGACATCTGTTCTGGAAGTCCTTACGAATAGGTAGTAATATTTGCTACCAAACCGAGAGGCTATGTCCGACATCCAGAAAATCAGCGTCGCGCTTACGGGCGAGCAGATTGCCGCCCTTAAGGCAGCAGTTAAGACCGGAGAATACGCGACGACCAGCGAAATTGTGCGGGAAGCGATCCGCGACTGGCAGTTCAAACGCGAGCTGCGACAGGAAGATATCAAGCGGTTGAGGCAACTATGGGACGAAGGGCTCGCCAGCGGCCCTGCAATGCCCGTGGATTTCGATGAGGTAAGGCGCGAGGGACGACGGCGCTTGGCTGTGGCGAGGAAAGCTCCTGGCCATGGCGGCTAAGCTGACCTGGCACCCGCAAGCACGTGAAGATCTGTTGCTGATTTATGAGTTAATCGGTCTCGATAATCCGGACGCGGCCGAGCGTCTCGTAACGACTATCGAAAACAAGGTTGAGCTTCTTATTCGATATCCACGAATGGGGACACGCCATCCTGAAATCAGAGCAGGAACCCGCATTCTGCTTGAAGGTCCCTATCTCATTCTCTATCAGACCGATCCCGATACCGATAAGGGTCCGATTGTAGAGGTCGCGATCGTACGCGTCGTTGACGGTCGACGAGACCTGACCAGATCTTTTTAACTATGATGGAGAATCGCGCTAAGAAATTGAGCAATTGGCGCTGTAAACTCAGCCGCTGCGGGACCGCTTTTGAAAACCACTTCCTAGTGTTCCTACTCTGAGGCACTTACATGCCCCCCGGCATGTGGCAGTTGTACGGGGGGCAATTCGGTGATGACTTCGTTGCAGGAGCACTTACGCTGCGCTTTTGAAGCCCTGTCCTGCTCGCTCTGGCTCCGACAGAATCTCGGGTTTCCGCCTGAAATCTGGTCCATAGCTGAGGCCCCATATGAACCAGTCGATTCCGAGCAAAGCCGCCATTGATAACGTACCGATCAGAATTGTGATGAAAGTCGGATAAACCATTTTTCGAGTCCTCCGTGATTTAGTGAACTTCGCCGATCCTGATGCACTCGACAATTACTTCAGAAGTAAGTGTATGGCGGCACCAACTCTCTGGATTGTTGTGTTTTAACCGAGTTTCTGAGTGATCATCGCCGTCCCGCTCACAGAGTGGACAGCTCGCCTGAAACCTGGGGCTCGTAGAGCCTGGGGCGTGCGCGGCGATTCATGGCGGCGATGATGTGACAGCCGCTTTCGGATAATGTTGCACCAGTGAGGTAAATAGGTACGAGACCAAGTCGGGTCGGGACACCAGCATTTTGACTATGCAGCATGATGAATTTACGATCGGCGGGACGTTCTGGTGGAGCGATCAGCAATGGCGTTGCACCGACATTGGCACGCGCACCATTATCGCCATCCGCATCGACACCGTTGACGTGGGAAGTACCAAACCCGAATTACGCCGCACGATTGGCCGCGCCGAAGCGCTTGCGGACGGCTGGTTCAATGGGCCGCCTTATGCCGTCGCTGAAAGCGTATTCGATGAACACGACATCGCCGGCTGCTCGCTGGAACCTGACACCGGAGAAGTGCACTAGCACGATAGGAACACCACAATACCGCAAAGAGCCTAAAGAGAAGGGGAGGGCGGTTCGTTCGATATATGGTTTCTCAGCCAGCGACACTTCTCCAGTGCCCGAACGTTAGTCCTTGGGTGCCGTAAGCGGTGCCGCGTCTGCGGCGAAAGTTCTTCGCGCGAGCGACCGTAACCGGATGGCCGAGACGCGCGACGCGGCTCGGGGCGCAGCCTTAGGGCGCGGCCCCGCAACGTAGGGCGCGCCAATATCGACGTAAGTAAGGATTTGCTACAAACGATTTCATGAAAATCCGGCTGCCAGTCATAGCTTTTGCGATCTTCACTTTTACGTTTGCGGCTCGCGCAGCACCCCAGGATCAGCCGCCGAGTGTGCCTAATGCGCAGAACGGCACGATTCCCGCCCCTGGCGCAAACTTGCCGCCGGAGACTGCTGGCGCCGAAGTTCTTCAAAATAACAACCCTGACAGCGGAAGCACTTGTCAGGTGAGCTTTGGCTCATGTCCGTTGTCGGCACCCGCGCCGCTCAAATCGAAGTGCGAGTGCAACACTCTTCAGTTCGGAGAAGTCGCCGGATGGGTTGTGAAATAGTCCTGAGATGACCCGGTTAACCTTAAATCGATAGAAGGGATGATGTCATGCATCATCGGATAGTTGTTATTTTAATTGTCGTGGCGCTCCTGTTCCTCGGCAGTCGGTTCTTGGGTCCAGGATTCGACGAAGCTGTAAGCCGCGTAGGGACAGCGCTTGGTATTGTCGGTCTTATGAATCCTCAACCGACGCCAATCTCTGTGCCTAATAAACTTTGGCCACCAGGCAACAATTAGGGCCGGTCGGCTCGCGACCGGTTCGCCGCCCGCCCCTCTCCTTTCAATATAACATAAAGGACATTATGTTATATTAGAAGCAAAGGGGCAGGGGACTTAAGGAGGGGGCGTTATGGCAGCCTTCGAAGAGATCTTCGGTATTCCCCGGGAGCATACCTTGAAACAGAGCGATTTCCGCTGCCGCGGCGGCGATGACTATTGGGAACATCACGAGTACGACGCCCGCGGCAAGTTGATCGCCCGCTATGAAAGCTGTCACCGCTTCAAAGGCCGCTAGCGGCTGGCGCAAACTGAGCTTGGACGGCACGATCATCGCCCACGGCGAGGACCTGCCGCTTTGAACCAGATGCTCCCTGCCCGTGCTGCAACACCGACCTTGCCCGCCCTGGTCGCCACCAGCGGCGAAGCGGCCGCGCGGCGCTTCATCGATTTCTTCACCTCTAATATCCGCAACCGCAATACCCGCGAAGCCTACCGGCGCGCGGTCAGCGAGTTCCTGCGCTGGTGCGCGGCGCACCGGGTGCACACACTCGCCGAGGTGCAGCCGTTGCACGTCGCCACCTGGATCGAGGCCCAGGCGCTCAAAGCCTCGGCGCCGACCGTCAAGCAGCGCCTGGCCGCCATCCGCCACCTCTTCGACTGGCTGGTGGTCGGCCAGATCGTGTCGGTGAACCCGGCTTCATCGGTACGCGGGCCCAAGCATATCGTGCGCAAGGGTAAGACCCCGGTGCTGGATCCGATCGAAGCCCGCAAGCTGCTTGACCGCATCGCTATTACTACCCCGGTCGGCCTGCGCGATCGCGCGCTGATTGCCCTGATGGTCTACAGCTTCGCCCGCGTCAGTGCCGCGCTCGGCATGAAGGTTGAGGACGTTTACAACGAACGGCGGCGGCTGTGGGTGCGCTTGAAAGAGAAAGGCGGCAAGCGTCACGAAATGCCCTGCCATCACAATCTCGAGAAGTATTTAACTGAGTATATTGAAGGGACCAAGATTGCCGGCGATCCCAAGGGGCCGCTGTTCCGCACCATTGGCCGCAAGACCAAACAACTCACCCGCACCCCCCTGCCCCGCGTCAATGCCTACGCCATGATCCAGCGCCGCGCCGCCGAGGCTGGTCTCACTACCAAGATCGGCAATCATAGTTTTCGCGCGACCGGCATCACCGCGTATTTAAAGAATGGCGGCACCCTCGAGAAGGCCGCCTCCATGGCCAATCACGCCTCCACCCGCACCACCCAGCTCTACGACCGCCGGGCTGATGAAGTCACCCTCGATGAAGTCGAACGCGTGGGGATTTGAGCTGAGGCGAAGACCCCCTTTCCAGTGGTAAACGGTCCTGTCTCAATTAATATTAAGCCGGGAAACGGAGAGTCTTCAACAGATTAGCTCTGAAGGACGGGAAGAGGTCAATATCCTAATGGCGCCCTGTGGCCCCGTAAAAATGAGACACGGCCATGAAAAACCGACCAACATGGGAGGTGGCGATTTTACCGGCTCTTGGCGTCCAGGGTTTCATCGCGATGCTCCACTGTGGTTTACGGCTTTAGTATTCGGCACATTTCTCGTCATAATCGTTATCCTTCCATTGATACCCGGATGTTAGTGCTCAAGTTCAGCCATTCAAATCATCTAGTTTCTCTAATTTTCGCCTCACCAGCACTGGACGAGGCTCTGCGCCCTCCTACATCGGGAGAACCCCGCACCGTGCGCAAGGCCGTCGCCAAGAGCAGCAACACTCAGAGAAACACGGAATTGGCGCTAACTATTCTGTGTTAAGGTATCTCTTCTGCCACGCTGATAAATGCCTAGAGAATATACGGCAAACAAAACAACTACTATGCAAGCAAGTAACCAACTAGTATATGACACTCCGATGTCGCTAACATGCGTTGACAGTTCGACAATGACGAAAATAAAATCAAGTATTCCGGTAAGTGCGAGCCAGAACAATACTCTTGGATTTCCCATGATGGTCTCACGCTGATACTGCCAGCATGCTCCAACAGCAATCAAAAACGGGAGCAACGATGCGCGATAATAGGTTAAGAAGCCAAGACCTGGAAGTATGATATCATGATGGGCAAGAATCTCACCGCAGAACCAGTAGCAGCCTATTATGATGGTGATGACAAATAACACACCACATGTGTATCTCATTATGGCTTTCATATTTGTTGAAATTGAGTCTGCTCCACAGGCCCCATTATGACCTTGGCTAAGGAGCCGGTTCTTCTTCGGGCGTTCTCCGCTCGTGCTTGAGATCGAAATCCCCCGAGGCGGCCCCTTTTTTAGCGTTAGAAACATTCGAAGCTTGATTGTAACAGGCCGCAATCTCACCGGCACCTAGTGCAAGGGCGGTTAGGGCCGTTCCGCAAGCGTAAGCACTAGGTACCGCATAGCAAGCCACTCCGCCAAAACTCGCTGCTGCTACAGCTAGTCCAAACGATTGTAAATAATCATCAGTCATGCAGGTATAGAAGTTGCTGGAGAACGATTGGGGTTCGTGAGTAGCGTTAGTATATTGCTGCGACGTAACGACTTGATTGCTCGGCACCCCGAAGACAGTGAAATAGTTGAGACTCGATTTCCCAGCGGAAGTGCCGGAACTGCTTGCCACACCCATACCAGCACCGCTCCCTATCGATACTGTGCCCGAGGCACCAATCGCGCCTTGGCCAGTCCCGAAGCCGAACGGTGCAGTCTCCACTTCATCTATTCCGTCGGGGCCTGATTGGAACTCAATATAATTCTGCTGGTCTGGAGTTAATCCAGTCGGGGCGCCAGTGATCCCAGCCGCCTGTGAGGCCGGTGGCACTTGCAGGCCTAACGGATCGGATTTGTTGATTGGATCATTTCCGGCGTATGCAAACAAATTGACGTCGCCGCCGCCATACCGAAGCGGATCCTCGGATAGCCAACGCTGCAAAATGGGGCTGTAGTAGCGATACATCGTATGATAGAGCCCGGTGTCCCAATCGTATTCCATGCCGGCGAACAGATACGGGAAAGCCGAAGCCGTACCGATAGTGGTCACCCGCCCGAACGGTTCATACGTGAACGTTGTTGGAATCGTGCCCGAAGAATTGACGAGTCCGATGGTAGAACCAAGCGTGTCGTGGATGGGCACCATGGTTCCGGCGCTGGTGGTGACCGCCAGCACCTCGCCATCCAAAGTGGTCAGGAGATTCTGGACGAGACTCGGATTGTCCACCTGAATCCCGATGATGCCGTCCCACAGATATGAAATGCTGGTCCCTACATCATAGTAAGATTCGCGGCGGTTGATGGCGTCATAGTAGAAGGTGCGAGTGGCACCATTGAGGGTCCAGAGGTTGTTTCGCTCGTTCCAGGTATAGGTATCTCCATTCGAGGGGTCAGTGGTGAGATTGTTGTTGGCGTCATAGCCACCGGCGGTTACCCCGTTCCACTTTGTAATTCGATTGCCGGGATTGTACGCGTTGTTTGTTAATGCCGAAGGGAGATTGATCGCCGCGAGGCTTCCGCCTTTGCCGACTGTGCGGCTGTCGGCATCGTAATTATAGGTGAGCGTGCCGAGCGAGTTGCTGTTGGCCGCGTAAGCCAGTTGCATGATTCGCGAGTCGTTATCGTAGGTGTAATTAACGGCTACGCCGTTGGGGAGGGTCAAACTGTAGCGCCGCGCCGCCTGGTCATATCCGATCGAGGCAGTCAGGCCGCCCTGCTGAACTTCGGTAAGCTGCTCTGCGGGATTATAAGTGTAGTTAACCTGAGACTGTCCAACCAATTGCATCGACTGGCGGAGGCTCCAATAGTACCCGGACCCCTGATAGCCATAGTTGACCGTGCCTTCAGGCGATTCGAACTGGGTAATATTGTCGAGAAGGTCGTACTTATTTTGCGTATTGCCCGACGACGAGTGATTCCCGCCGCCGGTATCCACCATTTCGGTGACGCGATCGGCAGCGTCGTAAGTGTAATTGACCGTGGTCTGCGGATAGCCGGAAGTTGCGTTGACATTGTATTGCAGCTCGGAGGGTCGGTCGAAATTGTCATAAGAATAATTATCTGAAACGGTGCGCACATCCGTATAGACGAGAGGGAGGCCGGTGGCCCAGTCAAATTGGCCGGTGTAACATCCCCCGCCTGGGCTGCATTCTTCCCAATCCCAGACATCCCCACTGCCGCTTGGCGGCGTGTAGCTCCAGGTCCAGGCATTGCCGAGCGCATTCTTCAGCTTGGTGAGGCGCGCACTGGTCGGATCGTAGGTGAAAGCGGTGGCGTTACCGTCCGGATCGGTCTGGCTGGTGACGTGATCAAGAGCGTCGTAAACGAAAGATGTCGTTTCATTCAGCGGCGTAGTTTGGGAGGTCACTCGGCCAAGGCTGTCGGTCACAAAGTTGCTGGTATTGCCGAGAGGATCCTCAACCGAGGTCAGCAATTTGTAAATGACGCCGCCGCCGGCAATCTGCCCTCGGTCAGCTGGTTGATCGCGCCCTATGAATATAGTGAACATCCGCCATACAGTGTGCGGGCCGGCATGCAATGGACGCTGCAACAGTTGCAGGCATTAACCGGCGGCCCGGACTGGCCGAGCACCGTCGTATTCATCACCTGGGACGATTTCGGCGGCTGGTATGATCATGTGGCGCCGCCTGAGATAGATGGTGTCGGCCTCGGCTTCCGGGTGCCGCTGCTGGTAGTAAGCCCGTTTGCCAAGCAGGGCTACATCCTGCACGATCAGTGGACTTGACCCGATTTCGTAGACGGTGTTGGGGAAAGGAAGAAGGAGAATCCCCATGCCACAAACCCATCCGCCATACCCGCCGGAGTACCGGCGCCGGATCATCGAATTGGCGCGGGCCGGGCGAAGCGTGAACGAGCTGGCGCGCGAGTTCGAGCCGTCGGCCAATGCGATCCGCAAGTGGGTCAAGCAGGCGGGACTCGATGAGGGCCTGCGCAGCGACGGCTTAACTACTGATGAACGCATGGAGCTCAATCGGCTGCGGCGCGAGAACCGGGTGCTGCGCGAAGAACGCGAGATATTGGCAAAAGCCGCGGCCTGGTTCGCGACGGAGACCGGCACGGTGCCGTCACGGCGTTCCAATTCGTGAGCGCGAATCAGGCCAGCTATGGGATTACCACGATGTGCCGCGTATTGGCTGTCTCCGCCAGCGGCTACTATGCGTGGCTCAAGCGGCCGCCATGCGCACGGGCGCGGGCCGATGCGGAACTCACTTTGCGTATCCGCGCGATCCATCAATTTTCCCACGCCACCTATGGTGCGCCACGGATTCATGAAGAATTGCGCGCGGCGAATATCCATCTCGGACGCAAGCGCGTGGCGCGGTTGATGAAAGCGGCAGCCTTGCGCGGCGCGAGTCGCCGCCCATGGACGATTACGACCGTGCGTGATCGTCAGGCACGGCCGGCGCCGGATCTGCTCCATCGTAATTTCGTTGGCGCGGCGCCCAACTCCGTGTGGGTGGCCGACATTACTTACATCCCCACCTGGGCGGGCTTTCTCTACCTGGCAGTAGTGCTCGACACTTTCAGCCGCCGCATTGTGGGCTGGGCCATGGCCACCCATCTGCGTACGGAATTAGTCCTCGAGGCGCTCAACATGGCCGTTGGCCAGCGCCGTCCCGCCGCCGTGATTCATCACTCCGATCAGGGTAGTCAATATACCGCGCTGGCCTTTGGCAAACGTTGCGATGAGGCGGGCGTGCGGCCGTCGATGGGTTCGGTCGGCGACTGCTTCGATAACGCCATGTGCGAGAGCTTCTTCGCCACCCTCGAATGCGAACTGCTTAATCAGCGCACTTTCAAATCCCAGATTGAGGCGCGCATGGCAATCTTTGAATTCATTGAAGGGTGGTACAACCCGCATCGCCGCCATTCGGCGATTAACTACTTGTCGCCCATTGACTTCGAAAGAAACTATCGAAACAACATTAATTACCGCAGCCCTTCACCGTCTACTGAAGCGGGGTAACTCCACAGGCGGACTTCGTATTCGGTGGTGAAGTTCATAGAGGAGCGCTTCGGCCTGCCGCCACTCACCAATCGCGACGCGAACGTTTCGGATTTGGCTAATGCATTCGACTTCGGAAATTAACGTCAAATCAGACTGACGCTAACTCCTGCTCGTAAAGGACGGTTTACCGTTACAGCCCTTCGTCTTTCTCCATCGCCCTGCCCTGCTCTCGTGTGTCTCAATTTTTATGCTCAATCGTTATCCAGCTGTTCGATTCTCTTACGCTGGACTGGGGTGAGTTTGGGCCACACGCGTTCGAGCATTTGGCCTTCGCGAATTAGCTGCTGATTGCGCTGATCCTGCTGATAAGCGGCGGCATCAGAAGTGTGAGTGGCCCAGAAGGCGAGCGTGGCGCTGAAGATTCCGGTCATCACGATCATAACCAGATGGACCCACCAGGGCTGGCGCAGATTCTCGGCCGCCGCCACCGCGCCGCGCGTGGCCTGGCGCAGGTTTTCAGCGGCATCGGCGATGGTTCCCTCAAGCGCGACGTGCGCCTCTTCGGCGATGCGTTTGGCCGCGGTGCTGCCGGCGATCTGCACGGCCTGATCAAGCCGCTGCTCCAGGGCGCTCGCGCGCGTGACCAGTTCTGATGCGGCGCGTTGCTGTTCGCCGGCGCGCTCGAGCAACGCCAGCACCTGATAGATGCGCTGCTCGAGTTCTTCACTTTCATTATGTCGTTGGCCGTTTTCACCCATAATATACTGAACGGCTCCAAAAAGACTTGATGTTGGCGATTAGCTAAAGGCCGAGTTGGGTTTTGAGCGCCCGCTCGACTCCGGCCAGATCCTTGGGATTGAGCCGGCCCATGCGTTCATGCAGCCGCTGCTTGCTGGCGGTGGTGATTTGATCGGTCATGGCCTTGTGCCGGGCGCCGCCCACGCTGACATAGGCCTCGGCTGGATAGAGCCGCCGCACGTTGCTGGTCAGCGGCACCACCTGGACCCGGTTGAGCACGCGATTGGCGGCGTTGTTGCTCACCACTATCGCGGGCCGGGTCTTTTTGATCTCGCCGCCTATTGAAGGATCGAACGCTACCCACCAGACTTCCCCGCGCTGTGGTACTTCAGCCTCAGCGGCGCTCATCCGCCACGTCTCCCACCAACCCCTCGCTCCATTCGGCGGCTTCAGCCTCGCGCGCTTCGTCAGCCGCCATCGCCCGATAACCTTCCTCTAGATCGTCGCGGACTACATGTGGACGCGCCAGATCATTGAGAAAGCGGCTGATGTTGCGCGGGCCGACAATCTTATGGAGTCCGCGATAGACCGAGTCCTCCACGGTGATAGTCAATTTGCGGTGCGCCTTGGGCTTCGCTGCCATGATACGTATTCTATACGTGTAACAACGTGAAAGCGCAAAGCGCCATTAGCGGCTCCAGCCGAAGCCGCGATCGTGTTCGATGCCGCGCGCGCGTTTAACCTCGCGTTGGGCAAGCTGGGTGACGCGCTCCAGTTCCTGTTCACGGCTCTGCTGAGGGGAGAGTTTGCGGCCGTGCATCAACTCGTCGCGAATCTGCTCCATGGCGAGGCCTTTGCCGGCGGCGTGGCGCGCCCAGGCTTGGTCGGCTCGGTCGCGATCCCGTCCATACTTAAGATCGTGCCGAAACTCGCGCAGCCGAGTGATGCCGCGCCGTTCGATTTCGTGGCCGCGCGCGATTTCCCTCTCATAGGCCAGCCGCTGCTCGCGCATGCCAGTGATGGTGCGCTGCAGATCTTTGTCGCGCAGTAATTCGCGGCCATCGCGGCTCCGCTCCAGTTTCAACTCGTGTTGTTGTTCAGGACTACGGCCGAGTTCCAGGCGCAACTCGCGTATTTGGTCCCGTTCGCCGCGGACTTGCTGGAGTTCGCGCATCAGTTGCTGGTCGTGTGAGCGCAGCTCCCCTGCCCTTTCGCGGATCAGCTCCTGTTGCACCGGCTGCTCCAGCCAGCGACCGATTTGCTGCTGGCGTTCGCGTGCCTGATCAAGTTCCAGCTTAGCCTGCCGTTCATGAGTGACGAGCCGCTTTTCGCGATTGAGATCGCCGATGGCATGGATCGCGCGGTCGAGACCCTGCCGGTAGCTGGCCTCCCAGCGCTGCTGACTCAATTCGCATTCGGCGTCCCTATGCTGCTCACGCGCCTGGATCAGCTCGCGCTCGGCCTGCTCCAGCGCCCGGCCGCCGACCAGGGCCCGCGCCACCTGATGCAACTCGCGCTCGGGGATGGCCCGGTCGCGGAAGTGAGCGCCCTGCCCGCCCAGCTCGCGCTCCAGCCACTCACTGCGTTCGCGCTCTTTTTCCGTAACCCGGAGATCGAATTCCGGCAGCTGGCGTTCCAACTCGCGCCCGAGATCGAGCACCGTAATCGTCAATTCCCTCTCCTTGCCTCCGAATGGATCGCGGCCAAAGGCCAGCTCGGGATGCTCGCGGAGCAGTTCGCTCTTGCGCTCAAGTTCGCGCTCGGCCTCCAGCCGCAAATCGAATGGCGTATGCTCGCGATCCAGTTCGAGGCCGCGCCGCTGGGCATAGTCTAGGGTGAAGTCCTTGAGCCGCGCGCGGCTGAGCCGCTGCTCCAGCGCCTCATAGCCGGCGAAGTCGTCCCGTCCCGCGAATAACTCAACTCCTTCGCGATGACGGGTCAGCCCGACGTAAGCCAGATGGCGATCCATCCCCGGAGTGGCCAGCACATAGCTGCGCTCGACCGTCGCGCCCTGGGCCTTGTGTACGGTCGCTGCATAGCCGTAGTCGAGTGCGGCGTAGTCGTTGAAGCTGAAGTCGACCTCGCGCCCATCCTGGCCGTCGAGCCGCACGCGTACATGTTCCTGATCAATCTCCAGTACCCGTCCGAGGCTGCCGTTCTTGACCCCGAGCTCGCGGTCGTTCTTGAGGAACATCACTCGCTCGCCTTCCGCGAGCTCGCGTTCGCCGCGCTCCAGCGTGAGTGTGCCGTCGGCGGCGCGCAGCTCGCGTTCAACCCCAACTGTGAGCTCTCGCCCGAGCTCGTTGCGCTCCTTCAAGATCTCGCGTGCCCGTTCGTTGAGCTCACCCACATCGGCGCGGGTATGCGCGAGAATGAGCGCAGCTTTTTCCGCCCCATGGGCGGCGCGGTCCTCGCCCCACTCCCGAATCAGTTCGTTTTTGGCCCGTTCGCGCGAGTCGGCAAAGTGGATGGCGTCATGTTGGTGATAGAGATCGAGTGCCCGCCCTGGTTCGCCGCGCGCGAAATCGCGTGAGGCCTCGCGCTGCCACTCTTCATGCTGGCGCCGGATGCCAGCCAGTTCGCGGTACCCTACTCTCTCCGCGATCGCCCGAAACGCCGCGCCCGCCTCGATCGGTTGCAGCTGTTCGGCATCGCCCACCAGCACCAGCTTGGCCCCGCGCTCGTGCACTTCGCGCACGATGCGCTCCATCTGCCGGCTGCCGACCATGCCGGCCTCATCGAGTACCAGGATGTCGCGCTGGTTAAGCTGCTCGCGTCCCTGCTCCCAGCCGAGTTCCAGCGAGGCGATGGTCCGGCTCCTGAGCTGTGCCGCCTTCTCCAGATTCTCGGCCGCGATCCCCGACAGCGCCGCTCCCCAGACCCGGTAGCCCTCCTCTTCCCACAGCTCACGCGCCGCCGCGATGGTGGCCGACTTGCCGCTGCCGGCAAAGCCGGTCAACGCCTCGATGGCGCGCTCGCCGGTAATGTGGCGCACCGCCTCGCGCTGCTCCTCGCTCAGATAGCCGTGCCGTCCCAGTACTCGTTCCCGCCGATCTTCGCTGACGCTATGCGCGCGTTCCTGAGACAGCTCCAGCGCCCGTTCGGCCAGCCGCGATTCGATGCCGAGCATTTCTTGAGTGGTGTAGCGTGCCGCTTCTTCCAGTTCGCGTTCGCGCCCCTTCACTTCCGGCGCCAGCAAGACCAGTTCGCGCGAGGCCTCAATCCGCCCCATCAGATTGCGGAAGCGATCTTCGTCATCCAGATAACGGAAAATCTCGCGGGCGATGTCGTTACGGGTGAAGGTCGATTGCCGCCGCGTCAGTTGCTCCAGCACCAGTTCCGGCCGCTGTTCGATTTTCTGCGCATTGCGCTCGCGCACCTCTTCGAGCTGCCGCGCCCGTTCGGAGTACTCACCGCGCGCCCGCATCTCGTCGACCGCCCGCCCCAGATGGCTGGTCGGTTCCAGTTCGATGCCCTGCTCGCGATAGCTGCGATGGTCGATGCGGAGATCCAGTCCGAGTTCGTGCAGCCGTTCATTCGCCCGCTCGGCCCAGTGCTGCCGCCATTCACGCAGCAGCGCGACCTGATTCCACTCGCGCACTTTCCGCCCGAAACCGTCGGGCGTGATTTCACGCATGGTCAGCAATACATGCGCATGCGGATTATCCGGTTCCCAATGGATATTGAGATCGGCCACCATCCCGCGCTCGACGAATTCCGCCCGCACGAAATCGCGCGCCAGCCCAATCGCCGCGCTCTGCCCGAGCTCCTGCGGCAAGGCGAATTCGACTTCGCGTGCGACCTGCGCATCCGGGCGTTGCTCACGCGCCTCGACCGCATTCCATAGCCGTTGCCGCTCCTGCATCCATTTGGGCGCTGGTTCCGGCAGCATGATCTCGGAATGAATTACTTCCGCTTTGTAGGAATAGTCGAAAGTCCGCTCGCGCTCTTCGTCGAGCAGGCTCTCGCCCGCACGGTAGGCCGCCGCCGCCACTGCACTGCGCCCGTGGCTGCGCCTTATGACCTTGGCCGTGAAGTGGTAAATTGCCACTGGATGTCTGACTGCATTAATTTCCCGCGCTTGGGCGCCGCGGTCCTGCTCAGCGGCGTTATGCTAGCGCGCCTCGCACATACTCACAAGAGTATGTATAAGTGCGCACTATCGTGACTCTTTGCCTTCAGCCACGGTTGCCCTGCCCCTGCTTCCTGCGCTATCACAGTTCCGTTGCTCTCGGATACCGCGCCGCCAAGGGCGGGGAAAATTACACAGAGCTTTGCCGCCGAGACTGCGAGCATCCAGCCTTAAGAATCTTCGATGCCTCATCCACGCCAATACCCCGATGACGATCCAATTATCGAGCGCCTGCGCCAGTTATGCCTGGCGCTCGGTCAAGTGGCCGAGAAAGAGGCCTGGGGCGAGTGCACCTTTCGCGCAATCGGCGGCTCGATGTTCGCCATGATTGATCATAGGGTTTGCTTGCGAACCCGTGCCGGTGCGAGGCTGCGAGCATCCGGCCTGGAACTCTGTGACCATCATCAGAGCGGCCATCAGGCGGTCTGGATCAAGGCTCCGATGATGGTTCAGGAAATCTTGATCAACTCGAATGGGGCCAGATTCTTCAAACCGCCCTACCTCGGTCCCAAGGGCTGGGTCGGCGTGCGCCTCGGCTCCAGTACCGATTGGGACGAGCTGAGAAGCCTTGTAACCGACGGTTACCGCCTGTCGGTCAAATCCAAGCCGGCACCGTTGCGTAACCACCGCCCGGCGCGCAGAACCACCAAAGGTGGAACGATGAAAGAACCCACAGATTACAAATCCCGCCTCAAGGCCCTCAAGGACGAACAGGCCCGCCTCGAACGCAAACAGGCCGAACTGCTTGAACGCCGCCGCACCGAACTCGGCCGCCTGCTCGAACGGCTTGAGCTGCTCGAAGCCGACGATGAGGCCCTGGCCGGTGCCCTGCTCGAACTCAAGGAGGCCCTGGCGAAACGCGATGACGAGCGCCTCGCGAGGTGGCGCGCCGCCGGTGCATCCTTTCGCCGCCGCGACAAAGACCCCAAAGCTGCTGCGCCGCGCCCGCGCCCTGGCCTGGCGCAATCAGGCGCGGATGCGCCGCGTCACTGACGCCGAGCGCCGCCGCGATACCCGGCGCAAAATCCAGCTCGGTGGCCTCATCATCAAGGCCGGCCTCGCCGACGAGGAACCCGCCGTGATCCTCGGCCTGCTTACCGCCGCCCGCCGCGTGCTTGGTGGCCAACAGGCTGCTGTTTCACGCCAACACTGGAAAGAACTCGGCGATCAGGCCTTCGGCCCTGGTGAGTAAGCATGTGTCATGCGTCATGTGAAACTCCCCCCTCAGATATCATTTGAAACTCCCCCCTCCCGAAGAACGATAGGAGACGGGAGCAATGGAAGAGGATCGCGAACAGGTAGTTTCTTCGCCGACCGAACTGA
>Ga0335072_10006295_pt1 | contig 17373 bp, 19 predicted proteins | sample Lox_Sample_21_FD_206725 | JGI IMG/M metagenome (GOLD analysis project Ga0335072, IMG submission 206725) | Soil microbial communities from Loxahatchee National Wildlife Refuge, Florida, United States - Lox_Sample_2.1 | ecosystem: Environmental > Terrestrial > Soil > Wetlands | place: USA...
TCCGCGGTGACCTGATGGCGCGGCGTGAACTGCACCCCGAACACCGAAGTGACTGAGTCGAACGCGCCGTCGGCGAACGGCAGCGCCTCGGCGTCGCCTTCGACCCATTCGATTTCGAGGCCCTCCGCGGATGCGCGCGAGCGCGCAACGTCGAGTAGCTCGGGCACAAGGTCAAGTCCGACGACTCGCGCGCGCTCCTTGGCAGCGAGCAGCGCGACGTTCCCGCTCCCGGTGGCGATGTCCAGGACGCGTTTACCGGGCGCGACGCGCGCGGCCGCGAGCGCGTGCCTGACGGGACCGTCCGCGATGTGTCTGGCAACGGCCGGATAGTCGCCGGCGGCCCAGGTCGCGCGGTGCGCCAGCTTGAGTTGGACGACGGGATCGGACGCGATGGTTGTCATTGGGACTCCTTTGATATTGGTGTTCAACGGGCACGAACCGCGGCGTCGATTGACGCCGGAGCGGGAGTTCAGATGCTCGAGGGTGACCCTGTTGGTGGATTTGCTCCAGAACAGTTGTAAGCGCCGGCTCTTTGCGCGGCCTTAGCCGGCGCTTAGCGCCCTCGACCACAGGTCACCGACCCGCGCTAGAACCTGTCGAACCCGCGCTAGAACCTGTCGAACCCGCGCTAGAACCTGTCGATGATCGGAAAGTCCGGCTCACCGTCGAGGCAGGCGCGCAGGTACAACGCCACGCCGACATCCCCCGTGAGGAGCGTGTACCGCCCGCGACCAAACAACGTCCGCTGACGGTCCACCTGCTCGATTGCATGCATGGAGAACCGGCGGGCGCGATCCAGCCACATCGAGTCGCCGGTCAGGTGGTGAAGTTTCAAGAACGCGAATCCATTGCCGGCCGTGCCGTGACAAAGGCCCGATCCCTTTCGCAACGGGCCCGCGCGCCAGGTGAGCTCCCCGCCGCCGATCGCCAGCTCGAGCGGCATCAGATCTCCGAGCGTCGCGACGACGCCGGGCGCGCCGTGGCACCACTGGACCCTGAGCTTTGCCACTTGCTGGCTCAGCGGCCGATCCCGCGGCGGCCAGTTGACCAAGCCGTCCTCACGTGTCGCGGTTCGGCTCAGCAGCCTTGCCACGCGGGCGCGCAGAACCTCGTCGCCGACGAACCCGCGGAGCGCGTGTACGTTGCCGGCGAAGCCGTGCGCGGGACCGAGATAATCCTGGACGTCGCCCGCGAATTCGCCCGTCCACATGTCCGAGGACTCGTCCCACCGTGCGTACAGCAACTCCTCGCTATCGCGCCACTCATCCTCGAGACCACACGCTCGCGCGGCAAGAATCGTGCCCGGTGAGCCGTACAGAAGCTCCCACGTCGGACACTCACGGTTCGCCCGCACCAGCGCTCGCAGGCGATCCACGTCGGCCGCCGGGGCTCCGAGCTTGACCGCGACCACCAACATTCCGGTCTCTCCCTCGAGCAGGCTCGGTGGGTGCGCGTGCTCGTCGGGGTGCGGCGAGGTGCGGTAGCGCTCGAGCGTCGACGTAATTGCGGCGTCGCAGTCGATCGCGGAACCGAGCTTCGACAAGGCCCAGATCATCCCCGCGCCACCGAGATAGACCGAGCACCGTCGCTCGTCCTCGCGGAGGTCGTCAAGCGGGTGCCCGGGCCATCCGCCGTCGCGCTCTGCCGACTCGGCGTCGGCCACGATCGCGGCGATCGCCTCGTGCGCGACCGCCGGATCCCACTCCTGGCGGGTCAGCGTCTCGTGCTCCGCGACTCGCCACAGCATTCACGCATTGTGCAACGGGTCGAGCCCGCCCTGATTTACGTACGCTAGGGGCCTGAATCGTCCTGGTTGGCCCGCCGCCTCGGAGCCGCGTATCGGCCTCGGCTGCATGCGCTTGTCGACTGACCCCGAGCGCGACGAAGCGCTCGCCCGCGCGACCATCGCGGCTGCGCTCGACGCCGGGATCACCGTCTTCGACACCGCCCATGCCTACGGCCGGGACGAGACCGAGCTCGGCCACAACGAGCGCCTCCTCGCCTCCGCACTCCGCGAGAGCGGCGCACACACCCGAGCCCGAATAGTCACCAAGGGAGGGATGACGCGACCGGGCGGTGCGTGGCTCCCCGATGGCCGTGCCAAGTCGATCCTCAGGGACTGCGAGGCCAGCCTCGAGGCGCTCGGCGGCCTAGCGATCGACCTCTATCTGCTCCACGCGCCCGATCCGCGCACGCCATGGCGGACCCCGCTGCGCGCGCTCGCCCGCCTTCTCGACGAACGCCTCGTGCGCCACGTCGGCCTGTCCAACGTCAACCGGCCGCAGCTCGATGAGGCGCTCACGCTCATCCCGATCACCGCGATCCAGGTCGCCCTCGGCCCGCTCGACGATCGCCCGCTTCGCGCCGGCCTCGTCGAGCGTTGCGCCGACCGTGGCATCGCCGTGATCGCCCACTCGCCGCTCGGAGGCCCACGCCGCGCGGGCGGTCTGGCGCGCCGCCGGCCGATCACCGAGGTCGCGCGGGCGTCCGGCGCCACGCCGGCCGAGATCGCGCTCGCCTGGCTGCTCGACCTAGATCCAGCGATCGTCGCGATCCCCGGCGCACGCCGACCGCAGACCGCCCGCTCCGCGGCGCGCGCGGCGACGCTCGAGCTCGATCCGGAAGCGCGGGACAAACTACGTCGCGAGCTTGGCGGCTCTCGGCCGGTAACGACCGGCCGCCGCAGCCACGGGGAGGTGGTCATGGTCATCGGCGTCCCGGGCGCCGGCAAGACCCGAGCGGCCGAGGAGTACGTCGGCCGCGGCTACATCCGCCTCAACCGCGACGAGCGCGGTGGCGCGCTGCGAGACCTCGCACGCGCGCTCGACGACGAGTTGTCTAACGGCGCTCGCCGCGTCGTTCTCGACAACACGTACCTCACGCGTGCCTCGCGCAGTTACGTGATCGAGACCGCGGCCCGGCACGGGATCTCGACACGGTGCGTGTGGCTCGACACGCCGCTGGCCGCCGCTCAGGTCAATCTCGTGGAGCGATTGCTCGACGAGCTCGGTGCTTTGCCGGCCCCTGAGGAGCTCCGCCAACTCGCGCGTAACCGAAGCGGCGTGCTCGCGCCCACCTCCCAGATGCGAACGGTCCGCGAGCTCGAACCTCCTTCTACCGACGAGGGATTCACACATGTCGAGAAGATCGAGTTCGCCCGCGCCCCGTCGCCCGGCCGCGCCCGATCCGGCGTGTTCGTCGCCGCCGCGGCGCTCGAACGCGAGGGCTGGGAGCGGGCGATCGCAGACGGCGATACCGGGGCGCCGCATCTGCTGTTCCACTGGAGCCCGAACGGGGACCCGGAGGCGCTGGACGACGCCGTCGTGGACCTCCAGCGACGCACCACCGGCCCGGTTGAACGCGCGCTGTGCCCGCATCCAGCCGGCCCGCCGATCTGCTGGTGCCGTCCGCCGCTCCCGGGACTCGCGCTCGCGTTCGCGCGCGCTCACGGTCTCGACCCAGCGCGCTCGGTCCTGATCGGGACCGGACCCGCGCACCGCAACCTCGCCGCGGCGCTCGGCGCGCGTTACCTCCCCGCCTGACCGGCGAAAAGCGCGGTTACGTTCCAACCGCCGTGGGAAACGACAGAGCGAGAGAGCGGTCACAGAAAGGGTGCTGATGAAGATTTCATGCGCGTCTCCAACCACAATGGATTCGCCCGAGCACGTCGCGCTCGCTGAAGAGCTGGGGTACGACCGAGTGTGGCTGTACGACACGCCGCAGCAGAGCCCGGACGTGTGGATGATGCTCGCGCTGGCGGCCGAGCGCACGGAGCGAATCGGCCTCGGCCCGGGGGTCCTCGTTCCCACCCTGCGGCATCCGATGGTGAACGCCGCAGCCACCACGGCGCTGGCGGCACTGGCGCCCGAGCGCGTCGCGGTGGCGTTCGGGACGGGGTTCTCGGGACGCCGGGCGATGGGCTACCGCGCGATTCCCTGGAAGTACATGGACGCCTATATCCGCGCCTACCGCGGGCTGTTGCGCGGCGAGACTGTCGAGTGGGAGGGGGCGCACATGCGCATGCTGCATCCGCCGGGTCACGGCGCGCCCCGACCGGTCGAGGTTCCGGTGCTGATCAGCGCGCTCGGACCCAAGGGAGCCGGTGTCGCGCGCGAGCTCGCCGATGCGCTGTACGCCACGCTCGTGCTCCCCGAGTTCGCCAAGGAGTTCTCGGAGGTGTCCTACCTGTTCTGGGGCACAGTGCTCGACGACGGCGAGGATCCCAGCTCCGAGCGCGTGCGAGCGGCCGGAGGCCCCGGGCTCGCGCTGGCCTACCACGGGGCATACGAGTTCAACACGCCGCTCTCCGAGCTTCCGGGCGGAACGGAGTGGCAGGCGGTCGTCGAGCGCACGGCGCCGGACGAGCGCCACCTCGCCGTCCACGTGCAGCATTGCGTCGGCCTCAACGAGGCCGACCAGGCCGCCTGGGACGCGGGCGGACACGCGATGCTCGAGCAGGCGACGGTCAGCGGGACCGCCGACCAGGTCACCGCGAAGCTCGGCGAGCTGGCCGCGGGAGGCGTGACCGAGCTCGTCTTCCAACCTTGCGGTCCGGACATCCGGCGGGAGCTCGAGAAGTTCATGGAAACCGCGCGAGCAGCCGTTCCGGCGTGAGGGGAGAACGATGACCAGCAACCGTACGCTCACACCACTGGTCGAGGGCGGTAACTACTTCGAGTGCCCACGCTGGCACGAGGACCGCTGGTGGGTGGCCGATTTCTACCGTCACGCGGTCTTCAGCTACGACGCCGACGGTGGTGAACGGCTCGAGTTGGAGGTCGAAGCCCAGCCTTCGGGCCTGGGGTGGCTCCCGGACGGCGACCTGCTCGCGGTCTCGATGAAGGACCGTCGCGTCCTGCGGCGAGGTGCAAACGGCAGCGTCGCCACCCACGCGGACCTGTCCGAGCTGACCACCGGCCACGTGAACGACATGATCGTCGACCGCCGGGGTAGCGCATTCGTAGGCAACTTCGGCTTTGACCTGATGGGTGGCGGAGAGCCGGCACCGGCCAGCCTGGTGCGCATCGACCCCGACGGCGCGGCCTCCGTGGTCGCGGAGGATCTGTGGTTCCCGAACGGCATGGTTATTACCGACGACGGGACGCTGATCGTGGCCGAGACCTTCGCGGCGCGGCTCGCGGCGTTCGACATCCAGCCCGACGGGACTTTGGGCAACCGGCGTGTCTGGGCCCAGGTCCAACCGTCACCCGAGCCGGATGACACCGAGACGATGCTGTCCGCCGTCACGTTCGCGCCCGACGGCTGCGCACTGGACGCGGACGGCCACGTGTGGGCAGCGAACGCGCTCGGCGCCGCGGTCTGCCGCATCGCGCCCGGTGGCGAGATCGTCGATGAGGTCGCGATGCCCGACGGGCTCGGCGTGTTCGCGTGCGGGCTCGGCGGTGAGGATGGCCGGACTCTGATCGCCTGTGCGGCGCCCGACTTCTACGAGCATGCGCGGATGGCGGCGCGCGAGGCGGTGCTGCTGACCACCACGGTTGAGGTGCCGCACGGCGGGCTTCCGTAACCCGGAGCGGTTGGTAAGAACTTACTGACCGCCGGCTGAGCGCCCTAGTATCCGGGCGTGGGCTTCATGCGCTCGAGACGCGGCCCCGACCCCGGGCCCGCCGCCCGCGCGACCGCGCTCGTCGTGGAGGCCGCCGCGCCGCCCGAGGGTGGACCGAGCATCGGGCCCGGTTCGAACGGACCGCTCCGAATCCTCGCCGACCTGGGATTCGGGCCGCGGGTCTACGACGGCAAGGTCCGGACGGGAGAAGATCATTGGCTGGTCCCCGGAATGGAGCTCGAAGTGACCTACGATCCCGCCCGCGCAAGCAGGCGCTTCGAGGTCGATTGGAAGTCGGTGCCGAGCATGGCCGACCGCGCCGCCGCAAATGACCCGGCGCTCGCGGATCCGATCGCGGCGCGGCGAAGGGTCGCCCATGCACTCGGCCTGACCCAGGCCGATACGGGCACCGCCCGAACCGAGCGGTTCAACCGAGCCCTCGAACAGTCCGCAACAGTCACGGCACCGCCGGGCAAGCTGCGCGCTGTGGTCTTGATCGCGACGATCCGGGGACGGCGCCGGATCGTCGGCGACGCCGACAACGTCTCGTCCCACGACCAGGTCACCTACGGGCGCCCGAGCGCCGCGGTGCTTTCGGTGAACATTCCGGGGCAGGCCCCATACGCGGTGTACGTTCAGCGGTTCAAGTGCGAGGTCGACCTGCTCGAGCCGCTGTGGATGCCGCTGCCGGCCCTTGTGTCCACCGCCGACCCGGCCGACATCGTCATCCGCTGGGACGAGGTCCCAGCGCATGACACACAGCTGATGGATCGGATCGCGGGTTCGCGCGCCGCGCAGCAGGCCCGGACCGTGCAGGTCGACGCGGTCGCGGCAACCACCCTCCCCGATCCGTCGCAGATGCATCAGCTCGCGGCCGACAGCGCCAAGCGGGCACTGCAGTACGTCACCGATCCGGCGATGCGCAAGCTGCTGATCGACCAGTACCGCGCCGCCGGCATCGACATCGGCGACGACGCCTGACGCGAGCCGGAAACCCTCGTCGGACATCGGCCCGATCCCTAAAGCCGACCGCGTCCGGCACCCGATGCCAACAGGCATGACTGAGATAGCGCTCTCCGGTGTGATCGGGGCGCTGTCCTATGCGCTCGACATCGCCGAGGGACAGCCGCCCGGCCACGCTATTCGCTCATGCCTGATCGGGATGCGCCTCGCCGCGGAGATCGATCTCTCCCCCAGCGACCGCTCGGATCTGTTCTACGCCCTGCTGCTCAAGGACGCCGGCTGCTCGGCCAACGCCAACCGCATGTCGGCGCTGTTCGCCGCCGATGACCGCGCGGCCAAGGCGACATCGAAGCTCGTCGACTGGACGAATCCGCGCGCGGCATTCGTGTGGTCGCTCAGGACGGTGGCGCCCGGAACCGGTCTGCGCCGCCGGATCGAGGTGCTGAAGGGCATCCGCGACGAGGGCGAGGTCACCCGCAAGTTCATGGAGTCAAGATGCGACCGCGGCGCCGAGATCGCCCGGATGCTGTTCCTCTCGGAGGAGACCGCCGGCGCGATCCGCAGCCTCGACGAGCACTGGGACGGGCGCGGGATGCCCGACGGCCTGGGCGGCGAGGAAATCCCGCTGGCCGCGCGGATCCTGTGCCTAGCCCAGACAGTCGAGGTATTCCACGCCGCCGGCGGCCTGAAGGCCGCGCGCGCCATGGCCAAGCGCCGGAGCGGGCGCTGGTTTGATCCCGCCCTGGTCGAGGCGTTCCTGCAGTTCTGCGGCGACCGCGACTTCTGGAGCGCGCTGGAGGCGCCCGACGTCTCCGCCTGGGAGCCGCCCGACTTCGCGCTCGCCGGCGACGATGCTCGCCTGGACCGGATCGCCGAGGCATTCGCCCGGGTGATCGACGCCAAGTCGCCGTTCACGGCCCGTCATTCCCAGCGTGTCGCCGACATCGCTGACGGGATCTCCTACGTGCTCGGGTTCGATCCGGACGATCGGCGAACGATGCTGCGGGCCGCGCTCCTGCATGACATCGGCAAGCTCGCGATCTCGAGCCGGATCCTCGACAAGCCGGACAAGCTCACCGACGAGGAGTTCCGCGCGGTCCAGACCCATCCCGTGCACACGCTGCGGATACTCGAGCGCGCTCCCTGCTTCGCGCCGCTTGCCGATCTCGCCGCCAACCACCACGAGAAGCTCGACGGCAGCGGCTACCCGAGGTCCCTCGATGCCCGCCAGCTCGACCTCCCGATGCGGGTGCTGGCGGTCGCCGACGTGTACGAGGCGCTGACCGCGGACCGCCCTTACCGCGGTCCGCTACCCGTCGAGGAGGCGCTCGCGATCATCGACCGAGACGTGCCCCACAAGCTCGACGCCGATGCCCGGAGCGCGCTTGAGGTGCACGTTGGCCGATCGACCGCGAGCGCGAGCCTCGCCGGCGACTCGCTCAGCTAGCCGCAGCCGTTCGGTCGGCCACCCAGGGGACGACCACGGCTTCCGCCTTGCCCAGCCTGACCTGGGTCACGAACTTCTCTGCACCGGCACTGGTGCGGGCTGCCCTCCGGCTGATCCACAGCCGGAGGGGCTTGCGACGCTGCGCCCGATCCAGCGAGCGCCGCACCTGCACCTCGGAAACGGGTGTCTTCGTATCGATCATGCTGCCTCCAGTTCGAGCCCCACGGAGTCGTCCTCGCGCATCTCCACGACCTCGGCGGACCGCCCGCTCGGGCGGAGCCACAACAGCGCGATCAGCGCCCCGACTGCAACGGCGCCGGCGCCTATCGCCCACGCCAGGTGAAAACCGCCCGTGAGGGCCTGTACGTGGTGCTGCCCGAGGCCGGCCAGCACCTTGGTCCGCTCGGCCGCGACCGTCCCCAGCGCCGCGATCCCGATCGCCGCCGAGATCTGCAGCGACGCGTTCACGATCCCGGATGCCAGGCCGGCATCCGCGAGCGGCACGTCCGCCATCGCGATCGTCGTCAGCGGTAGGAACGACATCCCCGCGCCGAGCCCCAAGAGCGCGAACGGCACGAAGATTGTCGGGAAGTAGCTAGCGTGCGACGGCAGTTGCGACAGCAGGACCAGCGCGCCGGCGATCGCGGCCAGCCCGGCGAGCAGCACCCGCTGGGCTCCGAACCGCGCCATCAGCCGCGCCGTGACCCCGACCGACATCAGTCCGAGGATCAAGGTGAGCGGCAGGAACGCCAGGCCGGTCTTGAGCGCGCCGTACCCGTGCACGTGCTGCAGGTACAGAACCCCCAGCAGGAAGGTCGAGAACATCCCGGTGACCAGGAACCCGCGCACGATGCTCGAGGCCGCCAGGCCGGGGACTCGCAGGATCCGCAGCGGGAACATCGGGTTCCTGACCCTGGACTCGACCACCACGAACACCGCCAGCAGCGCGAGCGACGCCGCGCCGAACCCGAGGGTGTGGGCTGAGAGCCAGCCGTACTCGGTGACCTTGACGATTGCGTAGACACCGAGCATCAGCGCGACCGTGACCAGCAGCGCCCCGAGCACGTCGACGCCTTGGCCGAGGCCTAGACGGTCGGTCTCGGTGATCAGCATGCGTCCGAGCGCGAACGTCAGGATCCCGATCGGAAGATTGATGAAGAAGATCCAGTGCCAGCTCAGCGACTGCGTCAGCACGCCGCCGGCGAGCAGGCCGATGGACCCGCCGCTCGCGACGATGAAGGTATAGACGCTCAATGCGATCGCGCGCTCAGATGGCTTCGGGAACTCGGTGATGAGCAGTGCCAGCACCGCGGCCGAGGCCACCGCCCCGCCCAGGCCCTGGATGAACCGGGCGACGATCAGCACTAACTGACTGTCCGCGAGCCCGCAGGCGGCCGACGCGAGCGTGAACACAACCAGGCCGGTCAAGAACATCCGCTTGCGCCCGAGCAGATCGCCGAGGCGTCCCGCCAGCAGCAGGAAGCTGCCGAACGCGATCATGTACGCGTCGATGACCCACGCCAGGTTGGCCTGCGAGAAGCCCAGGTCGCGCTGGAGCGACGGCAGCGCGACGTTCACGATCGTCGCATCGAGCACCATCATCAGCTGACCCATGCAGACGACCGCGAGCGTCACCCACCGCCGCCGCTCTCCACTAATTAGACTATTGATAGTGATCATCACTTCTCCGTGATTCGTCTCTCTGAAGTTGATGATCACTGTATCAAGTACTATCATCGGCTGCAAGATGATAATCCTGATACCCTCTAACGCCCGATGGCTGTAGACACTTCGCCAGGGACGGTGGTGATGTTGCTGCGGCTGGCAAAGGTCATCCACAAGCGCAGCACCGAGGAGCGCCTGGGCATCAAGCTGCGCCAGTTGATGCTCCTCAGCTATCTGCGCCACGGCGCGCCCGCGCTCCAGCAACAGCTGTGCGAGTCGCTGTGGCTCGATCCCAACAACTGCGTGCTCCTCCTCAACGAGATGGAGGAGATGGGCTACGTCGAGCGCCGCCGGGACCCCGCCGACCGCCGCCGCCACGTTGTCGACATCACCGACGAGGGCCGGACCGCCCTCGAACGCGCCGAACGTGCGCAGGAGACGATCGGCGACGAGCTCCTGTCCGCGCTCAACGACGATGAGCGCGCGACGTTGCGATCGCTGTTGAGCCGCGTCGTCACCTGAGTGGCCGACGGTGTGAGACGAGCGGTGCTCGTGACCGGCGGCTCCCGGGGAATCGGCGCTGCCATCGCACGCGCCTTCGCGCGGTCGGGCGACCGTGTCGCCGTGCACTACGGCACGCATCGTGAGCAGGCGATCGAGGTGCAGCAGTCGTTGGAGGGCGACGGCCACCTCGTGATCGGCGCTGACCTACTGGACGCGGGCGCGATCCGTCGCACGGTCGACGAGGTGGCCGAGGCGTTCAACGGCATCGACGTTCTCGTGAACAACGCCGGCATCTTCGAGCCGCACCCAATCACCGACACCTCCTACTACGAATGGCAGGAGTCGTGGCGGCGCACGCTCGGCATCAACCTGATCGGCGCCGCCAACGTGACCTGGTGCGTGGCGCAGCACATGGGGCGCAGCGGGCGGATCGTCAACGTCTCCTCGCGCGGGGCGTTCCGCGGCGAGCCCGAGCAGCCCGGCTACGGCGCCAGCAAGGCCGGCCTGATCGCGTTCGGCCAGTCGCTGGCACGCTCGCTCGGGCCGAGCGGAATTTCGGTAACCGCAGTGGCCCCCGGTTTCACCGAGACCGACATGGCGGCGGGCGAGCTCGCCGGCGAGGGCGGCGAGCGACGACGAGCCGAGAGTCCCCTCGGGCGCGTGGCCACGCCTGAGGAGATCGCGGCCGCCGTGCTCTACCTCGCCTCGCCCGAGGCGGGGCTCGCGAGCGGCGCAGTCCTCGACGTCAACGGGGCGTCGTATCTGAGGATGTGACGTCGTCGCTCCGGCCCGCGGCGACGCTGGCCCGGAGCAGCGCCTTCACGTCAGCCAGTGGGCCGAGATGGGCGAGCTTGTCAGGATTGACGACCGAGTTGATCGCCTGGATGCGACCGCCGGAGATCCCCAGGGACCAGACGCCGACGAGCAGTCCGTCGCCGTCGAGCAGTAGCCCGCCGGGCATGCCGTTGACCTCGACCTCGCGCAGCGAGGCGCCCGGGATCCTGGCCGCGAGCCTCGTCCAGTTCACGAGCGCCCGGGCGACGCGACTACGACCCTCGAGCGGACGCGCCAGCGCCGGCACCTTTCCGCCGCCGTCGCCGGTGAGCATCACATCGTGCGCGAGCAGGGCCTCGAGCCCGGCCAGGTCTCCATCCCGCGCCGCTGCGAAGAACCGCCGCGCGAGCTCATCCCGCTGCTCGCGCGAGCTCTCGAACCGCGGCCGGCGTGCCTCGACGTGCCCGCGGGCGCGGCTCGCGAGCTGGCGCACGTTGTCCTCGCTCTTGCCGACGATGCCGGCGATCTCACCGTAGCCGTAGTCGAACACGTCGCGCAGCAACAGGACGGCGCGTTGCTCGGGCGACAGCGTCTCGAGCAGAACGAGCATCGCCGTTGACAGGGAGTCCGCGATCTCGGCGTGTTGCGCCGGGTCGTCGCGGCTGTCCGTAAGGATCGGCTCGGGAAGCCACTCGCCGACGTAGCGCTCCCGCCGGACGCGCGCCGACCGGAGCTCGTTGATCGCCAGCCGCGTGGTGATCGTCGCCACGAACGCTTGCGGCGACTCGATCTCCTCGCCTGCCTCCACGGCGCGGTGGACGCGGAGCAGCGCCTCTTGAACTACGTCCTCGGCCTCGGCGACGCTGCCGAGCATCCGATAGGCGATCGCGAACGACACCGGGCGGAGCTGGTCGAGGAGCTCCTCGCTCGAGCTCGGGCTCATGCGGCGAATCCTTCCCGCCAGGTCGGATGCCGGGGCTCCCAGCCGAGTTCCCGCTTGGCCTTGGCGTTCGAGGCCCCGCGGATGTCGGTCATCATCACGGTCGCCGCCTCTCCGGCGAGCATCCGTCCGATGAGATGCGGGACGCGCCACGGCTTCGGCGCGCCGATCGCCTCGGCCAGCGCCGGCAGCCACTCGGCGACCGCCGCCGGATCGTCATCCACGACGTTGTAGATCCCGCGCGTGCCGCGCTCGACGGCCGCGACGGTTGCCTCCGCGGCATCCGCGATGTGCACGAACGACCACACTCCGGCGCCGTTGCCGACCACGGGGAACTTACGCTTGCGCACCATCTCGAACTCGGGGCCACCCGGGGTCAGGCCCGTGCCCGGACCATAGAACCCGCCGTACCGGAGCACGATGCCCTCGGTCCAGTCGGCCCCAATGACCGCCTCCTCCAGGTGGCGGATGGCGGCGAGCGACTCGCGCATCTCGCGCGCGGGGTTCGGGTCGAGCGGGTCATCCTCGGTCTTGACTTGTCCGCCGGTCCGCGCGTACGGCCAGCCCGTGTAGCTCTGGATGATGAACTTCTGCACACCGACGGCGCGCCCGGCTGACAGCAGGTGATCGGTCCCCTCCGTCCGCAACCGATTCGTCATCGCGAAGCTCCGGTCGAAGTGGCGCATGTCGAACGCCTCAATCGACGTCAGCTCGTGGACGATCACGTCGGGTTGCGCGTGGGCGACGGCCTCGGCGACCCGCTTGGCGTCGAGCGCATCGACGACCACGGCCTCCGCGCCGAGATCCCACACCGCCGCCTGCTTGGACTCGCTCCGCGTCGTGCCGACGACCCGATGGCCGGCGTCGAGGAGGCGAGGCACCAGCTGCCTGCCCATCGCTCCGGTAGCGCCTGCAACGAACACTTTCATTTCTAGGCTCCTCTGGTCGAACTTGCACCAGTTCTGACCAGGTACCCATCGCGGCTGTGACAGCGGTTCATCTCGGGCCGGTGGAGCCGCGGACCATAAGCTCCGTCGGCAGCAGCTCGCAGCCGGCGCCGGTCTCGCCGGCCAGCAGCGCCAGCAGGAGCTCGCCGGCGCTTGCCGGCGCGCCGGCCCTTGGCGAGATGAGGCTGGCGGACCGTGGTCAGATCCATTCGCTGCGCGGCCGGCGAGTCGTCGAAGCCGACCACCGACAGGTCTCCAGGCACCGTCAGGCCGAGCTCCCGCGCGGCGCGCACGGCGCCGAGCGCGAGTCCGTCGCCATCGGAATCTGGACCGCGATGATCCTGGCCGGTGATCTCAGCCGCGGGTTTGCCAAGTACTGGCCGCTCGTGTCGATCCTCGTGATCGACGCTGCCGTCAACGTTGTCGTTCGCGTCGCCCGTGCCCGCAGCCGGCGCGCGCTCCGCCCGGCATCCTCGGCGTCAGTTCGCCGAGTCGAGCGCGGCCCGCAGACCGGTCAGGTCGACTGACCCGAATACGACGCGGTTTCGCGTGGCGACGTAGACGAGATCGAGGTCGACTCCTGCCTTGGCGATCTTGCGGGTGAGGTCCGCGAGCACGCCCGGTCGATCCTCGACGTCGACGACCACGACCTCGCGCTCGCGGCTGACCGCGAGATGCGATATCGCCAGCGAGTGCCTGGCGGCCTCGGCGTGCGGGACGAGGATGTGCATCTCGGCCCTCTCCCCCGTGCCAACGCACGTCGCCGCCGCGATGTTGACGCCGGCGTCGCTGATCGCCGCCGCTACCTGCGCCAGCGCCCCGGGGGTGTTCTCGATGTCTATAACCAGGTCGAACGCCATATCCCCGTCGCGGCAGCCTATCCGCTGGCCCACAGCCGGCGCTCGTCACCGCGCGCGCCGGCGGAACAGGGCCCCGGACAGCGCGATCGAGACGGCGATGATCGCGAGGCTCCACACGACCGCGTGCCACGCGTCTGCGCCAACGTGCCCGCCGTTGAGCGACGCCCTCATCGCGTCGATCACCGCGGTCGCGGGCTGGTTGTTCGCCACCGTCCGGAGTGCGGCCGGCATCGTCCGCACCGGCACGAACGCACTGCTCACGTACGGAACGAAGCTCACGAGGAACGCGATCCCCTGCGCTGCCTCGGGCGAGCGAGCGACGATCCCGATCGCAGCCGCGAGCCACGACAGCGCGAGGACGAACAGCGCGAGGACGCCCGCGGCCACGAGCCACCCCGTCACCTCGGCGTGCGGCCGGAAGCCGATCGCGAACGCCACCGCGATCACCAGCGCCGCCGACACCAGGTTGCGCGCGACGCTCGCGACCACATGGCCGCCGATCAGGGCTTCGCCGCGCACGTCCATCGAGCGGAAGCGATCCATGATCCCGCCCGCGATGTCGTTCGCGACGGTGACGGCAGTGGTCCCCGAGCCGAAGCCGATGCAAACCAGCAGCACGCCGGGGACCACGTAGTCGACGTAGCGCGTGCCGGTATCGATCGCGCCGCCGAACAGGTAGACGAACATCAGCATCAGGATCACCGGCAGGATCAGGGCGGTCATCATGCCGTCGACGTTGCGGAGCGCCAGCCGGAAGGCGCGGGCGACGAGCGGCGGCACAGCGTAATCAGGCATGTGCAATCTCGCTTTCGGCGGCGTGGCCGTGGAGCCTGTCGCCGGTCAGGCTCAGGAAGACGTCGTCGAGGCTCGCGGTCCGGAGCTCGAAGCTGGCGATCCGGATCGCGTCGGGGTCGATTTCGTCGAACAGCGCACGGGCGTCGGAGGCGCCGCCGTCGGTGGCGACGCCCAGCGTCAGCGAGCCACGATCGGCGTGAACGACCCGATCTCGTAAGGCGTCGATCAGATCGTGGTAGGTCGCGGCATCGGTCGCCTGTAGCTCGAGCCGCGCGCCCCCGACTCTCCTCTTGAGCTCGCGGGCGCTGCCCTCGGCGACGATCCGGCCGCGGTCGAGGACCGCGATCGTGTCCGCGAGGCGGTCCGCCTCCTCCAGGTACTGCGTCGTCAGGAACACCGTGACCCCAGTCGCGGCAAGCCCGCTCACGAGCGCCCACATCGCCTGGCGGCTCCGCGGGTCCAGTCCGGTAGTGGGTTCGTCGAGGAAGATCACCTCGGGCGTGCCGACGAGGCCGGCGGCGATGTCGAGCCGGCGTCGCATCCCGCCCGAGTAGCCGGAAACGCGCCGATCCGCGGCTTCGGTCAGATCAAAGCGCTCGAGCAGCTCCGCCGCGCGGGCCCGCGCCGCGCGTCCCCTGAGTCGCCTGAGCCGCCCCATCATCTCGAGGTTCTCGCGTCCTGTCTGGAGCTCGTCGATCGCGGCGTACTGACCGGTCAGGCTGATCCGGCTTCGGACCGCGCCGCGGTCGGCGACCACATCGTGGCCGGCGACGCGCGCGGTGCCCCCATCGGGCGCGGTCAGGGTGGCCAGGATGCGCACGATCGTCGTCTTGCCGGCGCCATTCGGTCCGAGCAGCGCGAACACCGTTCCCGCGGGCACTCGGAGCCCGACGCCGTCGACCACACGCACTCCGCCGTATGACTTCGTCAGGCCGTCGGCCCGGATCTGCTCGTTCATTACGTCCCTTTGCGGTCGGCGTCTCTAAACTGCGTATGCCATACGCGTTATTGCGTAAGATATACGCAGTTGGCCGGTCCTGTCAAATACGACGCGATGTCCGAGGAAGAGCACCTGATCCCCCCAAGCATCGAGCTGGCCTGGGGGCGCCGGCAGAAGGGCACACGGGGGCCGAAGCCTGGGCTGACGCTCGACCGGATCGTCGCCGCCGGTATCAAGGTCGCGATGACCGAGGGCATCGGCGCCCTGGCGATGACCCGCGTCGCCACCGAGCTAGGGGTCGGGACGATGTCGCTGTACCGGTACGTCACCGCGAAGGACGAGCTCCTGACGCTCATGGTCGACAGTGCGCTCGGCGCTCCGCCGGACCCCACTCCCGGCGAGGATTGGCGCGCGGGCCTGACCCGGTGGGCGGTCGGCGTCCGCGGCGCCTACCAGCGGCACCCATGGGCGCTCCGCGTCCCGATCAGCGCGCCGCCGCTCGGGCCGAACAACGTCGCGTGGCTCGACAACGCGCTCCGCGCCCTGGGCGCGACACCGCTCTCAGAGCAGCAGAAGCTGTCGACCGTGCTGCTCGTGAGCGGCTTCGTCCGCAACGACGCAACGTTGAACCTCGACCTCGCCGCCGGCGCCGGTGGCGGACAGGTGATGCCCACCTACGCCCGGATGCTCGGGGCGTTGATCGAGGGCGGGGATTTCCCCGCGCTCGCGGACGCGCTCGCGTCCGGCGCGCTCGAGGACGAGGACGACCCCGACAGCGAGTTCCACTTCGGCCTCGAGCGGATCCTCGACGGCGTGGCCGAGCTCATCGCCCGGCAACCCGCCTCCGGCTAAGTCAACACTCGACCCGCACATGTGCGCGAGTGCTGGGTTGACCACAGCGGGGGTGGCTGAATCCGAATTCACCGCGGGGCGGGCGCCGAGTGAGCGGCTAGCCCGAATTGCCGGCGCTCAGAACACGTCCGGCGCCGGCCCCGGTTCGGGGTCGCCGAAGCTCGCGTACATCTCCCGCGCCGACGCCTCCGGATCGGCGACGCCGGCGCCCCGACGGGCAGCGACCGGCTCGAACGGATACCGAACGCTGCTCTTCTCCTTGCGGGCGCCGACCGCGAGGATCAGCGCCGGCTCGGACCCCGTGTTGACGATCGTGTGCGGCGTCCGGGGCGGGCAGTGGAACAGATCCCAGGGTCCAACGGCCCGCTCCTCCCCCTCGACGATCACCGTGCACCGGCCGCGCAGGATCAGGAAGTCCTCCTGGCCGGCCTCGTGGTGGTAGAGCGACATCGGCTTGTCGGGCTGGATCCAGTAAAGCCCGATCCCGAGGTCGTCGAAGTGGGCCTCGCCCTCGCCGCCGAACCGGCATATCGCCCGCATGTCGTTGTGCAGCCACCGCGCGTCGCGCGCGTTGACCACGAACCACCCGGCCGTGACCGGGACGCCTCCTTCGAGCCGCGCCTCGCTCACGCGGGCTCGAGGGCGAACCGCTCGCCGGTGATCGCCTCGAGCGCCTCACGGAGTGCGGCGACGCGCTCCGCGCCGAACCGCTCGGCCCATTCCTGCTCGAGCTCGTCGATCACCCCGATGCCGAGCGCCTGCGCGGCGCGGCCGCGTTCGGTCAAGCGGATGATCTTGGCCCGCCCGTCGCGCGGGTCGGGTACCCGCTCGACGTAGCCGCGCTGCTCGAGGTCGCTGGTGACCTCGCCCACCGACTGCTTGGTCATCCGAGCGCGCTCCGCGAGATCCGTGAGCCGGCTCCCCTCGGGGTCGATATTCCCGAACACGCATCCGTGACTGATCCGGATGTCGTTGTACGGCGTCTCAGCCAAGCGCCGTTCCAGGCCGTCGCAGAAGTCGTCAAAGGCGACGCTGAGCAGGCGAATCATCAACGGCGGACGTGGCGTGTCGACTTCGATTGACATTTGGTCAGGACTCCTGATAAGGTTGCCAGACAGTT
>Ga0335072_10006296_pt1 | contig 17371 bp, 15 predicted proteins | sample Lox_Sample_21_FD_206725 | JGI IMG/M metagenome (GOLD analysis project Ga0335072, IMG submission 206725) | Soil microbial communities from Loxahatchee National Wildlife Refuge, Florida, United States - Lox_Sample_2.1 | ecosystem: Environmental > Terrestrial > Soil > Wetlands | place: USA...
ACTGGCGAGCTCGCGCAAGCTCTCGTCGATTACAGGGTCGGTTGGGTCTTCATCCAGCGCATCGACGTACCAATTGAGTGCTGTGGCCGAAACACCAGAAGAGACGTCTTCGGTTGTCACAGCTTGGGCGTAGTCAGCAAATGCGCTGACTGTGTCCCCTTCTTGCATTTGAGCCAGCCCATAACTCAAAGTCCAGTCCGGGTCGAACGTCAATGCCCTATCGAAGCGCTGAGCCCGTTGCAGGTCGGATATGGCGACTGCCGGTTCACCGTTGCGTTGTGCGGCGATCCCTGAAAGCTTCAGGTGCTGCGCCCAAAGGCCGCAAGAAATGCCGGTAACAGAAACAAGCCCCGCCAGCGCAACGGGTAGGGCGAAGAGCCGGGGCAGTACGCGGTGCAAGTGAGGCTTCCCTGCCAGGAGCGCGCCTCCGGCCAGGGTTGCGAACCAGCCCAATCTCAGGTCTGAAAAAAGCAGTTGAGTTGTGCCATTGAGAGGGAAGCTGAAGGCGTCGGTCGGTGGGTAGTTGTAGGTGTGGTAGCCGAATTGTGCTTGCACGAGCGACATTTGTGCTTGTTCAGAACGCAGTTCGAACAGGAGGCGACTGTCACCGACCCGGGTAGCAAAGAAAAACAGGACGCCTAAGCCGACCGCGGCCCATCCCACGGCCGCAAGCGCCCCCCGGCGGGTAGGCCCTCGCCTCAGGCCGAAGCGCACGACCCCCGCAGCACCCGCGAGCCCGGCAAGACAATACCCGTACGTAAACGTCGACATCCAACCAAGCCCGACGAAGCGGACCGGTAACGCCATGGCGTAATGGGGACCACTTACCGGCGTCCCGAGCCATGGCCAAAACAGGCCTGCCCCGAGCACCGGCACTGCCACAACAGCCCTCAGTTCTTTCGGGACGGCGAGATCCCTCAAAGCGACGGGCAACGTCACGGTCAACATGCCTGGCACCTGCTGTCATAGCGGAGCACCTTGGCTACGTTGACCTTTTCGCCGTCGCTGATTAGCTGGGTGTCGGTCAGGGCAACGGTGCTCCCTGCTTCGATCCCGGAAACGACCTGGGCCCTGTCGTCGTCGACGGCGCCGAGGACCACGGCGGTCCGTTCGGCCCTCCCGTCGGCGATGACGTACACAGAGGGGTCCAGGGTCAGGTTGGATACGGCGATAAGGGGCACGGTCACGGAGGCGTCGACCCTGGCGTCTATTGAGATGTACGCACGGGTCCCGATCGGCACCGGGTTGCCTGAATCGTTGGCAGCCGAGACGACGACCGTTGCGTCGAGGCCTCCGTTAGTCGCGTTCGGGGTGATGGCCTCGACTGTCCCGTCCAGCGCAACGCCGGGCAGCGCCTCGAAGGTCACCCGCGCCGGATCGCCGGCCTTGACCGACGCCATATCTGCAAGCTGGACGCCCGCGCTCACCTGGACAGCGCTCGTGTTGGCGATATTGAGCAAAACACGACCGGGGTCGGCAACATCTCCCGGGCCCACCTCGAGCTGGGCGATTTCCCCGCCAACCGGAGACCGGATGGAGGTGCTGTTGCCTTCCGCCAAATCGAGGGTCTCCTGGTCGAGGGAGACCGTCGCTTGCAACGCCTCGACGGTACCCACGGAGCCAGCTGAAATGTCTGCCTGGACGTCGGCGAGGGCCGAGCGTGCCGCCGCCAGCTGGAGCTTGTCCTCAGTAACGCTATCGCTCAACTCGGAGGAGTCCAACGAGACGAGCACCGTCCCCCGCTCGACGAACTCACCCACGTGCACGTCGACCGAGGTGACCTGCACGGGGTAGGTCGCGCCAAGTAGCTCGGCTGTCAGGGCGAAATTTGCGTCCGGCGGTAGCGTGACGTCGCCGACCCCCCCGGGTGTGCTGTCGACGGGAGCCGCTACGGCTACGGCGACGACCACGCTCGGTTGCTTCCCCCTTCCCAGGAGAGCCAGCGTGCCGGCGGCCAGGACGACCACGGCCCCGACAAGAGCAACAACGGCCCACCTGGGGGCCCTGATAGTCGGCCCGTGGAGTGGCGGCATGTGAGAGCCGTTGCTCGAAGCCGGACCAGCCTTGGGCACGACGAGGTCGTCCCCCGAAGGCTCGGCCCAAGGTGGCTGCAGAGCCGTCCTTTTGCTAGGCACTTTGCAGCACTCTTTCGCCTGGCTGCGACCTGCCGATCCCCACGTACTCGAGGCCGGCAGCTTGGACCTTTTCAGGCTGGAACAGGTTGCGCGCATCGAGGAGCAGCCGGCCACGCATCCGGCTGCGGAGCGCCGAAAGGTCGATCGAAAGGAATTGCGGCCACTCGGTTGCAACGACGACGGCGTCGGCGCGCTCTGCCACGGCGATGGCGTCGCAGGCCCTCAGTACGCCGTCGGGGCCGGCCCCGGTCGGGACCATGGGGTCGTAGGCGGTTACGACGGCTTTGTGGTCGAGCAGTGCCTCGCAGACGCCGACGGCAGGCGAGTCACGCAGGTCGTCCGTACCTGCCTTGAAGGCCAGCCCGAGCACACCGATACGGGCGCCGCTTACAACCTTTAGATGCTGCAGGAGCTTTTCCACGACGACTTTGCGCTGGTCGACGTTGACGGCGAGCGCCGACCGCAGTATCCGGGCGTCGTAGCCGTACCGCGTGGCGATCGCTATAAGTGCACGCAGGTCCTTTCCGAAGCAGGAGCCCCCCCACCCGAGCCCCGCGTCGAGGAACTGGCCGCCGATACGCATGTCGAGGCCCATGGCGGCCGTGACCTCGGTTACGTCAGCGCCTACCAGCTCACAGATCTTTGCCAGTTCATTGACGAAACTGATCTTGCTGGCGAGGAAGGAGTTGGAGGCGTACTTGATCGCTTCGGCCGTTGTCGTGCTTGTAAAAATGACAGGGACGCTGCCGGGGCGATGGGGCCCTTTGGGGAAATCGCCGTCGAGGACGGGGCGGTACGCCTCTGCTACCAGGTCGAGAGCCTGCGGCCGGTCGCCGCCGAGCACGACCCGGTCGGGGTAGAGGAAGTCCTGGACGGCGTTGCCCTCGCGGAGGAACTCGGGGTTGGAAACGATGCTGAAGTGGTCCGGGCCATACCCGGCAGGCAAGTGGTCCTCGATCAGGGTTCGCAGCCACCTGCCCGTCCCGATGGGAACGGTGCTCTTGACGACGACGACGTGGTAGCCCTTCAGGTTGGGCGCGATCTTCTTGGCCACGGCGGCCGTCGCCGACATGTCCGGGTGGCCGTCGTGCCCGGTAGGGGTGCCGACGCAGATGAAGACGAGCTCGCAGCGCTCCATGGCGAGGCTCACGTTGTCCGTGAAGCAGAGCCCTCCCGACGACGTGCCCGCACTCAGCAGGTCGTCCAGGCCTGCCTCATGGAAGGGAGCCTTACCCTGACGGAGTAGGGAGAGTTTTTCGCTGTCGATCTCGACTCCCGTGACAGCGTGACCGAGGTGGGCGAAGCACGCGGCGACCACAGTCCCGACGTACCCGCTCCCGATGACGGCGATCCTGGATGGCATTTGTGGGCACCTTTCTTACGCGATGGCTTTATGAGAGGTAGGTGAACGATCGGGCCTGGGGCTATTTGTTGACTACGTGGAAGCTCAAGTCGGACGAGAGCATGCCGTACACGACGGCCAGCGACTCCATAAAGGCGAACGCGGGCACGAGGGCCAGCTGGGCGACGTACGTCACGAGGCGGACATGGCGACGCGCCTCGTGATGGTGAAGGTTTATATAGCAGCCGAGGGCGTACTGCACGAGGTAAGTCGCGAAGGAACAATCACCGATGATGCGGACCCAGGGCGGCGCCGACAAACCGAAGGCAAACACACCGATGGTCAGCGCCTGGAAGAGCCACATGACGCTCCAGATGGCCAGCGAGCCGGCAATCGGCAACCGCCACCACAACGGCGCTTTCGCGTGGCGAGCAGACTTCATGACGCCGACGAACCATCGCCGGCGCTGCTTGATGAAGTCCGTCATCGAGCGCGTACTTTGCTCGACGACATAGCCGTCCACCCAGCGGAAGCGGGTACCCGAGGCTAATTGCTCGAGCGCCCAATAAGTGTCTTCCGTCACCGACCCCTGCGGGCCGACGTCAAACCCTGCAGCTTTCTCCACACTGTTGCGCACCACGATGAAGGACCCGTGCAGACCGAAGATGGCCACCCCCAACTTGAACTGGAGGCGGAACCGCCCAAGGTCGTCAGCGGTACGGATGGAATCGGCCAGCGTCAAGAACGGGTGCCGGCGCACGTCGCGGTGGTAGAGGATGCAGCCTTGCCCGATACGGTGACGCCCGGAGCTCTCTTCCTCGTAAACGGCGTCGCGGACTCCCCGGATGCACGAAAGCGTGATGTGGGACTCCTCGTCCAGATGGACGATCCACGCATCACTCGCGACCTCGCTCGCCTCCAAGGCGTACTGCAGGGCCCTTGCCTTGTAGCGCGAGCCCCTCGGCGTCACGTAGCCTCTCGGCACGACCAATGCCTCGTACTGCGCATCGGGTACGTCGACGGCAACATCGGAAACTACCTCTATACAGTGGGGGAATACGGGTGCGGCCCGCATCTGCGCTTCGATGTTGTGGACGGTCCGGGCGAGGGCATCGGGGTTGGTGCCACGCGTCACTACCCGGAAGCACACGAGCGTCGAGATGGGTTGGTCTTGCCCCAACTTTGGCCCGCCACGACGGCCGAGGCAGAAGCCCGTCAGCCCTAGCAGAGCGGGCACGATTGGCAGGACCCAAACGGCGGTGCCCCAGTAAACCCATCGCGCGAAGCCCGGTCGCGGCTCGCCGTGCTGCGGCCACAACCAGTCCTGCCCCGAAAGGACGACCAGGAGGAAGACGAGTGTCAGCAATATCGTCAGCGCGCCTAGCCACGGAGACGAGGCGACCGCAACTGGCACCTCGCGCTCTTCGGCCACGTATGCCGGCACGCCTTTCATATGGAGCGGCCGTGGCGCGGGCACCCAGACGTGGCGGCGCCAGGCTCCCGGCGCGACGGAGGCATTCGCGGCCGGCGCGATGGCCGGCACCCGTCGGTCGAGGTCGTCGATCGCTAGCACTTACGCCCCCGATCGGGCGAGCCGTACGGCTCCGGCAAGTTTCCCGTAGGCGCTCGCCACGGAAGCTACATATCCTTCGGGGGTAAAGCGCTTCCCGACCTTCCTCGCCGCGCTCGCCAAAGCCGCACGCAGCTCGGGATCTGCGGCGAGCTTGGCGAGACCCAGGGCAAGACCGTCGGCACCGGGCTCCACGAGGAGCGCGCACTGTTCGTCAAGGACCTGGGTGTGGCTGGCTATCCGGGTGGCGAGGATGGGGCCGCCGTGGCGGAGATAGGCAAAGATCTTGAGCGGGGTGTTGCTCCCGGCGGCTCGCGGGCTGACCAAGATGTCCGCCGCGGCCAGGGCGGCCGGCACTTCGCCCTCGGGGACCGTGCCCGTAAATACGACGTTGTGGAGACCGAGGCGCGCCGCCCGGGCGCGCATGGCGTCGACCTGCGGTGAGGTGCCGCCGGCCACAACGAGGCGTAGGGGGTACGGCTCCAGTTCGAGCGAGGCCATTGCATCTACCAGGTCGTCGACTCCCTGGTACCCCTCGAGGGTGCCTGCGTAGAGGACCAACAGCTCGCCCGGTGCCACCCAGCGCCTGCGGAACCCGATGGCCTCGGCCCTGCTCGGCGCGGCGCCCAGGTCGACGTTGGGCACGACCTCGACGGGGACGTCGTCACCCCAAGCGCGGATTGACTCCCTGATAGAAGGGAAATGGGCGATCACGGCATCTGCATGCCTGACGATCGCCCGCTCGGCCAGTGCCGCCATGCGAGTGAGAGGATGGCGGTCGCCGAAACCGTAGTTGCCCGCCACCACCGAAAACTCATTTCCCATGTCGTAGACGTGGCGGAGGCGCCGGCGCCCAGGCAACAAAGCCAGTACGCCTGCTTCTTCGTGGGTATGCAGGACGTCGTACGAAGACTTCCTGGTCATCAGCAACCACGCGGCCTTGGCGAAAACAGCTGCGTCGAGGGGGATCTTGCGCCACGATGGCCCGACTCCGACCGAGCGGACCCAAGGGACCGGCGCTCGCAGGTAGCGCAACCCTTCGACCGGCACCGTCTCGCCGACCCCGTAGGTGACGAGGTCGACGGTGTGGCCGAGCGAGCACAGTGCCTTGCAGCGGTTGAGCACGCTTATCGGGGTCCCCCGCGGCGAATAGACCGGGTGCGGAGCGACCATGAGGATCCTCACCAATGCATCTCCTGGGCTACGGGCACCGCGAGCGGGGGCACCGGGCGAGCCGGGACACCGACGGCAGTACCAGGCGGCGTACCAACCGATGGCGTGATAGCCCCGAGCCGGGTCAAGTCGAGGTCTCGGCCAAAATGCGCCCCGTGCCGCTCGCGACCGGGCTCACGCCCGTCGCGTCGTTTCCTGAGGCTCAGGTAGACGGGGATGCCGCTCAGCCCGAAGAGCACTGTCTGGCCCGTGAGACAGGCACCCACAGCTACGCCCTGCGCTACCGTCGCCATGCCTGCGCTTGCCAGCAAGGCACTGAAAGTTGTTTCTCGTAGGCCATAACCGCCAAGCGCTATGGGGAGCATGGTGACCATGTTGGTGACCGTGACGACTACGGCTGCGTACCAGAGGGGCACCCTGTCCGCCCCGACGGCACGCATGTAACACCACTGGCTGGCGACCGCGCAGCACCAGAACAGACAGCCGCGCATGCTCGCCCGGATAAGGTCGCGGCGCTGCAGCCGGAAATAATCGAGGCGCCGTAGGACCTTTACGGCAGGGGCGAACATCGGACGGCGCAGGGGCCTGGTTGCCGCCGCCCGGCCTGCGAGCGGCGAGACAACGAGCGCTACCAGGAAAAGGCCACAGGACAGGGCTGCGAGGACCGGCGCCCACGGGACGCGGCCTTGCCCGGCGAGCGCCGTCGTCACCGTCCCGACGGCCATCAGCGCTACCATGCCGGGGAAATTGCAAAGGCGGCGGATGATAACGCTGGCGACACCGAGCTCCCTTTCGGCCGGAGCCTCGGTAACTGCGACAGCACGGAACACATCGCCGCCGATCGACGACGGGAGCGCTGCATCGAATACGTCGCCAGCCAGCTCGAGGCGCACGCAACGCCGGTAGCGCCGTTTCAGGCCTATGGCATCGAGCACCCCCCACCACTGCCAGATCGTAAGGGCCGCGCCTAATTGGCCCAGCGCGTAACCGCCGGCGAGCCACCTCGGGTCCGCGTCACGAAGAGACCGGTCGATGGCGGCCAGCCCGCCCCTGTGCACGAGGTAAACGAGCAAACCGACGGAGACTGCGACTTTGAAACCGACGGTCAGGTAACGTTTCCAGGCCGCGCGTGACGTTGCGGACGGCAGAGTGGTCATCGCCGCTCTTAGCCGTGGCTCGGCGCCGGGTAGGCCTCGGCGTTGCCGGCGATTGCCGGTGCCTCGGCGGTACCGGAGCAAAACCCGGCCCGCGAGCGCACAACATACGTGCGGCGCTCGGCGCTCTCATAATAAGCGCGTGTCATGACCTCGCCCAGGATCCCGACGCACAGCACGATCACGCCGAGAGTCAAGAGCATCGCGGCAAGCGTCACCCAAGTATCGCCCCGCAAAGCTTGGAACCCGAACATGTGCTGCGAGATCAGCACAGCCACGGATAGGACGGCGCTCAGGACCGAAATCAAGGCAATCCGCCCGAAAAACTGTATCGGGCGCGTCAGGTAGGCAAGGAGGAACTTGACAGTGAGAAGGTCGAGCAGGACCCGGACTGTGCGCGAGATCCCGTACTTCGAAGACCCGCGCGTGCGGGGGCGGTGGTTGACGGGGACTTCCGCAACCCGTGCGCCTGTGACGCTCGCCAGGGCAGGGATAAAGCGGTGCATCTCGCCGTACAACCGGATCTGGCGGAGCACACTGGCGTCGTAAACCTTGAGAGTGCAACCGTAATCGTGCAGGACAGTCCCGGTGGCCCGGGATATAAGCCGGTTAGCCAGGTGCGACGGCAGTTTGCGCATCAACAACTTGTCCTTGCGGTTGACGCGCCAACCGCTCACGACGTCGTAACCTTCGGCCATTTTGTCGAGCAGCATTGGGATATCGCGAGGGTCGTTCTGCTGGTCCCCGTCCATGAGCACGACGACCTCGCCGGAGGCGGCGTCGTAACCTGCAGTTATTGCCGCCGTTTGCCCGAAATTGCGGCGGAACTGGATAACGCGCACCCTCGGGTCGCGGAGCTGCCAGCTGAACGCGAGCGAGCCGGTATTGTCCCGGCTCCCGTCGTCGACGAGGATGAGCTCCGAGCTGCGCGGGATTTCGTTGAGCACGCTGAGGACTTCTTCAACGGCGGGGCCGACATTGTCTTCTTCGTTGTAGAGCGGTATGACCACGCTCAGCTCTACCGGACCGGTGCTCGCACCGGTAGCTTGGAGGTCCACGACCCCGCGATGGCCTGCCACGTCCATAGGCCAGTTGGCGGGCGTCGCAAGGTTTGACGATATTTCAGTGCCCAACGCCTTCCTTTGCTACGCGGCCGGTCCCGGTGCAAACCGTGTCGCCGGCATGAGCTCCATCCTCGAACCTCAAGGGGCAGCGCCAGTTACCTGACCTTCTGCCATCCGTGAAGCGGGACGCTACCACGTAGGATGGTCGCTCAAACACTGTGCGCGCAAATGGGTGACAAGACGCGAAACCCGGGAAATCGCGGACCCGCTTTCCTGGGTCGCCGCCGCCTGGCGTTCAGCCGGCAGGTTGGCGCACGGGGTACACCGAAGGCCGAGCCCGCTTGCTCGGAGCCCAAGCGGCGCGCAGGATGAGCTCGGCCGGCTTGCCCTCGGGAGTGAAATCCGTAGCAGGGGACTCATTGTCTTGCCGCCAGGCCCACCAGTTGACCCCCCTGGCCCAGCGCCGGCCCGCCAGCGCGTCAAGCAGGGCTGAGTATGCTGCCGCCTGCTGCGCCGGTGCAGGCGTCGCCGACAGCGTCCATGAGGAAGGGTCGGTGGCCGTCCCGACCTGGCTCGCATAGCCCGCTTCGGTGAACACGACCGGCCTCGCCCACCGGACTGCCTCCTGTCCCAACTGAGCCAAGATGGGCTGCCAGGCTTGGACGAGAGCACGGACGTTCGTGGTGGGAGCATCGGCGAGTTCCCAGTACGCGTCGAGGCCGATGAAGTCCAGGTCGCCCCAAAACCCGATCCGGTGGTACTCCTGGGGGAGCGCGGCATATGTGAGGAGGCCGTGAAATTGGAGCCGCACTGCTGCGATCAGATGTTCCCACTGTGAGGTCTCCTGCGACACGCCTACGAGCTCGGTGCCGACCACGAGTTCGTTGGCCCCGGTGCGGGCAGCGAGCCGCGCGTAGCGGACAATGAAGCGGTCGTAGGCGCCCCACCAGGCCCCCGGGTCTGCCGGGGATATAGACCCGCGCCAATCCCCGTCCGCCAGATTGAGCTGTGGCTTTATTACGACGTGGAGCCCGAGGTTGTGCGCCGCCGCAACGGCACTGGTGATGGCGGCATCGGTCGGGGTGAAGCCAGCGAGGGGCGCTATATCAGCGGAGGTGGCGGTCGGTTGGAACCATGTCGGCACGAGGTCGACCCATGTGACGCCGTCGCTCACGAGCCTGCGCAGCGCGGCGCGCATGGCGGGTGCCGCGTAGCCGTCGGGCGTCCAGGACCATATGTTCATGCCCTTCTGGTAAGGCAGCGACCCGAACACTGCCTCGCCCCCGGTGGTGCCGGCGGTTGCCGGCGCACTGGGGCCCGGGCTCGTTGCAGTTGCGAGGCCGGCGAGCGCGACCACCAGGCCGAGGACCAAGCACCTCCCGTCCCGCCCGCCGGCCCGACGGCGCCTGTGCCGGAAGGTCCTGCAACCACGAGGCGCCACGTCGTTGACATCGGCCTACCGGGCCGGCCAATTTACTCCAGCCGCCCGGCCCCTCGCCGGCGCCGGGATGGGCCGCCCGCATTTGGGCTACAACTACTCCATGGACAAATCACGAGCGGGGTCCCACAGGCCCCTCCTCCCGAACGCCCACCCGGAGCGACATTGAAGATCGCTTGCGTGGGCGGAGGGCCTGCCGGCCTTTACTTTGCCCTTTTGCTAAAACTGCGCCAACCAGAGCACGACATAACGGTGTTCGAGCGAAGCTCACCAGGAGTGACGCGAGGGTGGGGCGTAGTCTTCTGGGCCGACTTGCTCGAAAGGCTCCACCGGTCGGACCCGGTCTCGGCCCGCGAAGTCGAACGTGCGTCGTTTTCCTGGGTGGACCAAGTCGTCGACATCGGGGGCAGGCAAGTGCTGACGAGAGCGGCGATCGGCTACGGCATTATGCGGTGGCGTCTGCTCGACGTCCTTGCCGCTCGGGCAATGGGCGCCGGTGTGAGGGTCGAGTACGACCACGAGGTCACATCCAGGTCGCAACTGCCGGCTGAGGCGGACCTCATAGTGGCTTGCGACGGGGTCAACAGCCGGTTACGCGAGAGCTCCCAGGGCATCCGTACCGAAGTCCATGTGGGCGCCAACAAGTACATCTGGCTGGGTACGGACAAGGTTTTCGACTCTTTCACGTTCCCCTTCGTCCAGACCGAAAAAGGCTGGGTCTGGGCGCACGCCTACGGCGTCGATGCCGGCTCGAGCACCTTCATAGTCGAGTGCTCGGCCGAGACGTGGTCGGGCCTTGGTTTTGCAACCATGTCGCACCACGACTGCCTCAGCAACCTGGAGAGCATTTTCCGGCGCCAGCTCGAGGGTCATCGGCTGATCGGGCAGACATCGGAAAAAGTGAACGCCGAGTGGCTCAATTTCCGCACCGTTACAAATGACCGTTGGCACGACGGCAACATCGTCCTGGCTGGCGACGCTGCCCACACGACCCACTTCACAATAGGTTCGGGGACCAAGCTGGCCATCGAGGACGCCATCAGCCTGGTTGAAAACTTGCAGCGCCAAGACGAACTGAGCCAGGCACTCGACGCGTACGAGAAGGAGCGCCAGGCCGTGACAGCGTACGCCCAGACCGCCGCTCGTTCGAGCGCTCAATGGTACGAAAATGTCGCTCGCTACGCCGACCTCGAGCCGCGGCAGTTTTCCGCGCTCATGAGCAGGCGGTCTTCGCCTCTGCTCCCGCAAGTCCCTCCACAAGTTTACTACTGGCTTTGCGAGGCGTCACGCGCCGGCGCGGGCGCCCGCCGTAGGGTGCGGCCAAAGCTCCGCAAGATCTACACGACCGTCAGGGGACGGTACCAGTGACCTCTGCTCCCGTCGGCGACGCTGACACTCTGAGGCGGGCCGACCATTTTTCCTCGATGTGCCCGTAACGCCATATGAGCATGGCGACAGACCAGGTGACGATGAACATCCCGACGATGACGAACCCAGCCGTATTGATGTTGAAGTTGTACATGATCCCCCAAAACCCGCGTGTCTGGCTCAGGCTCTTTATCTCGTAGGGCAACAGGCCGAGCGTCTCGACGGCCCCGATAAAGAAGCAGATCGCAACCGACAACCCGGTTATGGCGAGGTTGTAGTACACCTTGCGGACCGGGTTGAAAAAGGCCCAGCCGTACGCGACGTTCATAAACATCCCGTCGGTGGTGTCCATCAGGCTCATACCAGCTGTGAACAGGAGCGGTAGGCACAATATTGCGTACCACGGGATGTGGCCGCTGGAGGACAGTATGGCGACTGTAAGAAGTAGTGCGACCTCAGTAGCCGTGTCGAACCCCATGCCGAAGACGACTCCGACCGGGTACATCTGCCACTCCTTATTTATGGTTCTCAGCCATTTGCCCAAGAAGCGGTAAAAAAACCCACGATTTTCGAGGTGGCGCTCGAGCTCCTCTTCGTTGTACTGGCCGCGCCGCATCGCCCGGAAGACTTTGGCGATCCCCGCCAGGATCACGAGGTTCAGCAGCCCGATCAGGAAAAGGAAGGAGGCGGACACGACGGTGCCGAACAGGCCGCCGAAGCGCTCGAGGCCTGAGCCGTTGTTCGACACGGCAGGGTAAACGGTCTTCTCGGCGATGATGATCCCGATGCCGATCGCCACCACGATGGTGGAGTGGCCCAAGGAAAAGAAAAAACCAAAAGAAAACGGCCGGGGTTTGTCGGTACCGACGCGCTCGTTCATCACCTTGCGGGTGGTGTTGTCGATGGCCGAGATGTGGTCGGCATCGAAAGCATGGCGTAACCCGAGCGTGTAGGCGGTGACAGCCACCCCGAAACCCAGGCCCTTGTAGTGCGAGGGTACGACGAAGGCGATGAACACCAAGAAGCCAAGCGCGTGGAGGAACAGGATGACGGAGTACATGCCCACCACCCGGAACTTCTCGGCCAGCGACATCGCATGGAACGACTGGCGCAGCATCCTCGGGAGGCTGACCCTGGGAGCGAGCGCTGTTTCCGACATCTGCAATTGCCTCCCTTACGACCTTCTTGGACAGTGCACCCGTCCCGGCGTCACCAACGTGCGACAGTCTAGGCGGAACTGCGATCTGGTCGCAATAGCGTACTGGGCGACGGATGAGGTAGAGTTCCGGGCAGGGCCCCCGTGGAGGACGATGGGAGCACAACCGAGCGGGCGCCGGACCGCAGCAACAGCTCCCGCGAGTGGTAATGGGGCGTAACGTGATGAAGCAATGAGCAAACCGTTGGCCTTCCTCGAAGGGAGGCCGCGTACCGGTGTTACTTCAGTTGAAGATGTCATGGCTTTGGTGCGCGCCAAGGGAGGCCGGGCAACGACAGCACGTCGGGCGATCCTCCAGGTGCTGTTCGAGGCCGGCCGCCACCTGACTGCCGAGGAGATCGCCGCCGCTGTGCAGTCCCAAATGCCCGACATCAACATCTCGACCGTCTACCGCAACCTCGAGGATCTGCAAAGGCTCGCAGTCGTCGTCCATTCACATCTCGGGCACGGCCCCGCCACCTACCAGCTCGCCTCGGCTGCGCACGCCCATTTTCTCTGCGAGGTCTGTGGCGCCACGATCGAGGCTCCCGACAATGTCTTCGGTGGTCTGGCCAAGCTTGTCAAGGCACGGCTCGGGTTCTCGATCGACCCCCTTCACTTCGCCATGCTCGGCCGCTGCGCCGCTTGCCAGGGAGGTGGCAATTTCCTCCCCTCGGTGACCTCGGCCAGGTAGGCCCGGCACACTAACGCTATAGCGTGAGGGTCACGGCAACCACCGACGAACTGACGAGGCAGATGGAGTCCTTCTGGGACCTCGATGCTGCGACCTACGACCGGTCCGTCAGCCACAACCCGACGAGCGCCCTGGAGCTTGCGGCATGGGCGGGTGAGCTCCGCCGGTTGCTGCCACCGCCACCGGCTCGGGTCCTCGACGCCGGCTCAGGAACGGGTTTTCTGGCTCTGGTACTGGCCAAACAGGGCTACATGGTGACCGCTCTCGATCTTTCTGCTGCGATGCTTGCCCAGCTCGAGGACAAGGCGGGCCGCGCCGGCGTCGAGATCAAGACAGTGCACGGCAACGCCGCCGAGCCGCCCCTCGACGGTTTCGAAGCGGTCGTCGAGCGCCACTTGCTCTGGACTCTCCCGGACCCTGGGAGAGCTTTGGCGGCGTGGGACCGCTGCGCTCCCGACGGCCGGCTGGTGCTCCTCGAAAGCCTCTGGGGAGACGCAGCCGGGCCGGCCCAACGGTTAGCCACGCGCGGCCATGACCTCCTGCGCCGCTTGCGCCGCGTCCCGGCCGACCACCATGCCGAATACGGCTCGTCGATGCGCCGGCAACTGCCGCTCGGGCACGGCGCGACTCCCGAGCAGCTCGTCTCGCTCGTCGAGTCCACTCGCTGGGGGACAGCCCGGGTCGTCAGGCTGCGTGACGTCGAGTGGGCGACCCGCCGCTCGCTCCCCTCCGGGATGGACCGCGTCCTCGGGGTCGCCCCGCGCTTCGCCGTAGTAGCCCGCTAGACCGCTCTCACGCTGAGCTGGGTAACGAGCGCCGCCGCTCGGGTGGGGAGGGAGCGGCCTGGGTGGCCCGACCCTAGCAAATGGAGAACGCCGCGCTTGGGGCTCTGCCGTGCGTCGTGCGCGGGAGCCCTACACCCTCCGGCGCGCCTAGAACTCTTAAGAGCAAACGGCGGAAGGGCACTCTTACGAGGTCGGTGCGGTGGGTTGTTCAGCTGGTCGTGGCCGGAGGGGTGAACTGGTTGAGGTCGTAAATCCCAAGGCTCCGCTCGATATTCGCGACCCGCTCGACGACGGCGCCGAAGGCGTCCTTGCCAAACTGGTGCGCCTGAAGGGCGGCGAAGGTGGCTGCGAGGTCCTCGAGCTCATGGGCGTCCAGCATCGAACGGAAAGCCGGGAACACCACCGTGTCCTCGCGCGCCTCATGCGGTTGGTACATGCGGGCGAAAGCGGACATGGACCGCGACACCGCGCCCCGGACGGTGCTCGATCGCATGGCGGAGAGGTTCGAGCCCTCCAGGATCAGCTGGGTCAGCTGCCTTCCCCGCCCGTGCTGGACGAGGAGAGTGTCAACGGTGCTGACCAGCACTCCGGCGTTGCGGAGACGGGGGAACACGTAACCCTCCTCGAGCGCCTCGTGAAAGCTCTCGATGAAATCGTGGATCACCTCGGCGCCGTCGTGGACTGCCGCCACCACTACACCTGCCGGCGCGCCGCCGCTGCCGAGACGGCTCACGGCTTCCTCGTAGATCAAAAGGACCCGCTTGAGGACCCCGTGCTCTTCCATCAGGTCGACGTCCGGAGGTGCTTGCCTGGATACGGGAGCGGGCGACCGGCCACCGCTCAGGAGGTTGGCGGCTTCGGCGGCGGCCGCTCCCGCGAACACTCCTGCGACGCCTGCAAGGACCGCCCTCCGTCGGGTAACTGTACACACCGGTGCCGGCGCGGGCGGTACGGCCTGGGCTGCCGCTGCCATTGCCGCTGCGGGGTCATGAGGGTCGCTCACCGCCACTACCCGCCCAGGTCACCGAGAGGCTGGGGTTGGCCGGTCGGGACGAGCGGATCCCCGTCGGGTTCCATCAGGTACCAGGGGCCACCATTGAGGTTTATGCCCTCACCGGACGCCATGCCGGGGCTTACGTCAGCCACATAGGTGTAAAGGGGCCAGCTGTTGTAGGTGACGACATCGGCACCAGAGCTCGAGACGACGCCAACGAGGCTGGGGGCAACACCCGGCCCGGGCCTCGGCTTCGTGCCGGCCGGCACCTCGAGCGGCGGCCAGGACAAAGCGCAGGCATCGCTGCAAGTCACTCCCCGGCGATGATCTGGGCCAAAGATATAAAGGGAATAGCCTCCGGCATCCGCAAGCACTTTCGCCCGGAACTGCGCCACGTATATCACCCGCAGCGTGGCCGGCCCGGCGGGGGCCGCAGTGCCGCCGCCCGGGGTGGTCGAGGCAGCCCGCGCCGGGCCGGCGCCGGCGCCGGCGCCTGCGCCATGCGAGCCGCCGCAACCCGCCATGGCGATGGCTGCCGCGCCCCCGGCAAACAGAACGGCTCTTAACCGGCCCCTCAGCAGCGTGATAGCCCCGGCAGCCACCTTCCCTCAGTTGCGACCCGGGAGGTGGCGGGCTGCCAAACCGATGGTGCACGTCGACGGCGGCCGGGTCGGCACCAGGTGGGGTTTGTGCCCTACCCCGAACGAGAGAGCGAGGGCCACCACTACGACAGACATCGTCGCCCCTGCCCACTGGGCCGCACCGGCCCAGTTGGGGGAGCACCCACCGGCGCGGTACCTGAGCACTGCCCACAGGGACGGAGGCGAAGGCACTTCGGCCGCTTGCACCAATTTGGGCACAAGGTCCTCCGGGACCGGGCGGGCCGGCCTCATCGACACTTGCCGGCGCAGGGCGGCCACCTGGGCTTCAAAGGCCAGGCAGGACGGGCAAGAGGCGAGATGGGCTTCGAGTTTTTGGTCGGCAATGGTCAAGCGCTCGCCGTCGAGGCGGGCTGAGACGGCCTCGCACGCCTCGTCGCAACCGAGTGGCCGGCAACGGTGCCGGTCTTGCCGCCCGCCGCTCACGACGACGAACCGTACTGGACAGGGACGTCCATGACTTCCCTCTCCGACCATTTCCTCGAACCGGGGGCGAGGGACCAGACGGTCATCCGGCTGCCTCGCGCCGCGAGCGCTTCTGCCGCTCGTCCGGGACCGAAAGCCACGGTGGCAGTCCCCGCAGGCGGGGACGGGAGCTGCTGCCAACCCGCTCCCCCAGTGCCCCAAAGCGCCAGCTCATCCACCCCCGAGGGGTCTTGAAGCAATGCAAAAAACCCGCCCTGCCCGCTGGGCCCCGGCCCGTACGAGGTCACCTGCGTGCCGTCACCGGTTGCCAGTGGGGCCGAAGTGGACCAGCGCTGGTTGCCCGTCCCGGCCGTCCGGGCCGCCACCAGGCAAGTCCCCCTGCTGCTCACGACGGCCAGAAGGGCTAAAGCTCCCTGCCCCGAGGCTCGTACCGCCAGCACCTCAACCCGGCCCCGGTCGAGCGGCCCCGGCAGCGCCGGTCCAGCCAGCTGCCAGTGCCCCGCCTGCTCGGCAAAAAGGCCGGCCACGCCGGCGGCGGAGCAGGTCCCACCCACCAGGGGCCGAGGCCCGAGGAAGCCAACAGCGGTGAGAGCCCCGAGGCCGCAGGCCTTGCCGGCCGCGCCGGCGGCGAGTTGGACCTCCGTCGCGAGCGCCCGCCACGTCGACAGGTCCCCGCTTGCTTCAACGACTTTCGCGCCCGTGCGTCGTCCTACCAAGGCGAGCGCGTCCGCGCCGGCGGAGGCGAGCGCGTCCGGCCTGGACGCAAGCTCTTCGGTAATGAGGCCGTCGGACCAAGAGCGCCCCCCGTCGGGGGTGGATATCAAGGGTGTGAAGGTGAGGTCGACGGACGGGCGCACTCCTACGAGCAGTGAACCGCCTGCCGGGGCCAGCACGAGGCCCCCGTTGGTGGCTGTGGCCGTGGCTTCGACCTGGTTGGTCCACGAGCCGCCCCCGCGGGGACGGTAAAACAGCTGCCAAAACGTGTTGAGCGGCTCGTCGAGGCGGCCCATCGGGATCGTCGCCCAGGTGCCTTCCGAGGTCTGGACAGACGTTGCCAAGGGGGTCGCCAGTGCCGGGGCCGGTACGGCGTCCGGGGCGATATGACCGCTCACCGTGCCTTGCGAGCACCCGGCGACTCCCGCCATGGCCAATGGCAGAGCAGCCAGAGCCCCGGCCCGCGACCGATGGCGCCGGGCGAGCGTCACTTGGCGAGCACGCTCTTGATCGTGTTCGCGAGCATGACTGCAAAGGAGGATTCTGTTGCCGACGTGGCCGGCCCCGGGTCCGTGTCCAAGATGTCGCGAGTGTGCCCGTCGCCGTCGATCACCCAGGCGTACTCGCTGTGGCCGATCATCGCCCCACCCGGCAGGTAGA
>Ga0335072_10006297_pt1 | contig 17369 bp, 14 predicted proteins | sample Lox_Sample_21_FD_206725 | JGI IMG/M metagenome (GOLD analysis project Ga0335072, IMG submission 206725) | Soil microbial communities from Loxahatchee National Wildlife Refuge, Florida, United States - Lox_Sample_2.1 | ecosystem: Environmental > Terrestrial > Soil > Wetlands | place: USA...
CTGGCAGGCCGCCGCACAGGGAACCAGCAGCGCCAACACCCGCGCCGAGGGACTGATGCTGGATGCGCTGTACGGCAGGGGGCCGTCGGCATGCCCCGTCGCCAATAAGTCCGCTGCCGCCGACATCCGTGAGCGATCCAGGTTGCGGCTGGGTCGCATCGCGGTCGATGGCGACCGCCAGTGCGTCATGCGCGACCTGCCGCCCAGGACCGACGGCGCACAGATAACGGACCACGCCGGCCGCCGCATCGCAGCAACGGTGCAAGCCGCCGATCCGCGCAACAACGACAACCTCACGCTCGCGCAGCTCGTGGTCCTGTTCTCGCTCGCCCACAATCTCATTGCCGACAACGTTCAGCCGGAAGCGCGGCCAGAGGCGCGGTTCGCCAATGCCCGCGCGATCATGCTGTCGATCTACCATAGCATCATTCGCTGCGACCTGCTGCCGCGCCTGCTGCATCCGGCGGTTTGGCGCGCGATGAACGAGCGCAGCGCAAGCGACGAGCATTGGCTGTGGCGCGACCCCGGACTGCCGCTCGAGTTTTCACACGGTGCGTTCCGCACCGGACACGCCATGGTATGTCCGGACTACACCTTGAATGACAGGACAGGCCCGCAAGGCATCGGCCTGATCCTGCGCCAGTCCAGCGCCACGGCTGGCGGCACCCGCATGCCGCTGGAAGCGGACGGGGTCGTGCAATGGTCGCGGTTCTTCACGTTCGGCCCCCCGCCCAACTACTCCAGGCGCATCAGCCCGACGCGTTCCAGCCTCGACTTCCAAGGCCTCTGTCCCGCCGACGACACCTCCTTCCCGGACTCCGTCATCTTCCGCGATCTGCTCAGCGCGGCGGCAGCGCGCCTGTGGTCCGTCAACGCCATGATCGAAGCGATCATGGAGCGCGCGCCGGACCTGATCCCCGTAGGCTGGACCTTCGCTAATCCGGTGCGGCGTCGTAACGTCATCGCCCAGTGGCTGACCCAGATCAGGCGGCTAGCCGGCGTGCTGACCGACGACGACATCGAATCGCTCGCCGACGATCCGCCGCTGCCACTGTTCATTCTCCTGGAAGCCGGCCTGGACCCGATCCTGCGCGGGCGCTGCCTTGGCGTGCTTGGCTCGGTCATCGTGGGTGAGGTCATATTCCGGCGTCTCGCCATGGAGCGCGGCCGGCTGGAGATGCTGCGCACCGCGGCGCAATCGACGCTGCCGCCTGGCCTGGCGGCGGCGGTGGCAGAGATCGATTCGATGCCGGGCCTCGTGCAGTTCGTCGCCAGGTTTGGCGGCCTGGACAGGTGCGCGGAGATGCCATTCATCTGATTGTCGTCCTTGATGCCGCCGCCCAAGCACCGCCACCCATTCGCAAACCGGATGTGAATCACGCTGGACTCACGATATGATGAGCAAATTGCGAAACAACGACGGGGACGACACAAAATGGGACATGGCGGAGGTCCAACCTTCGGGTACGCGGACCGCAACCCACGCGAGGCCTCAGGTCGGCATGGTTTCGATCCCGCGGAGTTCCATGGCTTCACCAATCTCTTCGGCAAGCCGCCAGGAGATAAGCGCAGCCGGTGGGGCAAGGATCTGAAAACAACGCGAGAGATCTTCGAAGCGCTCTACACCGCTCTGCCCCAGGTCACGCCGCGTGACAACCCGAATATCCCGGCCGGCTACACCTATCTGTTGCAGCTCGTCGCGCATGATCTTGTCAACTCCTCCGAACCGCTTTGGGTCGCGGCGGACTCCGACATCACCGTCAGCAATGCGCGCAGCACGTCGCTGCAACTGGATACGCTTTATGGCGGCGGTCCGACCATCTGCCCACTGGCCTTCGTACCGCCCGTCGGCGAGGCCGAGCCCGATTATTCCACCCAACTCCGAATCGGCCGCGTCCGCGACGCATCGTCGCTGCAACTGACGGGCGCTTGCCCGTTCCGGGATCTGCCGCGTGTCACCGCGCAGGTACCGCAAGCGTGGGCCGATGCCGCTGCAGCACCGCAGGACGGCACCACATCCCAGTTCCTCGCCAATTTCGACAATCCTGCCCAACTCTACATCGCGGACGTCCGCAACGGCGAAGGCGCAATCCTCTCGCAGGTCGCTGTATTGTTCTCAATCCTGCATAACGCCATCGCCAGGAAGCTGACGGCCCTACCGGCAACGGCACGGTTCGCCTATGCGCGTGCGGCGGTGCTGCATATGTATCACGCCGTAATCCGCCACGACCTCCTGAAGCGGCTGCTGCACAAGGACATCTACGCCAGGCTGAGCAAGCGTCACGCATCCAGCCCCGACTGGCTGTGGCGCGGCCATCCGATGCCCTATGAGTTCAGCCACGGCGCGTTCCGCATCGGCCATGGCATGCCACGGTCGCATTATGATCTCAACACGATTCTCAGTGAGCAACTGACTCTCGGCAATCTGCTGCAAGGCGGTTTCCTCGGCGGCCCCTTGCCGGCAAGCTGGATCGTCGAGTGGGGCAAGTTCTTCGAATTCGGCGGTCGTCCGAACTACGCATTCCGGTTCGGCGCGTCGCGAAGCATGGCACTGAACGGCAAGGACGTGCTGAAGAGCGTCGCACCCGATACGCCACTGGACATGTCATTGCGGGACTGGCTCAGCGCGGCATCGGCCCGCATGTGGCGCACCGACGTGTTGGTAGACATGGTGGAGCACCGGTATCCGCGGCTGCGGTACCTTCGGCCTCCCGAGATCGAGGCATGGCTTACTGAACTGATCCACGGTCAGACCGGAGCCATCCAGAACGCGTTGCGCCCGCATCTGGCCGCGCTGGCCGCCGACCTTCCGTTGCCGCTCTACGTGCTGCTGGAATCGCAGCGCGATCCGCAGGTCGATGGTACGCGTGCCGGAGTCTTCGCATCCGTCGTGATCGGCGAAGTACTGTTCCGATTGCTCACCGCGGAGGAGACCAACGCCGAAAGCATGGTGCTGACCTCGGTCGCGAAAAAAGCTCTTGGCGAACACTGGGCCGCAATCGCGTCGGTCAGGTGCATGCCGGATCTTGTCACACTGGCAGAGAAATGGGGCGGTCTCGAGCATTGCCGGACGCCAAGGTTCATCGCCGCGCCACCACATGAGCAGGAGAACAAAGCAATGACGGGCGTTCCGACACCTCGGTTTCAGGTGGAAGACATGGCGCGATGGGGCCGGCTGATCAAAAGCTGGGCCACGCACCTGGATTATGTGAGTGAAGGCTATCGTGACCAGCCGCCGCGGACATATTGGGAAAATACATCATGGAACAACCCGGACAAGCCGGCACCTTGCACCGTGACCGACATGACCCCTGATGGCAAGCCGAAACACTGGTGCCTGCCGCCGATGAGCGCGGTGAGCATACCTCGGCCAGATAATACGACGGTGACCCTGCCGGGGGCGGTGGCACTGACCGTGGCCGAATTCAAGGAGAAACTCACAATGGCCGGCGTGGAAATCAAAGAAATGCCGCCCCAGTACCAGCATGTCGTTGTGGTGCAAGGCGACAAGCATACGATGGTTCTCCGGCTGCCGCCCAAGGACACGCTGCAAGGCTCGGAGGACGACCTGCTCAATGGCAACCCGTATAAAATTTCCCCATTCTACTATGCTCTGTGGAATGGGATGCCACCGACGTCCATGCCGAAAATTCCGCCTGATCACGACGGCGTAATGCAACTTCACGCCAACCGCATCGGCGAATACACGCTGAACAATTGCAACTGACGGAAAGCGGCGTCACCCGTGCCAGGCCAGCCCTGCCACGGGAATGCCGGCCGCGGCAAAGCCGTCACGTACGTTCTGCCACATATCGGCGCGGCTGACCGGATACAGGTGCAGCAGCCAGCGTCCGATCACCTCTTCATCGGGTGGGACTTCGCCGGCCCAGGCCGCACGGACGTTTGCATAAAACCGTGCGATCTCCTGCCGCGCTTCCACCTTGCGACCAAGTTTGCACAAGGCGGCGCCGCGCCACGCGGGTATGGTCAGTAAGCCATCCTGTGCGCGTTCCGTGGCAACGAGGGTCCCCGCATAGTCGCCGTGCAGATAACGTATGCTGGTCAGGAAGGCCCAGTGGCTCAACGTCGGCGACAAGGTCAATTCCAGCGACAGGGCCGCCTGCCGCACGGCGCGCTCGATATCGCCGTTGAATGTGTGGAACATCGCCGACGACATCAGCGTCCAGGAATCGTTGCCGTTCAACTCACAGGCGATTTCCATGTGCAACGCCGCCTGCGAGAAGCGGCGGCAAAACGCCAATGCCCAACCCAGGCACAGTTCGGCGCGCGAGTCGCGCGGGTCCAGCGCCACAGCCCGTTGCGCCAGCGCTAACGTGCGCTGCGCACTCGCCTCGTCGCGGAACCTCCCGGGCTGCACGAAATGAATGACGTTGTTCATTTGCGACAGGCTGCTGTACAGCGGCGAAAATCCCGGCGCCTGGTCAATCGCCTGGGTCAGCATCTGCGCGGCACGATTCCAGTCGCCGGCGCGATAGCCGTTGATCACGAGTTGGGCGTGCAGCCAGACATCATATGCCTCCAGCGAGCCTTCCGGCACGCTCGCAACACGCGCCAGCCGCTCGGTGGACAACTGCACGTTCATCGTCGCCGCAATGCGCCGCACAATGTTCTGCTGTGCTTCGAACCAACGGTCCAGCCGCAATTCGAAGCGCTCGCCCCAGATCGCCAGACCTGACGGATGCTCTTGCAGGACCATCACGACATTGATGGTGGCACCGCCCTGATAGGCGGTGGCGCTGACAGCATAGCGCGACGAGATCGGTACGCCGCTATGTTCAGCCGCCAGGTCTGACTCCGTGCCGGTAACATACCATTCGCGAAACCGCGCCAGGCAGGCGATCAGTTCGATACGGAAACCATCCACCAGGTGGGCCTGGCCCGCACTGATGCCGCTCAGCACGAAGGGACCGACGAACAAGGCGGGCTTCGAGGGAACCGGGCGTGGCTCAGGCGGGGCGGCGGCACGATGCTGCGACACCATCGCCTGCCGCATTTCGGCTTCGAGCGATAGCTTCGGATCGGCGTGGGCGGGAGTCTCGTCGAACTTCCCCTGCTTGACCTCCGCCACCAGTTCCACCGTCTGCGCCGACGGTTCCTGGTCGTACTCCTCCCCCAGCAGCCGGTACAGCTCCTCATAGGCCCGCAACGCCGCACTGGTCTCGCCGTCCTCGGCAGCGCAGCGCATCACCACGCGGCAGGCTTCCTCATGCGTCGGGTCCAGCAACAGCGCCGCCTGCGCCAGCCGCCGCCGCTGCCGCCGAGGCAGCGACTCGTCGCGGTAGCCATCCTCCAGCCCGCGCATCAGCCGGTCATGCACCGTCTGCCGCCGTGCCGTCACCCAGCCATGGAAGGCGGGATCGAGATCTTCGAACCCCTCCAGCAGCGTCTCCGCCAACCGCGCCTGCCGCAGCAGCGCATCGGGCGCCCGGCGCGCCGCCACCGCATCCAGCACCTCATGCAGATCGACACGGAACGATCCAGGGCGCAGCCCCACCGTCATGCGCGTGCTGATCAGGCAGGGACAGCCGGCGGCGTCCATCGCCTCGCGCACCTCATGCACGGCCTGGCGCAGCGTGGCGCGCGCTTTCTCTTCGCCGGTCTCGCTCCAGAACAGACCGGCGATCCGCTCGCGTTGCTCTTCGCCGGTCTCGCCAAGCGCAAGGTAGGCAAGAATCGCGCGGGCCTTGCGGTTGCGCAGGCGGATCTCGTGGTCGCCAAAGATGAAGCTGGCTCCGCCAAGGACCGACACCAGCAAGGCGGGTGCCGGACCGTCTGGCTCCGGCTGGTCGCCAGGATCCACCGGTGGCAGGCTCAGCGTGACGTTCATTTGCCACAAATCTCGGCCATCTATCACAACGGCGCAACAGTGGCGGGATCGATACCAGCGATTTTCGCAGATTTTAATAAACGCAAACCAGGCGGAGAAAGTACTCCTTGCTCCAGCCCCGGGCACACCACGCGCGTCACCGGAATGCCGAACGCGGCGCGCGTCAGGTTCAGCGCGCAGGGTGCCATTCCGGCTGCGCCGAGGCGCTGGCGCAATGCCGCCAGCGTGGCGAGCGGTTCGTCAGCCGGCAGGTCGCGTGGGGGCAGCGGCGGCGCCATCGGCCGCAGCGCCGGTGTTGCAGCCACGTCCACGGTGGTGAACCGCCGCAGATGCTGCCGGTCGGCATCGTTCAGTGCCGCCTCGCCGCGCACGCCCCGCTTGCTGGCGGACAGCCGGGCGGCCAGTTCCATCTGTGCCATCTCACGCACCGCCGCATCTGCCGCTACGTCGAGCGTCGCACCCGCGGCATGGCCGCAGCACAGGCCGAAGCCGTCACTATTGCAGGATGCCGCCACCACCACGGGCACGCCGATATCGCCGCTGATGTCGAGCAACCACGTATCCCGCCCGGCCCCACCGCCACGCAATTGCGCCAGCACGGCCGCGCCGGCGCCCGGCGGCACCAGCCTGCCGCGCCGTCCGCCGCGCCACCACAGGGCCACGGCGTCACGCTCGATCAGCTCGAACAAGCCATGCAGCGTCGCGATCAGATGGTCCGGACCGGCGCCGCAGCCGGTACTGAGCGGCCAGGGCGGATCGATGTCACGAACCGCCGCCGGGCGCCGGAAGCAGATGTCGGCCGGCAGGCGCACGGGCGCCCCCTCCGCAAGATCGGCCGCAACGGTCCAACCGCTTCGCGCGGCACCAGGATCGCGCCGGAACGGCCGCAAATACGCCCACAGCGTGCATACCGCCGCCGGCGCACCAGCCAACGCTTCTTCCGCGGTCAGTTGCTCAATCGGATCGTCGGCAGCCGAGAACTGCGACAGGTATTCCACGCCCTCGCCGACGCAGGACTCGAACGCCTGGCGGAACGTCAGGCCCGCACCGGAGACGCCGCCCAGCGGCGCGTCGCTCGCGCCGATGATCGCGGGATCGACTTCCGCCCCCAGCACCGCAAGACCCGGCGCATCCTCTGCCGCCAGCGTAAAGATGCGGCGAAAGCCTGCGGCCGCCTGCAGCAAGGCCGCGCGGTGCGGCGCGTGCACCGCTTCGCCCGCGCCCAGGTAACCGAGCCGGAGCAGAAGATCGCGTGGCGGGCCGTCGGCGGCGGCCTCACCCAGCAGAATCGCGGCGGCGGCGCGCAACGTCCCTGCCAGCGCCTCCATCTCCGGTTCCGGCTGCATCCCCCGATCCATTTGTCATTCGGCGATCGACTCACGCTGGCATCACGCTGTCTGAGCGTCAATTGGCGCCATGAACGCCATGAGCAAATCAGCACCTCTCGTCTCACCGCGCACCGGCTTCGTCGTGGCCATGCGGGCTACCATCGTCACCGCCAAGGGTGAGCCGGCTTCGGAATGGCTCATTGTCTCGCGCTGGGGCGCGGCCGGCGAGCACCTGTCAATCGGGCGCACGAAAGTCGCTGCCCCGCCCGGAAAGCCGGCCCCGATCCAGTTGGCGCCGAAGCAAACCTCGCTTGCCTCCATGCTGCGGCTGCCATCCGCTCCCGATGGCGCGCCCACCTTTCTGTTTGCGCAACGACTTCCTGCGTCGATGAGCCTTGCCGGAGATTTCTCGCCTGCCGAGGGCTACGTGCGCCTGCACGGCCGCGGCACCGGGCTGCGGCTGATGCTTGAAGGCCGCTGCGTCGGCCGCGCGATCCTGTCGGCCTGGCGGGTGGAAGCTACGCGCGAGCCATGGATCGGCGAGTTCATCGAGCACTGCGGATAGCGGGGGGAAGCAGCAGGCACCGGCAGCTGCCGCCGGAATCGACCCTGTTCAGTCGCCTGGCCGTCGATTGCACAATCCTCGAACTTGGCATTCAGCGCGGCCCGGCCCCAGCGCCATCGTGCCCAATCCGATCAACGTAGCCGTCCTGACGAACAGGATCCACTCAGGCCGATTTCATCTTGTCCATGATCGCCGCGCCCGCCACGTCGGAATCCTGCGTCTTCAGCTTCACCATTTCGACGACTGACAATAGCTCCGCGACGATGTCTTCGACCAGCTTGCAGTCATGCGTGATCAGGTGCCGTGCCAGCACATGCGCGGCGAAACTACGCATCACGCCCTTTGTGCCGGCAATGGATTTGTACGCCCAGCGGCCGATCGAATACGCGCTCACTCCGATGCCGCCGCCCGGTACGACGCCGACACCCTTCTTCACGGACTTTTCGTGTTTCTGCCGGATGATGTACGGCAGCACCTGCGAACCGATCCACTCATGGTCCTTTGCCATACCGCGTCCATCGCCGCGGCAGCGGCAGACATTGTATTCACCGGCATCGAAACGTAGCTTGATCAGCTTCAGGTTCGAATGATGTTCGATAGTCTTGGCCAGTGATCTGGCGTTGGTTGCCATGGAACCGATGGTCATGGCGGCGCCTGCGGCGACCAGCCCTATGCCGGTCGCCGAAACCGCGGCGCCGGCGACCACCGCGCCAGCCACCGCCAGCGATGACGTGCCGGTACCGAGCTGTGCCCCGGATAGGCCGAGCGATATGCCGGAAGCGACTCCGCTCGCCACCCGTTTTCCGGTGCGGTGCCGGTCGACGCCGCCATTGTTGAAAAAATCGGCGGGGTACGCAGTTTTGACGGTCGACCAGCTTTGCTCGAACCTCGCCGCTTCTCCTGCGAATTCCAGATTCTCGAACGACATGGCCTGTCCTTCCGGTTGTTCGCTCATCGAGAATTCGATGTGCGCGCGCTGGATCGCACGAGACAGGTCACCGGCGTCAGCGATTGCGTCTCCGTTCAATGTGCAGTCCGTCTCAATCCGCAGCGACCCGTTGGGCCGGCCGCGTACAGCCAGAGCGCGCCGCCAGGCAATCGGTACTGCTCTTTTTGATACGGGAACGCTGTCCAGCTGAGACGCGATCGCTAACGCGGCAAGTCCGTCCGGCAATAGCAAAGGCCAGCTTCGGGATGCAGCGGCGATCGGGAATTGCCGCCGTCTCGCATCCGGAACCTGGCCAATAACGGCACCACAGATCGCGAAACAGCAGGAGAAGGCGCGATGTTGTACTGCTATGTCCCGTTCAATGATCCGGACCTGATCACGGGCGCAAACAATTATATCGAGGCAACGCCGCGGCCCGCGGCAGCCGGACCCAAGGTGCGGATCCGCGGCACTGACAGCGCGAATCTGAATGACCTTGGCGCCGCGGATACCTTGCACATCCTCGCACATGGACGCGAGAGCAGAGGCGACCAGGTCGCCGGCATGGTCGATGGCTATCTTTGGGGCAAGCGGATGGCGACGATGACGGCCCCGGAGCTTGCCGCCGCCTTGCGCGCCGATGGATTGGCCCTCAGCGTCGGCGATGTCCGGTTGATGGTCTGCTGGGGCGGCTATGTCGGCGGCAACCAGGATTGGAACGGCGAGGGGACGCTCAAACGAAACGCGGGTAAAGCGCCGTTCGCCGGGCAGTTGTGCAGCGCCCTCAAATCCCTCGGCTATTACCGCATGGTCGTAACCGGCTACCGGGGGTCGGTACTGTTCAGCACGAATCACATGAAAGTCAGCAGCGTGTATGTCCGGGATCACAAGAATGATCTCATGGACAAGAATTCGCAGCCGCTCAGCGCGCCGCTGACGGCGGCGACCCTGGACAACACGCTGACATTGAACACCGCCTCACGCACAGTATGGTACTGACAAAGAACGGAGCACTCGTTGCCGGGGCCACGCGCATCACGGCAGCACGCCAGTCGGGCGTCCCGTGATGCGCCAGGTTCGTTCAATCGGCGTCGCCGGCAGCCATTCCGGCCAGACGCAGGCCCTCGGAGATGCGCGCACTCTCGGACCGATAAATCGGGCTTACCGTGTCGGGCGGTACCGACGATCGTTCCCCGGCGAACCGCGCTACCGTCATGTCCGGTTCAAGCGCGCGGTATTCGGCCAGTTGCCGGCGGGCGCCCGCGATGTCGCCGGCCAGCGCCTGCGCCGCCGCGAGCATGGCCTTGCCCCTCACATGGCCCGGATGGTTGTCCAGCGCCTGGCGCAGAACCACCACCGCGGCCGCGTCGTCGCCGAGCTGCATCAGGGCGCGGCCAAGTCCCTGCAGCCAGGTCCAGCGCTCGGGATCGCGCGGCGCAATCACGTCTGCGCGCCGAAACCACCGTACTGCGTCTCGTGTCCGCCCCAGATAAAGGTTGTTCAGACCCATCTCCTTGTAGGCCGTCGGCTCGGCCGGATTGCGCCCGATCAACGCCTCGGTGGCGGTCAGCGCTTCCGAAAAGCGGCCCCTCGCCCGCAGCAACAGCGCACGCCCCATCAGAATTTCAAAATGATTCGGCGCCAGCGCCGTGGCGCGGGCAATCACCTGTTCTGCCTCATCGAGCGCCGCGTCCCGGCCGTCGATCTCGTAGAGATTGATCACGTCATAGACGCGCGCAAGACCGATCCCCGCCATGGCATTGACGCAATGCGGATCGAGACGCAGAGCCTGGCGAAACAGATCGACCGCTTGTTCGGTGACTTGTTTGTGCCGCGCCTCGAATATCAGGGCGCGAGCGCGCATCACCAGATCGGTGGCGTCGGCACCATCGCTCCCTGCGCTGCCACGCCCCGCTTCGGTGCGTACCAATTGAATGCCGACGCTGCGGGACAGGCGGCCGACGATCTCGTCCTGTACACTGAATAGCTCAGCCCGTGGCTTGTCGAATCGCTCGGCCCACAAATGCATATCCGTCTCGGCATCGATCAATTGGGCATTCACGCGCAATTGGGTCGAACCAACCTGGACGCTGCCTTCAAGTACGTAGCGCACGCCAAGTTCTTCGCCGATCTGGCTGATCGGTACGTTGCGGTCCTTGTAGGTGAAGGACGTCGATCGCGAAATGACGAAGCTGCCCGGCAGGTTGCTCGACAGATCGGTGATCACCGCATCGACGATTCCATCCACCAGATAATCATGATCAGGATCCTGGGTTAGATTGAGAAACGGCAGTACGACGAGCGAAAGGCGTGGCCGGGCAAAAGACGAACCCGGAGCGCGGGCGGAGGGGAGCGCCTGCGCCTGGCCCACGTCGCCGGCGCGAAGCCTCTGTTCTTTTTGCCATAGCCACTCGGTTACCCGCTCGGTAGCGGCGATCAGGCTGCGCCGGTAGGTGCTGAATGACATGCCCAATTTCTGCGCCGCGGCCTCTTGTTTCGGCTCCGGGTGAAAATAGCTGAGTTCGATGACCCGCCGCAGTCGCTGGTCCCGCGCGCTGACGAACAGAAATTCCGCGGCTTCGCGAAGCAGCGATCGCAGCAGGTCCGGAGTACCCCCGGGACTGTCTGGCCGGGCCATCAGCGCCGTATTCAACAGCGGGTTTGCTGCCAGCAGGTCAGCGCGCGCGTAGCTTCGCAGCGCTCCCTTCACGGCATCCTGGAACTCGGAGTGGGAAAGCATGGTCTGTGCCCGCCCCAGCCGCGCCGAACCTGTCGCTCCAGCGTTCGTCATACGGCGCGATCAAAGCCGAGTCACGCGGACTGATCTGAACACGCGCCGAGTGGCAGCCCGATATTTGAACAGCAAATGGACAGATTTTGGCGTGGCGCCGCGCCGGCTGCGGGTCCAGTTCCCCTCCGTCCAGGCCGGCACCGCATTTGGGCCCCGATACCGGTCAAACCGGTGTGGAGCATTCGAACCATAGGCTGGGGCGCGTGTCGCCGTCAGGCACGTACATATGCCGTAGAGGTCGCGATGTCACACGTCCCGTCGTGTCGCCATGCGTTCGCCACCACGTCCGGCCTTCCGCCAAACGAGCAATTCATGTTCTGGCGCCACACGCTGGTGAAACGCTACGAACCGTTCGGGCCGCGGGGCATGACCGGCCAGGCGTTCACGGCCACCGTGCGCAAGCTGATCGCCCCGGAAGGCGAGTTTTGTGATTGGAACATGAGCGCGGTAGGCATCACGCGCACGCGTCGCCAGATCCAGGCGGACGGCGTCGACAACATCGTTCTCTCGTTGACGCTCCAGGGCGGCGGCACCGGATGGTTCGCAAACCCCGACGAAACGATAGCGCTTGGCGGCGCCCGGCTGCGCATTCGTCACCAGGGCCGCCCGTACGCGCTCAACTGGTCAGGTCAGGAGAATCATACACTGCATATCGAGATGCCATTGGCATCGCTGGAACCGCGGTTACGCGATCGTCTGGTTCGGACCGCTGGCACGATCCTGGCCCCCCATGGGCTGGCGCCGATGCTGATGACGCAGATGCGCGCACTCTCCAACGCGGCGCCCGACCTTGACCCCGCGGCACGCGCGGCCGGCCTGCGCGCGACGCTGGATCTGGCGGCGACCGTGTTGCGCCTGGAATTCGGCAGCGAGAAGGCGGAAAGCGAGGTCTGTGAGGATGGCATGCTGATTGCCGCGCAGGCACTCATTTCCCGCCAATTCCAGTCACCGGACCTGACGCCCGATGCGATTGCGCGTCGTCTCGGCTTTTCGCGCGCGCATCTCTATCGTCTGTTTGCCCGTCACGGTCTCACCGTCGCGGGCCATTTGCGCGACGTTCGCCTGCGGCACGCACGCGACCGTCTCGCCGTCGCCGGACCTCGCGAAACGATCGGCGATATTGCGTTTCGCTGCGGCTTCCAGGACGCAGTCCATTTTACACGCTTGTTCCGTCAGAAATTCGGCATCACGCCGGGTGCGTTCCGGTCCGGAGATGTACGCCTGGCCGCCTGAACTATAGCCCACCAGGCCTCGGTCACGTCTTGCGCCGGTGCGGGCAGGCCAGCGTACACCGGCTGCAGTCCCGAGGACGGAGAGGCCCAATCGCCGCCGGTCAAAACCCGCGGCAGAACGACGACAGCATAGCGGCTACTCTTCCGTAGCCAACGCTACGGCCCCATATTCCCGCCATGTACAGCCAGGCACTCAACGTACCGACCGCTCTCGCCGATACCAGCCCGGAGGCCGCCCGCTTCCAGGCGCGCATCGATGCCGAGGACCGCATCGAACCCAACGATTGGATGCCGGAGGCCTATCGCCGCACGCTGGTCCGCCAGATCAGCCAGCACGCGCATTCCGAGATCGTCGGCATGCTGCCCGAGGGCAACTGGATCACCCGCGCGCCCACCTTGCGCCGCAAGGCCGCCTTGCTCGCCAAGGTCCAGGATGAGGGCGGGCACGGCCTGTACCTCTATGCCGCCGCGGAAACGCTGGGCGTCAGCCGCGAGGAACTGGTGGACCAGCTCCTTACCGGCCACGCAAAGTACAGCTCGATCTTCAATTATCCCACGCTGACATGGGCGGATATCGGCGCCATCGGCTGGCTGGTGGACGGCGCAGCGATCATGAACCAGATCCCGCTATGCCGGTGCTCCTACGGCCCCTATGCCCGCGCCATGATCCGCATCTGCAAGGAAGAATCGTTCCACCAGCGCCAGGGCTACGAAATCATGCTGACGCTGTGCCGCGGCACGCCGGTGCAAAAATCCATGGCCCAGGATGCGTTGAACCGCTGGTGGTGGCCGTGCCTGATGATGTTCGGCCCGCCGGATTCGCAGTCGCAGCACTCCGACGTGTCGATGCGGTGGAAGATCAAGCGCTTCACCAATGACTCGCTGCGCCAGAAATTCGTCGATGCGACGGTGCCGCAGGGGCATTTCCTGGGCCTGACCTTCCCCGATCCGGATCTGCGGTTCGACGCAGCGACCGGCCATTGGGAATTCGGCGAAATCGACTGGGCGGAGTTCCGCCGCGTTCTGGCCGGCGACGGCCCGTGCAACCGTGAACGCCTCGCTGCCCGGCGCCGCGCGCATGAAGATGGCGCCTGGGTGCGGGAGGCTGCTCTGGCCCATGCCGCGAAGCAGCGCTCCACCGTGCGGGCGCAGGCGGCATAACACGCATGCCGGAGACAGCCACCCCGTTATGGGAAGTGTTCATTCGCAGCCGCAATGGGCTGGCGCACAAGCATGTCGGTTCGGTGCATGCCGCTGACGCAACCCTCGCGTTGCAGGCGGCACGCGATGTCTATACCCGGCGAGGCGAGGGGCTTTCGATCTGGGTGGTGCCGTCGGCGGCCATCGTCGCCTCGGATCCCGCGGATCGCGACACATTGTTCGAACCCGCCGCTTCGAAAATCTACCGGCACCCGACGTTCTATGAAGTGCCTGATGAAGTCGGGAACTTATAACGGAGGCAATCCACGTCCCGCGCAGCCTGAGGGGGTAGGGGAGGCTGCGGCGGTCGTCCGGTCGCCCTCCCACAACCCCTCTCGCTTCGTGGGAGGAGGAAACGGAGTGCGATGATCCTCGCCGAATCGCCTTTGGTCAGTGCCCTGCTCCGTCGCGCCGACGACGCGCTGATCCTCGGCCATCGCCTCTCCGAATGGACCGGCCACGCGCCAATGCTCGAGGAGGAACTGGCGCTGGCCAACATCGCGCTGGACCTGATCGGGCAGGCGCGCGCGCTCTATACCGAGGCCGGCGCGATCACCGGCCATACCGAGGACCAGCTCGCCTACCTCCGTGACGCACCCCAGTGGCGCAATGCGCTGATCATGGAACTGCCGAACGGAGATTTCGCCTTCACCATCGCTCGCCTCGTCCTGGTCTCTGCTTTCGCGGTGCCGTTCTGGAACGTTGCCATCGGATCATCGCACGCCGGCATCGCAGCCATTGCCGCCAAGGCAGCGAAGGAGGTCGAATACCACCAGCGCCACGCCGCCGAATGGCTGATCCGCCTGGGCGACGGCACCACGGAATCGCACCGCCGCGCGCAGGCTGCGGTGGACGCCCTATGGCCCTACACCGGCGAACTGCTTGCCGCGGAGGAGCCGGCGCTTGTCGAATCCGCTGTCATCCCCGATCCGCCGGCCCTGCGCCCGGCATGGGAGGACGCCGTCGCGACCACATTCACTCATGCAACCTTGATACGTCCGGCCGATGGCTGGATGCAGTCGGGCGGGCGTGCCGGGCGCCACACAGAGCACCTCGGCCACTTGCTCGCGGAGCTCCAGTTCATGCAGCGAGCCTATCCGGGCTCGACATGGTAGCCGCCGATCGCCTCGCACGCGCCCGTGCTGCTGCCGCGTCAGTACCCGATCCCGAAATACCGGCTTTGACGATCGACGAACTCGGCATGCTGCACGATGTCGCGCTGATCGGCGACACGGTCGAGGTCGCGATCACCCCGAGTTATCTCGGCTGTCCCGCGACCGTGCCGATTGCGCAGGATGTGACGACGGCACTGGCGCGTGCCGGATTTCCAAATGCACGCGTTCGCACGGTGCTGGCGCCGGCCTGGAGCAGTGACCGGATCACTGCGGAAGGCAGGCGCAAACTGGCGGCAAGTGGGATCGCACCGCCGGATCGCGCGCTGCCCCAGCCGCGCTGTCCGCGTTGTGGCAGTGGCGAGACGGAGCAAATCAGTGCGTTTGGCGCGACGCCGTGCAAGGCCTTGCATCGATGCCTGACGTGCCGCGAACCGTTCGAAGCGTTCAAGTGCCACTAACCTCTCCCGCTACGCGGGCGAAGCTAAGAGCTTCCAAATCCCGGCCGCATCCGGCGCCTTGCGCACCTGCGCTACGAACGCCTCCTCGCGGAACGGCCGCGACAGCGCCGCCAGCGTCGCCAGATGCTGGTTGGCCGCTGACTCGGGCGTCAGCAGCAGCACCACCAGGTCCACCGGCTTCTCGTCAACCGCCTCGTAATCGATCGGCCGGGCCAGCCGCGCCAGCAACGCATAGACCCGCGACAGTTGCGGCAGGCGGGCATGCGGCAGCGCGAAGCCGCGGCCCAGTCCCGTCGATCCCAATTGCTCGCGCGCCAGCAGCGCCTGCAGCACGATGGACTGCGGCAGCGACAGCGCGGCGGCGGCGCGGCGGGACAGTTCCGCCAGCAACTGCCCCTTGTCGGCGACTCGCAAGCCGGCCACCACCTGGTCGGAACCGATCAGATCGCCGAGCGGCATGCCATCGCTCCACATTCGAGGCGGCGCATCAATCGGGCGCCCGCAACCGATAGCCGACTCCGGTCTCGGTCATGATGTAGCGCGGTCGGTCGGTGTCTTCCTCGATCTTCTGCCGCAGCGCACGAATGTAAATCCGCAGGTATTGCACATCGGTATTGGGTCCCCAGACTTCGCGCAGGATGTAATTGTGGGTCAGCACCTTGCCGGCATTGGCCACCAGCAGGCGCAGCAGGTCATATTCGCGTGGCGAGAACTTCACCTCCTGCCCGCGCACCGTGACGATACGCCGCACCAGATCCATTGTCAGGTCGCCGGTACGAAACACCGGCTTCTCGCCTTCCTGTTGCAGCCGATGGCGTTGCGCGGCGCGGATGCGTGCCAGCAACTCATCCATGCCGAACGGCTTGGTCACGTAGTCATCGGCACCCAGATCCAGAGCGGCGACCTTGGCTTCCTCATCCTCGCGGCTGGACAGCACAACGATCGGCAGCACCGAACCGGTGGCGCGCACGTCGCGGATCACCTCCAGCCCGTCGATATCCGGCAGGCCGAGATCCAGCACCATCATATCGGCGGCCTTGCGCCGGATCTGATCCCGCGCCGCCTGGCCGGTTTCGGCTTCGATCACGATGTAACCCTGATGCGACAAGCCGGCGCGCAGGAAACGCAGGATGGCCGGCTCGTCGTCCACGACCAGGATCCGCAATGGACCGGCGTTCATCCCGTTGTCTCCAGCGGCCGGTCGGCGTTCGCCGGCACCGGCAACGCGATGGTAAAGACCGCGCCGGAACGGTCCGTGCGATTGGCTGCGGCGATGGTGCCACCCATGGCTTCGATGAAGCCGCGGCAGATCGACAGGCCAAGTCCGGTGCCGGCGCGGCGGTGATCGGCCCCTCCCCCACGATAGAACTTGTCGAAAATGCGCTCGAGGTCATCGTGCGGAATTCCGGGGCCTTCATCGGCCACCTGCACCTTCACCCGTCCATTCTCGCGCCAGGCGCTCACGGTGATTCGCGAACCGGCCGGTGTATATTTCGCGGCATTGTCCAGCAGGTTGAACAAGGCTTGCTCGAACAACACGTCGTCAAGGTCCAGCAGCGGCAGATCGGCTTCCAGGCGCACGTCAACCTTGTGATCGACCAGGACCTTGCTGGCGCGGCGCAGGGCACTGCCGACCACGTCGGACAGTTCGGTCAAGGTGGTCTTCACCGGCAGCGGGCCGGATTCCAGCCGCGTCATATCCAGCAGGTTGCCGATGAAACGATTCAACCGTTCGGCTTCATCCTGGATGTTGCGGATCAGCCCGTCGCGTGTGCTGTGGTCCGTCGCATCGGGCAGGCTGGTCGCGGATCCGAGAATGGAGGCCAGCGGCGTGCGCAGATCATGCGAGATCGAGGTCAGCAACGCTGACCGCAGCCGGTCGGTTTCCACCGCCAGGCGGGCAC
>Ga0335072_10006298_pt1 | contig 17369 bp, 13 predicted proteins | sample Lox_Sample_21_FD_206725 | JGI IMG/M metagenome (GOLD analysis project Ga0335072, IMG submission 206725) | Soil microbial communities from Loxahatchee National Wildlife Refuge, Florida, United States - Lox_Sample_2.1 | ecosystem: Environmental > Terrestrial > Soil > Wetlands | place: USA...
CAGCAGCGCATCCACCTCCCGCTCGCTCAAATATTTCGGCAGCGCGCGCGGCAGGCGCGGCGTGTCGAGCAAACTGGTCGGATCGTCGGTGCGCACGCCTTCGCGCAACAGGAAGCGGTGGAACTGCCGCAGCGCGGACAGCCGCCGCGCGGCGGTGCGCGCCGACAGCGCGGCTCTGCCCAACCCCGCCATGTACGCCTGCAATGCCGCGGCATCGGCGCCCGCCACCGCCTGCCCGCGCGACCGGGCGAACGCCGCGAAGTCGGTCAGATCTGCCAGGTACGCCGCCAGCGTGTTGCGCGCCGCACCCCGCTCGGCGGCCAGCATCTCCAGGAACGCCTCGACGTGGCGGTCCATGTTCACTGTGTCTGTGGCTGGACTTTGTCGATTGGCAAGGTTTTCTCCACCGCATGCTGCGGCGGCGTCGGCGGGAACAGGCCCAGATACACCACGCCCCCCGCCAACAAAATCACGCCAAGCGCCACGACGATCAGAAACACGCGGATCATGGACGCGGCCCCCGCTCCTCGAATCGTTGCGTGAGCAATCCGCTGGGCTGCCCGCGCCGCGCTGTGCTACCCTTGCGGGCCATGACACGCAACACTGCCATGAAGGAAACGGCTTTCCAGCCACGCGCCCTCGCCGGGCGCAGCATCGTGCTGGTCGGACTGATGGGCGCGGGCAAGACGTCGATCGGGCGCCGCCTCGCGGCCCGACTCGGCCTGCCGTTCCGCGACGCCGACGCCGAGATCGAACTCGCCGCCGGCTGCACGGTCCCCGAACTGTTCTCGAGGTACGGCGAGCGCGCCTTCCGCGACGGCGAGCGGCGAGTGATCCGCCGCCTGCTCGCGGGCGACCAGATGGTGCTGGCATTCGGTGGCGGAGCCTTCATGGACCCAGCCACGCGCGCCGCGGCGCGTGCCGAGGCGGTGACGATCTGGCTGCGCTGCCCCCTGCCGACACTGGTGCGGCGCGTTTCCGGGCGCGATCATCGCCCTTTGCTCAGGGATGGCGATCCGGGGGACATCCTGCAGCGGCTGATCGACCAGCGCTACCCGATCTACGCGGAGGCAGACGTGATTGTCGATTGCGGCGACGAAACCCCCGACACGACCACCGCCCAGGTGATGGAGGCATTGCTCGCATGGCAGCCGCCACGTCGGCTGTCGGTGACGCTGCCGTCCATCAGCTACGACCTGCTGATCGGCGACGGCCTGCTGGCGCGCGCGGGGGGCTTGCTGGCACCGGTGCTGGCGCAGAAGCGTGTTATCGTGGTTACCGATACGACGGTCGCAGATCTGCATCTGCCGGCGCTGTTGCAAGGCCTCGCCGACACCGGGGTGGCGGCACAGCAGATCGTGGTGCCGCCCGGCGAGGCTTCAAAAAGCCTGCAATCCTATTACTCGGTGGTGGATCAGATGCTGGAGGCGCGGATCGAGCGGCGCACCGCGGTCGTCGCGCTGGGCGGCGGCGTGGTCGGCGATCTCGCCGGGTTTGCCGCGGCGACGGTGTTGCGCGGGGTACCGTTCATTCAAATTCCCACCACATTGCTCGCGCAGGTCGATTCGTCCGTCGGCGGCAAGACCGCCGTGAACACGCCGAAAGGCAAGAACCTGGTCGGCGCGTTCTATCAGCCGCGCATGGTGCTGGCGGATACCGCGACACTTGGCACGCTGCCGGTGCGCGAGTTGCGCGCGGGCTACGCGGAGATCGCCAAGGCCGGACTGATCGGCGATGCGGCGTTCTTCGATTGGTGCGAGCGGAACGGTACCGGCGTTGTCGGCGGCGACCGCGACGCGCAGGCCGAGGCGATCTTGCGCGCCTGTGCGTTCAAGGCGGCCGTGGTAGGCGACGACGAACGCGAGGAGAAGCCGAATGACGGCCGGGCGCTGCTGAACCTGGGCCACACTTTCGGCCACGCGCTGGAAGCGGATTATGGTTACGATGGCGGTCTGCTGCATGGCGAGGGCGTCGCGGTCGGGCTTGGCCTGGCGTTCAAATTGTCGGCGCGGTTGGGGCATTGTTCGACAGCCGATGCCGAGCGCGTGGTGGCGCATGTCGCGTCCGTGGGACTGCCGGCGGAACTGGCTGAGCTGAACCGGCGCTTCTCTGCCGCGGCGCTCATCGGGCATATGCGGCGTGACAAGAAGGTGCGGGACGGCGCTCTCAACTTTGTGCTCGCGCGCGGCATCGGCCAGGCATTCACCGCGAGCGGCGTGCCCGCGGTTGCGGTGACGGAGCTGCTGCGCGATGAGGGGTGCGGCGCGTAACCCAACCTCTCCCGCATTACGTAGATCAACCTCTCCCGCGCGCGCGAACAGCGCGCGCGGGAGAGGTTGATCTACCCGGAAAGCTTATCGGACCGCGGCTAGCAGCGAATCGCAGATATGCGCCGTGTCGGCTTCCGTCAGGTCGGGATGGATCGGCAATGCCAGAATCCGCTCGGCCAGGTCTTCGGCGACCGGTAGTGCTGCGCCGTCGTGGTGATCGCGATAGGCGGGCTGGCGATGCAGCGGGCGCGGATAGTAGATAGCGGTCGGCACGCCGGCCGCTTTCAACGATGCTTGCACGTGGTCGCGTTCCGCCGCATCGCGCAGCAGTATCGCATAGATCGCCCAGGCACTGCTGCTGTCCGGCACGCGGGCCGGCGTCGCCACCGCATTGCCCAGCCGTGAATCATAGTACCGCGCCATGCGTTCGCGGGCGGCGAGTTCTTCCGGGAATACCGTCAGCTTCGACAGCAGCACCGCCGCCTGCATGGTATCCAGCCGGCCGTTCATACCGGTGCGCAGCACGTCATAGCGCGTGGTGCCTTCGCCGTGCGTGCGCAGGCTGCGGTACAGTGCGGCACGCTCGTCGCTTTCGGTGAACAGCGCGCCGCCGTCGCCGTAAGCGCCGAGCGGCTTGGACGGAAAGAAGCTGGTGGCGGTCGCATCCGCCGCCGCACCCAGCGGGCGACCGTGCAACGTGCAACCGAAGCTCTGCGCGAGATCGTCCAATGTGAACAGGGATTCGCGCGCGGCGATTTCGCTCAGCGCGGGCCAGTCGGCGGGCTGGCCGAACAGATCGACGCCGATCAATGCGCGCGGGCGCAGTTTGCCCGCGCGGCGCACGCCGGCGATCCGCTGCGCCAGGTGCGCGGGATCGATCTGGAACGTGCGCGGATCGACATCGACGAATACCGGCGTGGCGCCCAGCACCAGCGGCACCTCGGCGGTGGCGGTGTAGGTGAACGCAGGCAGGAACACCGCGTCGCCGTCGCCGATGCCTTCCGCCATCAGGGCGATCTGAATTGCATCGGTGCCGGAACTGACTCCGACGCAATGCCGCGCGCCGCAGAACCGCGCCAACGCGGCTTCGAGTTCGGCAACTTCGGGGCCCAGGATGAACTGGCAATGCCCCAGAACGCGATCCAGCCGCGTACGCAGATCAGCGGCGATGCGTGCCTGCTGGGCTTTCAGGTCAAGAAACGGGATTGCGCGTGATGAAGTGGCAGACATTCCGGATGACTCAGTTGTTAGGTGTCGTCGTTGCGCGGTCGGGCGGGTGACGTGGCGACCTGGCTTGCGTTACCGCCCGGCCGCATTGTCGCGCGTCTCGCCCGGCGAGCCGGGGGCGTTGTGCGCGAATTCCGGCACCATGCGGCCAAGCAGCGTCAGGGCCAGGCGTGGCTGGCCGCCACGGCAGGCGGCGGCAATCTCCTCCAGCGCGCGGCCGACAATCATCGGATCGGCGGTGCGCGGCGCCGCCATCAGCAGGCCGGCATGTCCGGTCGGCACCGGCGGTTCGTGGCCGTGGAACAATTCCTCATGCAGCTTCTCGCCGGGGCGCAGTCCGGTGAAGCGGATTTCCACGTCCTTGTCGGGATGCAGGCCGGCCAGGCGGATGATCTGCCGTGCCAGGTCGACGATCTTCAGCGGTTCGCCCATGTCGAGGACGAAAATGCCGCCCTGCCGCGCCGCCGGCAGGTCCTCGTCGCCGGCGCCGAGCACGCTCGCCTGCAGCACCAGTCCCACCGCCTCGCGCACGGTCATGAAATAGCGGCGCATGTCGGGATGCGTCACGGTCAGCGGCCCGCCGCGCGCAAGCTGGCGCTGGAACAACGGCACCACCGACCCGGTGCTGCCCAGCACATTGCCGAAGCGGACGGTGATGCAGCGCATGCCCTGCCCGGCCGTCCGGGCGGAGATATCCAGCGCCTGGCAATACATTTCCGCCAGCCGCTTCGAGGCGCCCATTACCGAAGTGGGGTTCACCGCCTTGTCGGTGGAGATCAGCACCATGGCGCGCGCCCCCGCAGCGCGTGCCGCATCGGCGACGTGGCGCGTGCCGGCGGCGTTGGTCAACAGACCCTCCAGCGGATTGTCCTCGACGATCGGCACATGCTTCAGCGCCGCGGCGTGGAACACCAGCTCCGGGCGGGTGGCCTCGAACGCGGCGCGGATGCGTGCCTCGTCGCGGACATCGGCGATGAGCGCGTGACGGCGGACCTGCGGGTAGGTCTCGGCGAGTTCCACGTCGATCTGCCACAGCGCGTATTCGCCGTTGTCGAGCAGGATCAGGTCCTCGGGGCCGAAGGCCGCGACCTGGCGGGCGAGTTCGCTGCCGATGGTGCCGCCGGCGCCCGTCACGATGACCCGACGGCCCTGGATCAGCCGCGCCATGCCGTCCCGGTCCAGCGGCACCTGCGCCCTGTTCAGCAGGTCCTCGATGGCGACGGGACGCAGTTCCAGCCTGGGAGCGTCAGCCCCGGCGGGGCTCAGCGTGGTAAGCCGCGGCGCGCGGCGCAGCGCCAGGCCGAAACGCTCCACCTCGGCCACGAGGCCAGTGAGGTCGGCGCCCGACAGGTCCGGCGTGACAATGACGAGCATATCCGGCAGGCGGTCCTCGGCGGACAGCAGGTCCAGCACCGTCCCGGCGTCGGCGAGCGATCCCAGGATCGGCTGGCCGTGGATGCGGCGGCCGGTCTGGCGGGAGCCGATCGCGAGCAATCCGTCGACGCGCAGGCTCTGCCGCCGGTCCTGGGCCAGGGCACGCAGGAACACATCGGCGTCCTCGCCGGAGCCGACTAGCAATACGGAGCGGGCAGGGTCGTCGCGGGGCCGCACGGCCGCCCGGCTGGCGAAGCGGCGGTAGATGACCCGGGGAGCACCCAGCAGCACCAGCAGCGTCAGCGCGTGGATCGCCGGAAATGCCGGGTTGCCGAACAGGACGCCGCTGCCGGTCACCATGGCAAAGAACAGTACCGCCCCAAGGGCCGAGGAGGCGGCGACACCGAGCAGGTCGTCCATGCCGGCAAAGCGCCAGTACTGCACCGAGAGGCGGAACGGCAGCCCCGCCACCAGCAGCATGCCGGCGCCCAGCAACAGGGTCCACCACGGTGTGAAGGACGGCAGCGACGGGTCGGCCATCCAGCGCGCCGCCGGCACGGCGGCGGCCGACAGCATGCCATCGAGGACGATGTTGACGGCGATCCGAATCAGCGAGCGTGCCGCGGCCATGCCGCCCCTATAGCGGAAGGGGGCAGCGCAGCCTACCGCCCCACCGGCGCCCCGCCCCACTGGCGCCCCGCCCCACTGGCGCCCCGCCCCACTCGCAACCGCTGGCGCCCCACTGGCGGCGAACCGCTTGACGGCGCGGCGCCGGACAGCGGAACGTACTGCCGCCGGCGCCGAACCGAGGTCGGGCAGATCGCCGGCGCGTCCTCGACCGGGTCGCGTCCTCGACCGGGCCGCGTCCTCGATGGGGCGGCGTCCTCGATGGGAAGGTGCGCCATGGCATTCGTTCTGCCGCGGCAACGCGCTCGCGCTGCGATGCACCTTGCCGGCACGGCAGGCGTGGCCGTGGACGTTGCCGTGGTGCTCGCCGTCGACGTCTCGGGGAGTGTCAGCGACGAGCGCATCCGGCTGCAGCGGCAGGGCTACAGCGAGGCGCTTCGCCATCCGGGCTTCGTCGCCGCGGTAAGGGCCGGGCCAACCGGACGGGTGGCGCTCACGTTCGTGCAATGGTCGGAGGCACGGCGGCAGGAGCAGACTGTCGCATGGTGCCTGATCGACAACGCCGCGAGCGCGGCAGGCTTCGCCGAGGCCATCATCGATGCGCAGATCCCGATGCCGGGCTGGACATCGATCAGCGCCGCCATCGATTTCTCCGCCCGGCTGTTTCCCGCCAGCGGGCTGGCGGCGCAGCGCCGGGTGATCGACGTTTCCGGTGACGGCAGCAACAACGATGGCCGGCCGGTGACCGAGGCACGCGACGAGGCGGTTGCCGCCGGCATCACCATCAACGGCCTGCCGATCGTGGAAGTGGAACCGCAACTCGACGAGTACTACCGACGCAACGTGATCGGCGGCCCGGGAGCGTTCGTCGAGGTGGCGCGCGATACCGATGCGTTCTCCCAGGCCGTGCTGCGGAAGCTGTTGCTCGAGGTTGCGGGGGCCAATCGCTGGCGAGTCTTTGGCCCCGGCTGACCGCTGCGTCAGCGCTGGATCGGCTGGCCTGGACCGGGGACGGCGGAGAAGCGCGGGTGATTGCCAGCAGATGCGATTGCATCCGCCACCGGGAAGGTAGCGCCGGCGGCAGACCGCGCGGCAGAGAATGCCGCCAGCGGACCGCAACGGTTCAACTCCCGGTAACCTTTCGTGTTGCTGCGCGGTTCAAATCTGCATGACAGATCGCAGAGCCGTGATTTACACTGTGCGGATGCAGCATCTCCGAAATCTCGGCCTCGGTTCGCTTATCGCACTCTCGGTCCTGTCGGCCTGCGGCGCCGCCGATCCGCCCATCGCCAGCACGCGGGTGGCGCCGGCTGGGCATTATACGCCCTCCGGCGTATTCGCCGACTACCTTGCGGGACGCTTCGCCCTCGGGCAATCGGACCCCAACGTGGCAACCGACGCGTTCCTGAAGGCCCTCGCCGCCCGACCCGGCGATCCGGAACTGGTGCAGCAGGCGTTCCTGGCATCGGCGCTGGCAGGCCGGTCGGAAGCCGTCCAACTTGCGCGCCAGTTGCCGGACGATCCGGTGGCCCAGCTCGTGCTGGCCGATCAGGATGCGCGCTCCGGCAACTGGACGGCGGCCGAGCAACGCTACCGCGCCTTGCCGCGGCAAGGCCTGACGCAACTGCTGCAGCCGCTTCTCGTCGCCTGGTCGCAGGTCGGCGCGGGCAAGCCCGACGCCGCGCTCGCCACCCTTCGCCCCTACGTCGCCGGTGAGCGTTTCCGCGGATTGTTCGCCCTGCATGCCGGCATGATCGCGGACCTCGCCAATCTGCCGGGCGACGCGGCGCACGACTATGCGGTGGCCCAGGCCAGCCTGCCGCAGATGAATCTGCGGATGGCGCAGATCCTGGCAAGCTGGAACGCGCGGGCCGGCCACCCCGCAACGGCGCAACGCGTGTTCGCCACCCTGGCGGAGGCCGCCCCCGACATCACGATCGCACTGCCGACCCTGGAGGCGGCGAGCGCCGCCCGTCCGGTGACACGGCCCACCGAGGGTATCGCCGAGGCGTACCTCGCGCTGGCCGGTGCGCTGCGTGCCCAGGATTCGCAGGACTACGCGATGATGATGCTGCGGCTGGCCCTGGACCTGCGGCCGGACCTCACGGCCGCGCGGGTGATGGCGGCCGACATCCTGAGCAACGACGGCCATGCGCCGGCCGCGTTGCAGGTGCTGGCCGCGGTGCCGCGCGCCGATCCTCTGGCCGGCCTGGTCGGCATGCGCCGCACCGGAATCCTGGTGCAACTGGGCCGCTCGGACGAAGCCTTGCAGGAGCTTTCCCGCCTGGCGGCGGCCTATCCGGACAGTCCGCTGCCCGCGATTCAGCGCGGCGACATCCTGCGCGCCAGGCAGCACTATAACGAGGCGATCGCCGCCTACACCGCCGGAATCGCCAGGCTGGGGCCGCCACAGGCGGAAGACTGGCCCGTGTTCTACGACCGCGGCATCGCCTTCGAGCAAGCGCATCAATGGCACAAGGCCGAACTCGATTTCCGCCGCGCGCTGCAACTGGCCCCGAACCAGCCCTATGTGCTGAACTACCTCGGTTATTCATGGGCCAACAAGGGGGAGCACCTCGCCGAGGCAGAGCAGATGATCCAGAAGGCATCGCAGGACCGGCCGAATGACGGCGCGATCACCGACAGTCTGGGCTGGGTGATGCTGCGCCAGGGCCAGGTGGCCGAGGCGGTGCATCTTCTCGAGCGGGCGGTGGAGCAGGACCCGGAGGATGCGACGATCAATACGCACCTGGGCGATGCTTATATGAAGGCGGGACGCAGCCTGGAAGCACAGTATCAATGGCGCCGCGCATTGACCCTGAACCCCGGACCCGAGGACACCGCGAAGCTCGAGGCCAAGTTGCAGTCGCCGCCCGCCGCGTCCGTCGCCAGCGGCCGGCAGTAGCGCCGCGCGAGGTCCGGTCCTGACAACGCCGGCGGATGGCGCGGCGGCGTTCGCGCCGGCCAAGCTCAACCTGTTTCTGCACGTCATCGGCCGGCGCCATGACGGCTACCATATGCTCGACAGCCTGGTGGCATTCGCGGCGTGCGGCGACGTGCTGCGCGCCTCGGAGTCCCCAGCCCTGTCGCTGCGCATCGGCGGTCCGTTCGCAACCGGACTGGCCGGCGAAGCGGACAATCTCGTGCTGCGCGCGGCGCGTGCGCTGGCGACGGCGGCCGGGCACCCGCCACACGCAGCGCTGGCGCTGGAAAAGAACCTGCCGGTGGCCTCGGGGATCGGCGGTGGTTCGGCCGACGCGGCAGCGACGCTGCGATTGCTTTGCACGCTGTGGCGGCTGCGCCTTGACCCTGCGGTGCTGGACCGGATCGCGCTGCGGCTGGGCGCCGACGTGCCGGTTTGCCTGCATGGAAGGCCGGCGCGCATGGGCGGAATCGGCGAGACCCTGGAGGCGGCGCCTGCATTGCCCGCCTGCGCCGTACTGCTGGTCAATCCGGGTGTCGCGCTGGCGACCGCGCCGGTGTTCCGGGCGCGCACTGGTGCGTTCTCGGCGCCTGCCGTGCTCCCTGGCGGCTGGGGCGATGCGGCGGCGATGGCGGCCGATCTGGCGATGCTGCGCAACGACCTGGAGGCGCCGGCGCGCATGCTGTGCCCCGCCATCGGCCACGTGCTGGCGGCCATCGCGGCGCAGCCAGGCTGCTTGCTCTCGCGCATGAGCGGGTCCGGCGCCACGTGCTTCGGATTGTTCGCCGACCCCGCGGCGGCAGGGCAAGCGGCCCGGCAGATCGTCCGGCCGGGGTGGTGGGTCTGGGCCGGCGCGTTGCTGCCCGCGTGAGAACGGCGCCGCCGCGCTTTACGCGCCGCCGGCTGGGGCTTATTTCCCGCGGCGGGCACAGGCCTGTACGGGCCGCGGGCCGGTATCAGCAGCCGGGCCGGATTGGGGCGTCGCCAAGTGGTAAGGCAGCGGGTTTTGGTTCCGCCATCCGGAGGTTCGAATCCTCCCGCCCCAGCCAGCCGCATGCTGCACAATCGGGTCGGCCGTTGTTGGAACTTGCGAGATTCAGCCTGACCGCCGGCCCAATCGCGCCACCCTGTGATTGCTGATGCGGTCCATTACCCATTTGTCCGCCCTGGGCACAGGTGCTGCCCTGGTGGTGGCGATTTTGCAACGACATCGCCGGGCCAAATAACTGGCCGTCAGGCGGATTCAGGACGAAACCCATGTTCAGGCGTTCCGGGTTATTGTGGCTGGCGGGCCGCGCGGCGATTTTCGTCGCCGGGCTGCATGCGATGCCGGCATGCGCCATGCCGTCATCGGGCCCGATCGGCGATTGGCTGACGGCGAACGGCCACGGCGTGATCCAGATCGCGCCCTGTGGCGATGCGCTGTGCGGCAGAATCATAGGCATCGACCGCGCGCCGGCGTCACCCATGCCGACCGACGCGCAGGGACGGCCGCAATGCGGCCTCACGATCATCTCGGGCGAGAAGCCGGAGGATCCCGGCACCTGGCTCGGCACGATCACAGATCCGCGAGACGGCGCGTCGTACAGCGCCAGGCTTTCGGTCGACGATCAGGGGAATCTGCGTTTGCGCGCCTTCATCGGCATACCTGTGCTGGGCGAGACTCAGGTCTGGCATCGCTTTACCGGACAACTGGATGCCGCCTGCCGCATTCAAACACTGTCGCAACCAGCATGAGGAAGCAGACAATGACCGCGCACTCTGTTGTTGCTCTTGGACGGCGGGATGTCCTGGGCCTCGCCATGGCCGCGACGATCGCGGCGGTGCCGTGGCGGCCGGGCATGGCGGATCAGGCGGAGAACGGCTCGCCCCAAGCGCCGATCGCGCGTCTCGATGCTGCTCTGCTGGCGGCGATGAAGGCCGGCGGCAGCGCAACGTTCAACGGCCGTTATCTCGCACTCGATCCGGTCATCGGCCAGGTGTTCAATCTTGACGAGGTGCTGGCGGCGTCGATCGGGCTTAGCTGGCCGTCGCTGCCGGCGGCGCAGAAGTCGCAGCTCGAGACCGCGTTCCGCCGCTACACGGTGTCCAGCTATGTGGCGAATTTCGACAGCTACAATGGGCAGCGGTTCGAAATTCTGCCGACCACGCGCGCGGTCGGCTACGGCGAAGTCGTGGTGCAGACACTGTTGCTGCGCCAGGACGATTCGCCGGTGAAGCTGGATTACGTCATGCGCCAGGGCCCGAACGGGTGGCAGGCGGTCGACGTGCTGACGGATGGTTCGATCAGCCGGGTGGCGGTACAGCGTTCGGATTTCCGGCAGTTGCTGGTCACCGGCGGCGTCCCGGCACTGGCGGCGGGCCTGGGACGCAAGGTCGCCAACCTGTCCGGCGGCATGGAAGGATAACACGACGCAACGGCGCCGCGTGTGCGTACGGTGCCGCGCGGGCGGCGTGGGCTATCGCGGTGCGGTTCAGCCGCGCCGTTGTCGCGGTATCGTTGAGTCGCGCCGTTGGCGCGGTGCGGTTCGATGGCGCGGTTGTCGCGACGCGGGTTGCCGCGACGCGGGTTTGACAAGCTGTCCCGCGGCTTTCATCATCGATTATTGACCGAGGGGAGCCCCGCCGGAAGGGGCTGAGAGACCGCTGATGCCGCGCACGCGGCGGCGCGGTGACCCTGGAACCTGAACCGGGTCATGCCGGCGGAGGGACGGGAATTTCGGCAACGGAATATTTCCCGCATCCTGCCCCAGCGTGCCCAAGCCAAGGAGGAAACGCGGATGACTGCTCAATCAAAGACCACCGCGAGGCCAAGCAGCGTCACCACCGGCCCGATCGTCGGGTCGCAGAAAATCTATGTTGCTCCCGAAGGCCGGCCCGATATGCAGGTGCCGTTCCGCGAGATCGCGCTCGATCCGGTGTCGCGCGAGGAACCGTTCCGCGTCTATGACACGTCGGGGCCTTATACCGATCCCGGAATCACCGTCGACCTGTCCGCCGGCCTGCCGCCGGTGCGACGCGAATGGCTGGCGCGCCGGGGCTTTGACCGCATCGCCGCGCGCGCGGTGAAGCCCGAGGACAATGGCGGCGCCACCGGGGACAAGCTGGTGCCCGAGTGCCCAGCCGATCACCCGGTGTATGGTGGCAAACCCGGCCAGCTTGTGACGCAGATCGAATTCGCTCGCGCCGGCATTGTGACCGACGAGATGATCTATGTCGCGCATCGCGAGAATATCGGGCGTCTGAAGATGCTGGAGGGCGCGGAAGCGCGGCTGGCCGATGGCGAAAGCTTCGGCGCCGAGCTGCCGGCGTTCGTCACGCCGGAATTCGTGCGCCAGGAAGTGGCGCGGGGGCGGGCGATCATCCCGGCCAACATCAATCACCCGGAGCTGGAGCCGGTGATCATCGGCCGCAATTTCCTGGTGAAGATCAACGCCAATATCGGCAACTCCGCGGTGACGTCGGGCGCGGCGGAAGAAGTCGAAAAACTGGTGTGGGCGATACGCTGGGGGTCCGATACGGTGATGGACCTGTCGACCGGGCGGAACATCCACAATATCCGTAGCTGGATCCTGCGGAATTCGCCGGTGCCGATCGGCACCGTGCCGATCTACCAGGCGCTGGAGAAGGTCGACGGCGACCCGGCGAAGCTGGATTGGGAAGTGTTCAAGGACACGCTAATCGAGCAAGCCGAGCAAGGCGTGGACTACTTCACCATCCATGCCGGCGTGCGGCTGCCCTACGTGCCACTGACGGCAAAGCGGGTGACGGGGATCGTCTCGCGCGGCGGGTCGATCATGGCGCGGTGGTGTTTGTCGCACCATAAGGAATCGTTCCTGTATGAACGCTTCGATGAGATCTGCGATATCATGCGCAAATACGACGTGTCGTTCAGCCTGGGCGACGGGCTGCGGCCGGGATCAAACGCGGATGCAAACGACGCGGCGCAGTTCGCCGAGCTGGAGACGCTGGGCGAGCTGACGAAGATCGCGTGGGACAAAGGCTGCCAGGTGATGATCGAAGGCCCCGGCCACGTGCCGATGCACAAGATCAAGGTGAACATGGAGAAGCAGCTTCGCGAATGCGGCGAGGCGCCGTTCTATACGCTGGGCCCGCTGACCACCGATATCGCGCCGGGCTACGACCACATCACGTCCGGCATCGGCGCGGCGATGATTGGCTGGTTCGGCACCGCGATGCTCTGCTACGTGACGCCGAAGGAGCATCTGGGCCTTCCCAACCGCGACGACGTGAAGGTGGGGGTGATCACCTACCGCATCGCCGCGCACGCCGCCGACCTGGCGAAGGGCCACCCCGCGGCGAAGCTGCGCGACGACGCGGTCAGCCGCGCGCGGTTCGATTTTCGCTGGCAGGATCAGTTCAACCTGTCGCTCGATCCCGACACGGCGCGCGACTTCCACGACGAGACCCTGCCCAAGGACGCCCACAAGGTCGCCCACTTCTGCTCCATGTGCGGCCCGAAATTCTGCTCCATGAAGATCACGCAGGACCTTCGGGATGAGGCGTCGCGGATGACCGGATTGGAGGAGAAGAGCCGGGAGTTCGCGGAAGCGGGTGCAGCGCTGTACGTGCGCGCCGCAGAATAATCTCTCCCACGCTGCGCTATTCGCGCAGCGTGGGAGAGGTCGAGGTGCGATAGCGCCAAGGGTGAGGGTGATCGGGTCGGCAGATAGTATGCTTCTCGTCGACCCGATCACCCTCACCCTCGATGCTTCGCATCTCGACCTCTCCCGGACTGCTCGAACAGTGCACTCCGGGAGAGGTTAGTTCATCGCCCCCCGCGCGGCGACCGGCCACAAACATTCCACCCGTCCGCCGCGCACGCCCACATACCAATCGTAGCGATCCACCGTCGGGTCGCAGTGGCCGGGCACCAGCCGCAGCTTCTCGCCCAGTTTCGGCATTGTCGTTTCGGCACCGACCGTCAGCTTGCCATGCTCGTCGGAAGCCGACACGTAGCGAATGTCCGGCCGCTGCCACACCACCGGCAGCCCGGAATCCACCGCCACCGCCTTGTGCCCCGCATCCAGCACCGCCAGCCCGGCTTTCGGCGCGCTCATCACCGTCGCCAGCACGAACAACGCATGGCGGAACGTCCCCACCGGCGCGCCATCGGCAGCCAGGTTGCGCGCATAGTCGGCATCCATGAACACGTAGCTGCCGGCTTGCATTTCCGTGTACACCCCGGACTGCGATTCGATTTCGAATGTTCCGGTGCCGGCACCGCCGACGATCGGGCAGTCCAGCCCCTGTTGACGCAATTGTTCCACGGTGCGGCGCGACGCATCCACGGCGCCGCCGATCATCGTGCGACGTTCCTCGACGGTGCGCCGGTGCTGGGCGCTTCCGTGATAGGCCTGCAACCCGCCGAATATCAGGTGTTTCGAACCCGCGATCCGTTGTGCCAGCGCCACCGCCTCCGGCCCGGGCGCGACGCCGCAGCGCGCGGCGCCGACATCGATCTCCACCAGCACCGGCAGCCGGATCCCCGCGTCCGCCGCCGCGCTTTCCAGCGCCGCGACCTGCGCCGCGTCATCGGCACACACCGCAACTTGCGCGATCTTCGCCAGTGCGCACAGCCGCGCCAGCTTCGCCGGGCCGACCACTTCATTGCTCACCAGGATGTCGGGGATGCCGCCCCAGGCGAGCACCTCGGCCTCCGCCACCTTCTGCACGCATTGCCCGACCGCGCCGCGCGCCATCTGCAACTTCGCGATGACCGGCGATTTGTGCGTCTTGGCGTGCGCGCGCAGCCTCACCGCGGTGGGCGCGAGCAGTGCGGCCATGCGGTCCAGGTTGAATTCGAACGCGTTAAGATCGATCAGCAGCGCGGGTGTGTCGATCTCGTCTTCCCGCATGCCGGGTTGTGCTGGTGGTGCTTGAAGCATGGCGATTCCTTCCACGGGCGGCGCGTGCCGCCCGGCGCGATCCAGGCCTTCGCCGCAGTGTTGCCGCTGGCGGTGGCGACGACAACCGGCACCAGCCGGTATGCGTCTCCCTCGTAGGCCGCGAGCCGGTGTGCCGCTGCCGCGGCGACCTCCACCAGCGCGCCATCGACCGCGCTGCCGCGATGACGGCGCAGGGTCGGCCAGCGGCCGGGCGGCAAAGCGACGCGTTGCCAACCATGCAGTTGCGCCGCGAGGCGGCGGGCGGGGCAGCCGGGATCGCCGCTGCGTCGCGCCAGCGTCATTGGATCGAGCAGCGTGCCGTATATGAAGAGCCGCATGGACCGGATCAGAATAACCGCATGGACAGGTGGGTCGTTGTGTGCCTGTCCGGTCGGTGCAGGCCGTTGGCAGGGCCGGCGTCGGGACCGGCTGCCGACGTCGGGACCGGGCGGCCGACGCGAGGCCAGCAATCGCCCCCTGTGCTAGCCGGATAGGGACGTTACCCCGGCTGGACGTTTCCCGTCATGGCCTCGGGCCGTGGCGGGTGGACGCGGTCAGCCCGGGATGCCGGTCATGGATGCAATGCTCGGTTGGCTTTGCCCGCTGCGGTGTGGCGGCTTGCACGCGTGCGCGGCCAGGGCACGTGCCCCGGCCGCGCCGTTGTGGAACTAGCCGAGCGTGACTTCGGCCTCGATCACTTCCAGATCGGCAGTCATGATCATGCCCCTGGTCTCCGGCCCCAGATAGACCGCGACGATATACACGACCAGCGAACCCATCGCGCCGTACATCATCGGTATCGCGAAACCATAGCCCTGGTTCACCGCGAAATAGGTCAGGATCGGTGCGACGGCGGCGCCCCAGACCGCGCCCTGGTGGTAGATGAAACCGGAGGCGGTGGCCCGCACCTCGGTCGGGAAACGTTCCGACAGCCAGCCGGGATTCAGCGCATCCTTACCGCTGAAGAAACAGATGAACAGCAGGAAGAATGCGAGGAACAGGGTCCGGTCGGTCTGCATGATGTAGAGCGGAATGAAGAACAGGGCGATGGTCGTGGGGATCATCAGCGCCCAGCGCCGTCCGACGCGTTCCGACACGGCCCCCCAGAAGGCACAGGCCGCGAACGTGAGGATGTTGCCCCAGAACACCGGCACCGACACCTGGGCCGGCGTCCAGCCCAGTTGCTTCGTCAGATAGGTGCCGAGCATGGCCCAGACCGCGTAGTAGGTGCAGAAGTTCGCGGCCATCCACAGGCAACCGGTCAGGGTATTGTAGAGGTATTTGAGTTTGAAGATCGCGAACAACGGCAGGGTGACCTGCTGCTGTGTCATGTTCTGGATTTTCTTGTTTTCCGCCCAGACCTCGGGTTCTTTCACGTACATGCGGATCCAGACGCAGGCGAGGGCCGGCAGCACGCCCAGGATCAGCATGCCGCGCCAGCCGTAGCCTTTGTGCCACGCTTCGAGGGGTGCGTAGAGGAAGCCGTAGGCCAGGCCGGACAGCGCGAAGCCCAACCCCCAGGACCCTTGCAGGACGCCGGACATCATGCCGCGCGACCGCGCCGGCCATGATTCCATCGCCAGCGCCGCGCCGGCCGGCCATTCCGCCCCCATGCCGATGCCGAGCAGCGCCCGGATCACGAACAGAAACATGAAACTGGGCGAGAAGCCGGCGAGGAAATTGCAGATGGAATACCAAAGGATGGAGATCATCAGAGGCGCCCGGCGCCCCAGCCGATCCGCCAGCCAGCCGGATGCCGTCGCTCCGCCCAGGCGCATGACCAGGGTGACCGAGAAGATCGCGGTCACGTCGATCAGCGGAACCTTAAACTCCTGCGCGATCGGTGCCATGATCAGAAGGAAGACGGTGAAGTCGAAGGCGTCGAGCGTCCACCCCATCCAGGCGGCGCAATAGGCGTACCATTGGTCCCTGGTGGGTTCCTTCCACCAGGGGACCTGCGATCCGGCCGCGCCGGCCGCCACTCTGTTGCTTGAAGTTGCCACGTGTAGTCTCCCTCTTCGCGTGCCGATCGAGCCGGCGCGTCTGCTCTTGTGCGGAAAACCGCGGGCTTCCCCGCGGTGGCATGTGGCCGCCGGCTGGCTGCCGGGACGCGCCATGGATGCGCGCGAGAGGGTAGCGTCAGGTTTTGCTGAAGTTCAAGTGGCATTACCCGGGGCACAAACCGCCACCTTCCCCGGCCACGCATGCCGCGCGGCCGGGCCAAGGGGCGATCAGCGTCCCGACGGGTGGGGACCTGCCATCCGGCTGGCGGTTGGCGGCCCGTCGGGACGGGCGATCAGCGTCTGCCTGGCGGGGACCGCCGGCAAACGCCGTCACGATCCATGCGCTGCCGCAACCGGCGGCGGCGCATGGCTAGCGCGGCGTCAGACAACCACCACGTCGGCGACGAGTTCCTTACCCCTCGTCTCGGGGCCGAGCATGATGGCGATCGAGAAGCTGAGAGCGGCGCCGATCGTGCCCACCAGCATCGGCATGACGTAGCCGTAGTGCAGTGTGGTGGCGACGTAGGCCAGGATGGGCGCGGTCAGGCCGCCCCAGACGGCACCCTGGTGGTAACAGAAGCCCGACGCGGTCGCCCGCACTTCGGTGGGGAAGCGCTCGGCGAGGTAGGCCGGTGCCTGGTTGGCAAAGCCCCCGGCACCGAATGCTCCCTGGGCGACGAAGGCCCACCAGATCAGCGTGAAGTTGCCGGTGAGCAAGTACAGTGGCGCGACCGGGATGGCGATCAGCGCCGGCAGCACCTGCGCGGCCTTGCGTCCGATCTTGTCGGCAACAAGGCCCCAGCCGACGCTGGCCAGGAAGGTCACCAGGTTGGCGGCAACGCCGATGCCGCCGATGGCGGCGGGCGACAGCTTCAGGTCTACCTGCAGGTGCGTCGCGAACAGCACGTTGATCGAGTAGTACAGCACGAAACCGCTGGCCATGAACCAGCAGCAGTTCAGCGTGTTCATGATCATGCCGGGCTTGAAGATGGTGAACAGCGGTACCTTGACCTCGCGCTTCTGGGTGCGCTGGTTG